>Ga0164309_10000395_pt1 | contig 24478 bp, 11 predicted proteins | sample Whisoiple_247_MG_FD_109984 | JGI IMG/M metagenome (GOLD analysis project Ga0164309, IMG submission 109984) | Soil microbial communities amended with fresh organic matter from upstate New York, USA - Whitman soil sample_247_MG | ecosystem: Environmental > Terrestrial > Soil > Unclassified >...
GCCACTTCACGCGAGCGCTCCGCCACCTGCCGGCGCAGCTCGTCGTTGAGCCCCTCGAGCTCGGCGGCGGCGCGTTCCCGCTCCGCGATGCGGTCGCGCTGCGCCTGCGCAGCCTCCTGAGTGAGCCAGCGAAGCCGGTCTGCGAGGCCGATGGAAAGGAGCAACCCTTCGAGCGCCGAGCCGATCTGTTGGGCGTTTTCGGTGAAGATGTTGACCGGCGCCACGCCCGTCACCCGCAAGCCCGTCAAGATATTGCCGACGAGAAAGAACCCCCACGCCAACAGGAAGACGCGCGCCGGTCGGCCGCCGCCCAGGCGATACCCGGCCAGACCGAGCACCAGGAACGAAAAAACCATCGCCAGGATTGCCGTCGCACGAAAGGCCGCGAGCGTCGGACCAAAAGCGGCAAACGGCAGAAACAGCGCGTAGACGCCGTTCAGCCACAGCATTGCTCGATGGAGCCGCGGGGCAGCGCTCTTGGTCTCCAGGAAGATGAGCGCAAATAGTTGGCCCGACAGCACCGCGCACACCACGGAAACCGCCATCGCCCGCTCGGCCAGCCAAGGCGAGTTCGGCCAAATGTACTGGTAGGTGACCCCGCCAATCGAGGCCTGGTACGTCAAATAGAACGCGATGAAGGCGGAGTAGAGCAAATAGCTCCGCTCGCGCACGCCCAGGTACAAGAACAGGTTGTAGACGATGAGCACGAGCATCAGGCCGACGTAGAGCGTCTGGGCGGCCTGATCGCTGATGGCCCGCTCCGCGAAGGCGTGCGGTGTGTAGAGGACGAGCGGCAGCTGGAGCGAGCTGTTCCCACTCGCGCGCAAGAAATAGACGCGCTTGCCACCCTGTGCGGGCAGGTCGAACGTCGAGTGCCGATAGGCGTAGGCGCGCTGGTCGAAGGGCACTGCGTCGCCCACGACGGCGAGTGGCGCATCCGCGGCGGTATCAGGCCAAAGCTCCAGCCGATCGAGCGGCGCGTAGGCGAGCTCCAGCACGAGCGGCATCGGCCGAGCGCGCTGGTCGTCGAACTCGAGGCGTAGCCACACCGCGTCGGTGGTCAGACCGTAGCTCGGGATCTCCCGCTGGCTCCGCGTGAAGCGCCCCGCCGCCGCGGCGCGCAAGGCATCCTTTTGCGTCAACTTCGCCGTCTCGTCGACCAGCACCTCGAGATGCCGTCCCAGCCGAATCGACGTCGACGAGTCCGTCACCACGGCGCTCGCGACGGCGTGCAATCGCGTGAAATCGGACGCCTGGTCGGAAGCAAGGGCGAGCGCGCTGAGCAGCGCCACCATCAGAAACGTCAGGAGTACCCAAGCCCGTCGCATGCCCGACGCCCATCGTCATTTCAGCGGGCAGTCGGCGCAAGGGACGGCCGCCGGGCCGACCGGTGTAGGAGTTTGTCGGAACAGGAGTGTCGGCGGCTCGCTAGCGACCCACGGTGGCGCTGTTGATGGGATGGTCATCGCGCAGGAGCAGTCGTGGCGCGAGCGCAGGCTTGCCCGCCCCCACGAAATCGAGCGAGCCGTCGCCCGGGAGCCAGGCGGTCGGTTGCGAGGCAACGACGAGGTCCACGTGGCCGTCGCCGTTGTGGTCCGCAGCACCAAAGTAGCCGGGGGTGGCCCAGATCGGCAGGGTGCTCGACTCCGTGCGTGGGACGGAGAAACCCTTGCCCAACAGGATCCAGAGGCTGGCCGAAGAGGTACCCAGATACCCGGACGGACTGCCCGCTGCGAGGTCGACCAGGCCGTCGCCGTCCAAGTCCGCAGCTAGAGTGTCGAGCAAAGTGCTCGGCATGTTCGGATTCACGACCTGCTCGAAGGCAATCACCTTCGGCAACGGATCGCCGCCAAAATACACCTCGATCAGCTCTTGCTCGGGGCAGTTGATGGCGAAGTCGTCGAAGCCATCACGGTTGAAGTCGGCCACCGACAGGCGTGGGTTTTCGCAGTCGCCGTCCTTTGCAGCGGCTCCTCCGTACTCGATGGCGCGATCGACGACGTAGTCTTCGCCGCCACCGACGATCAAGTAGACGAGCCGGTCGTCCGGCGCGATCATCACTACGTCGACGAGCCCGTCGCCGTTGAAGTCGCCCGGCTCCACCGACACACCGAGCAGCTCGCCATCGTCGTCGGGCCGTGGCTCGACGGAGGCGGTCGGGGTGTAGACACCGGTGAAATCGGCCCCAACGCCGTCCGGATCGTCCGGAAACGGCAGGTCCGCGACGTCGGCGCGCCCGGAGAAGAGGAAGACGCGCGGCTCGGTCGGGAGCGCCGTGCCGCCGCCGGCGAAGCGCCAAATGCTCTGCGCCGCCCAAATGTCGGCATAGCCGTCGCCGTCGAAGTCGCCTGCGCCAAAGTTGTGGGAAAGACCCCAGTCGGGGGCGTAGGAGCTCGTGCTGAAGAGAATGGGCGTGATACCCGCGACGTCCGCTGCTCCCAAATAGAGTAGGCGGGTCGCGCAAGCGATGTCGGGCATTTGGTAGGCGTTCAGCTGCGGACCATCGGCCACGAAGTCGTGGAACCCATCGCCGTTGACGTCGCCCACGAAGCGCACGACCGGTGGATTGACCTCGAGGAAGCTCCGAGCCGCACCGCCTTCGGCGAAGATGCGATCCGGGACGAGGTCGACGGGTTCGCCGGCGACTCCTCTGCCCAACTCGGGGCCCCCGGCGAAAAAGGCGTAGGGCTCGTCGTCGCCGATCCCGCTCTGAACGACGATGTCGGCGTAGCCATCGCCGGTGACGTCCTGCCGCTCGCGACCGACGTCCAAGTAGCGAACGGCGCTCCAGTCGGAGCAGCGCTCGAGCCCATCGCAGGCGCGCACGCGCCAGAAATAGCGCGTTCCGACCGGAACCACGGTGCTGACGGGAAGGTCGTCGTCGGGCGTGAAGGTGGCGTCCAAAACCACCTCGCCCACCTCCGGCGACTCGAACGTGCAGTCCGAAAACCCTTCGATGGGGCACGAGTCGTCGACCTGAATTTCGTAGCTGAGGTCGTCGTCGCAGATCCCCTCGTCCAACGCCTTCCACGTGAAGGTCGGTCGCAAGGCACCCGTGACGCCGGCTGTGATGTGCGAACCGGTGGCGACTCCCAGCATCGGGCGGAGGAGCTCGACCACAGTGGGTGGTCCCGGATCTTTGGCCTCACAACCGTTCGTCGAGATCCCGTCGCAGTCCGCCCGCCCCTCGCGACACACGATCGAGCACAACCCTTGCTCACAGACGCCGCTGCCACCGTCCGCCGGACAGGCATTGTCGCAGGCTCCGCAGTGCTCGACGTCCCGGTCGAGGTCGACGCAGGAGCCAGCACAGCAGTCCTTCCCGCTCGGACAACCGCCGGGGCATGCGTTCGCATCGACGATGACTGGGGGGCCCGGCACACTGCCCCCGAACCCGCCGAATCCGGCGTCTTTGTCCTCGTTTTCGTAAGCCGGTGCGGCGACGCACCCCATCAAAAGCGACCCAACAACCAAACCCCCGAGGAGGAGCGATCTCGTCTTCATCCCCCTTCATCGGCCGCAGGCGAACGCCGTTGCGCGTTCGGAGCGTCGAAATGCACCCCCGCCCCCTGGATCCCCAGGGGTGCGGGTTCGCGCGCGGTCAGCTCACGCTCATTGAGCGGTCAAGGGGCGCAGGCCCCGTAGCCGGTGTCTCCGTTGACGTCGAAGACGGGACCGCAAGTTCCACCAGCGACGCAGGATCCCGGGTCTCCGAGAGGGACTCCGGGAATGCACGAATTGCGACATCCCCAGCCGCTACCCCAGCACAGGCCCTCTGCGCACTCCGAGCTCGAGGTGCAAGCGCCGCCTTGAGGAACGGTCCCCGCTGGCTCACAAATGGCGAACTCTCCATTGATCGGCGAGCACTTCTCGTTCGATTGGCAGCCAGGGTCTGCTTCCGTGAAATTGCACTGAGGCTCATCAATGACGTTGATGGAGACCGAGAGAGCACCGGGTTCGAGGATGACTTCGTCAGCATCCAAGATGAACTTGAGTTGACCGGTCATGATAATGCCTGACTCCACGGTGCGGAGCAGGGGATTGGGGGTGAGCAGGGTTGCATCGACTTGCTCGTACGTCCCATCGCCCGTCTGCCGCTCGAGGTACCAGGTGTTGGGTCCGTCGGCCCCGGTCAGCAGGATCTCGTAGTCTCCAGGGGGAAGGTCGAACTCGGCCGACGTCGAGTCCGGATCGGTCTCGGTCTGATAGACGTCCACCGTCGGACCAGTGACCGCAATCACGGCATTCCTGAGGCGATAGGAAACGCCCGTGGTGAAGCTCGTGCCGCGCAAAGCCATCTGCAGGGTGCCGAGGTCCCCTTGGCTCACGGCTGGTGCTCCCTCGACGGCGCAGGCCGACATCAAGAGGGGGGAAACTGCCGTCACGGCAGCGAGAACGCTTCGAACGATGAACTTGCTAGACATGACTTTACTCCTCGATTCAGACTGATTCTCTCGCTTGGGAACTCATGGATTGACGGAGACGACGAGCGGCAGCACTTTGCTTGCCGTCGGGCGTGAGGCGCACAGGCCGATATCCGCAGAGGTGGCGCCTGGCGCGATGGCCGCGTTGAACGAGACGGGCTTGACGATGAGCTGCCCGTTCTGACTCTGGAACTGGGCGTTCCAGCTGCTCGTTAGCGTGTGGCCTCGAAGATCGAGCACGACTTTCCAGGCGCTCGTAGCGACGGTGCCCTGGTTTTTGAGGCGAAGGTTGGCGCAGTAGCCGCTCCCCCAGTCGGACTGCGGCACTACCGTCGCCGTCAGATCCCCGCCTAAGCAGGCACCTTCGAAGCAACTGGTGCCCGCGCCGCAGACGTTGCCGCAACTGCCGCAGTTCGCAGCGTTCGAGAGGACGTCGGTTTCGCAGGCGTTCGCGGAGTTACCGTCGCAGTCGGCACGCCCGGAGCAGGAGGGGGTCGCTTTGCACGTCCCGGATACGCACAGGCTCCCCGCCGAGCAGGCCAGAGAGCACCCTCCACAGTGAAGTGACGTATCGAGCGACGTCTCACACCCGCTCTCGAGGTCCTGGTCGCAGTCGCCCCACCCCGCCGAACAGCTGAGCTCACAGATCCCGCCCTTGCAGGTGCCCCCCGGGCACGTCTCCGGGTTGCAGGCGGAAGTTCCTCCGAAGCGGAGATTGTCGACGAGCAGTGGCTGGGTGGCGCCTGTCGGAAGGTTGAAGATCAGGCGGACCGACAGGTCGTCGAACTCCCCTTGCAAGGCGGCGTACACGGTACTTGGCAGCGTGAAGGTGACATCCGTGAACTTCCCGGTGGGCAGCCCCGTGAGCTGGAGGGTTCCCACGTACGCGTTCGAGAGGCCGACCGACGGGGCATTGAGCTGCAGGCCAACCGTGCCAAACCAGTACGGATTGGGTTGCGCGGTCGGGAGACGGACAGCGAGCCGCACCTGGTTCTCCGAGACGGGAAAATTCGGAAGCGCAATGCTCGTGAGCACGATGTAGCCCCCGCCCAAAACGGAGACCGCTGCCTTGCCCTGCACGCGCACGCTGGACAAGGCCAGCGTCGCGCTGGAAGTCGACCAGAGTGGACCGAGCTCCGGGAACTCCAGCGCTTCGAACCCGAGGACATCGGGCAGAGGAAACTGATCCTCCTCGGGCGGAGGTGGCGTTAGGAGAAAGTCGAATGCCCTCGAAGCTTCCTCACCCGAAACGACCGACACGGTCCTTGGATTGGCTGATACGAGCGCGGCTTCGACGTCCTCGAACCCAGCTGGACCCTCTCGCTCCAAGCGCCACCCGTCGCCCAGAAAGAGGTCGTATTCCCCGGGGGCCAGGGCCACGGTGTGCACCAGAGCGTCGGGGTCATCCTCGGTGGACAGCTCCACCACCTCCGGCCCCGCAATCGTGATCGTCGCATTCCGGAGCCGATACTCGACGCCGCCAGTTTCGGCGCGCAGCGCCAGCGTGAGCGTCCCAAAGTCCCCAGAGCGCTCGCCGCGTGGGACATCCGCGGACGCGCAACCCGAGGCGAGAAACGGCGCGGCGAGGGCAAGCAAGAACAGGGCGCGAAGTGCTGCTCGCCCGGCGCTTCGCCAGGCTCCTCCCGACCTACCCCTTCCAGTGTTGCCGCTGTCGACGGCGGCTCTCCCCATAGGGCGCTCACTAGCGAGGTAGCGAAGTCCGCGTCAAGCACGGGCGCGCGAATCGGCCGCTCGGCAAGGGAGCCCACTGAGTCCAACTTGAAGTGAGGTTGGAGTTGAAGTTGGACAAATGAACAACACGAAGATCCGCGAGAAGCCGTTCTTGACGACGCTGTCGCTGCCGATCTGTGGTGCGTTGGTCAGGCGCGCGGCGCTGTTGACGGCGGCATTGTTGACGACGCCGGTTACCACGCCGGCCAGTCCGACCCGTCGGCCGAGCGGCTACGGCGACGCAACGGACACGTGGCGGTCAATCTCGGATCTTCACGCCGGGGCGTGCAGGGTCTTCGATGTGAACGTCCGCCGCGACGATCCGTACCTTAACTTCAATACTGCGACCATCGGACGCAGCTGCGCCGATCCACACTTCGAATACCCACCGCCCGTTCGATTCACCGCTTCCCACAGTCGCCGAAATGTCGTTGATGAAGTCGTTCAACAACGGCCCGGACGGATCGAACCCGACAGACTCCACACCCGTGAAGACCAACCGCCCGTCGATGATGTCTTCATCCGTATAGAACTCCCAGTTCCCCGACTCGCTTCGTATCCGTGAGAGCTGATCGATCTCGAGCACCACTTCCCGCTTCCAAGTCTCGATGCGGATCGCCTTGCAACCTCGATCGCCCAGGTAGATTGTGTTCAAGAACTCGATTGGTGTCAGGTGCGATGTCATTGGGTCTTCCAGTGTGCGGCGGCGCTGTCCCACCGGACCACGTTTCCTTGCGGGTCGATTGACGGCCCTTGGCCGTCCTTGAAAGGTCCGGTGCCCTCCAGGTGTCCGTGCCCATGGGGTGTCGGATCCGTGCGATGTCCCTGTGGGTTGAGTCGCTGGTAATTCGAGCCATTCGGATAAAGCGTGTGGGTGTCCACTCCGCCGGGCCCGGCAGCCACGGTACTCCCCCCAACCGGTTCGATCATCGCGTTACCTTTCGGGTCGACGATGAAGCGCCCGACAGGCCGTCCCGTGGCTGGGTCCAGAGTTGGTCCGGGGGTCCGTCCTATCGGCAGCTCCTTGGCAGCCTTCCGCCCCAGCGCGCCGGCGACCTTCACGCCTTCGGCGGCCAGCGGGCTGGCCGCGTCCATCATGGCGTCTTGCCAGGTGCCGACGCTCTGGCCGTCGCTCGCGACGTAGCGGCCGACCATGCCGCCAGCGACCTCGGCCGTCACCTTCCAAGCGAGACCACCGAGCGGGTTGGCTGCCAGGAGGCCCCCCGTTAGGCCGCCCCCCGCAGCGGCGCCCAGGATCCGGCCTGTGTCGACGATGCGGCCGTGCTCCACGTACTGGGTGACGGCTTCGATGGTCGCGCCCGTCGCTGCGCCCACCAGGGCACCGAGCGCGATGTGCCAGAACCTTCCGTCGCGATCCGCCGCCGCGACGGGGCGGTGGTTGGCGTAGGCGTAGGGGTGGGCGGCACCGAGCTCGGCGGTGACCTGGTTCTCTGGAGCGGTGAGCGCGATTGGATCGGCGCTCGTCCAGATGCCGAGATCTGGCGCGTAGAAGCGCGCACCCATGTGGTCGAGCCCGGTTAGGCTGTCGCGTGGGGTGCCGGCGTACTTGTTCGTCTCGGCTGAATCGTCCTGGCGCGCGAAGCCGTAGGGCAAGAGCGCGACCTCGGTCAGGCGCTCACCCTGCTCGTCGAACTCGCCGAGCAAGGACCCCACCTGATCGGTGACGAGCAGGACGTCGCCCGGAACGAGTTTTTTGATGGTCTGACCCGCGGTGGCGTGGTCCGCGGCGCTGCATCCGGTCAGGTGCGCGGCGATGGCTGCGACCAGGGCCAGGGCTAGCCCACGCCGGAGCGCGAGGGGGCGCAGGCGCCGGGCGATCCACCTCGCCAGTGCGAGCCCGAGGGCGCACAAGGCCAAGAGGCCACGAGTCCACGTCCACGGGCTGGCCGTGACGGGTGCTGCGGACGGGGACGCGTCTTCCTCCTCGCGCGGGCCGGCGGTGAGCCGAACCACCCGTTCGCCGCCGTGGACGACGTAGCGCACGAGCTCTCCGTCTTTCACCTCGGACCACCCGTCGATGAAGTGCGTCGTCGAGGTGGTCCCGTCTTTGCTCGTCTCGCGGCGAACGCGGCGTGCGCCGCCTTGACCGTAGACGCTCTCGACCTTGCCTGTCTTCGACGACACGCGGGCGAGGTGCGACGCGCCGTCCCAGTCGTAGCTCCGCACGCCATCGCTCGTCATGCGCCCACGGGCGTCGTACTCGAGCTGGCGCTCGCCCAAGCTCGTCGGCGCGTGCGGGCGGGTACCGTAGCCGAGCTCGGGCGCGTCCTGGGCTTCGATACTGCTCCTGCGCGCGAGCAGATTACCCGAGGGCGAGTACGTCCATTCGCTCGAACCCCACGCGCCGCTCACGCCAGTCAGCCGGTAGAGGTTGTCGTAGTCGTAGGTCTCGGTGCGATCGTGCTCTTTTCTGACGTCCGCGCGTTCGTCGACGACGCTGGTCAGGTTACCGCCGTGATCGTAGTTCCAGCGGAGGTTTTCGATCGTTTCACCATTCGCATTGCGAAACTCGAAGCCGCGGCGGCGGTTGTCCCGGTCGTGCTCGTTCCGGATCTGGGCGCCGGTGCTGAAGTGGCGCAGCGTCTCACCCCCTTGCGCGCCGTACTCGACGCGCAAGAGCTCACCGTAGGCCGACAGCTGCCCACGAGCGTTCCGCTGGATCTCGAGGCGGGAGCCGTCCGGATAAACGTGCTCGGTCTCTCGGTCTTGGGCGTCGTAGCCGCTGCCCACGCGGTAGTCGGCGCCATCGATGTGATAGAGCGACTCCGTTACGCGTCCCCGCTCATCGTAGGTGTGCAGGACGAAGCCGCTCGGTTCCGTAACGCGCACGAGCTTACCCAAATGGAGGGCGGGCCCTTCGTCGTACTCCTGGACGACCTCCGCCGTCCCATCGTCGTCCCAGTCCTCCGTGAGCGGACGCCCGGCCAGGTCATAGGTCGCCGTCGTCCGCTTCCCGTCCGGGTACTCGTGCCACACGAGGTTTCCTGCACCGTCGTAGCCGAAGCGATGTTGCCCCTGGTCCGGATCGTCCACTTGAGTGCGACGCCCGCGACCGTCGTAGCGGAAGCTCTGCACGTTCCCTTCCGTGTCGGTGCGGCGAAGGAGGCGACCCGCCGCGTCATAGACGTAGCCGGCACTGATTTGGCTGCCGCCGAGCGTGCGCTGGTGGGAAATGGCCCGCCCCAAACCGTCTTGCACGCTGACGGTGGGGGTGTGTTCGAAGGGCGAGCTCTCGTCGGCCTGTCCACCGTCCCAGTGGTGACTGCGAAGCGGCGAGTACGACGTGCGCGTCGTCACCCCTTCGGCGCTCAGCGTTCGCACCTGTCGTGCGAGCGCGTCCCGCCAGATGCTGTGCCCCTCGGCGTTCTCGTGGAGGGGCAAGGAACGGCGATCGCTCTCACTCGCCCAACGTGGCAAGAGCGTGCGCCGCACCTGACCCCGCGCGTCGTAGAAGCTCACTCCAGCCATGAGCCACAGCTCGGCGTCGCGAACGAAGCTCGCGCGCTTGCGTCCGAGTCCGTCCACCACGTCTTCCCGTCGCTCGACGGCCTGCTTTCCGGAGGCGACCCGTGCTTCCGTGCTGACGCGTGAGAGCGGCGCTCCGACCTCGTAGCTGTATTGCAGCGTCGGGAGCCCCTCGCTGTCCCCAGGACGAACGACCGTCGCCAGGCGCCCGAAGGTATCGTACCCGTAGCGGGTGATCGAGCCACCGTAGTCCGTCACTTCGACCAGCGCGCCGAATCGGCCGTCGTATTTCGCTGTCTCCACCAAGGGCGTGCTGTCGGCGCGGGCGTCGCGATGGAGCTTGACCCCTTCGGCCAGAACCTCCGTGTGGGCAGCGTCCCAGGTGAAGAACCGACCGCCGCCGCGCGCGTCAGTGGTCTCCACCGGCAGACCGTGGTCGTCGTGCCGGGTGGCGGTCAAAAGCTCGTACTCGTCCTCCCCAGGTCCAACCCAAGCTTCCTCGCGGCTGAGCTCGCCACGAGAGACTTGACCGAGGGGCAGGCCGAAGAAAGGCTCTCCGTCGTAGTACTTGCGCACGCCGGACACCTGCTCGGAGGCGCCATTCTGCAGCGTTTCCGTCGCCAAGTAGCCGAGCACCCAGTCCTCTTCGTCGTTGGCGAAGGTCCGCGTCGTGATGGCTTCGTCACCGAGGGCGAGGTAGTCGTCCCCCTCGATCACACCCCAATTCCGTTCCAGAACGACGTTACCAAACTCATCCTGGTCGAGCTCGGTCAGCGTCACGACGCTTGCATCTTCGTCGCCCTCGACGAGTTCCGTCAGGACCGCGGAGCGATACCCGGACTCCACCGAACGGCCGTCCAGGGCGAGCTCGAGCGTCCGGTCCAGGTACTCGTAAGTCTGACGCGAAAGGACCGAGCCGGTGTCGTCTCGTTGCTCCTCGAATAGCACCGCTGCGCGGAGCGCTCGCCGCGAAAGGCCGGGCTCGTAGTGCTGCTCGGTGATCAGGGTCGGCGTGAACTCGTCACCCAGTGTCCGCACCTCGACCCGGGCAAAAGCCGCGAAAGTTCGCTCCGCGCTGGCATACACCCCGTCCGCGTATTCGTACTCCACCGCCAGATCGGGGTCCTCGAGGCCGCTCGAAACCGTTACCTTGGCCACGACGGGCAGCGGCACGTTCAAGCGCGACGTCCAAGGCTCCCCCTGTTCTCGAGCAGCGGCAGCGAAAGAGGCTGCTGACGCATACTCGATTGTTTGCGTCTTACCCAGCCCGTTCTCGATCCTGGTCAGAAGTCCACCCCGCCCTTCGGGGAAGAGCTCCAGGTAGCGCCACGACGCCGTATCGGTGTCGGTCACGTCAATCCAGACGATGTCGATGCTCCCAGAACCATTCATGTCTTGGAATAGAGTGTGCGTGCTCGCACCTTTGCTCGGCACATCCGTGAGCTCTCGCACCGGACCGAAAATGCCTTCGGCCTCGGCTAGCGCGTAGGTGACCGCCGTAGCCCCCACCCGGACGAGATCGTCCCAGCCATCTCCATCCAGATCGCGCACGGAAAAGGCTTCGTTCGGCTCGAATTGCGGCACACCGATCGCTTCTTCGGCCGGTTCGAACGAGCCATGCCCGCGTCCGAGGTAGTAGACGAGCGAGCCCGACTCGAGCACGCAGAGGTCCTGCACTCGATCACCGTTGATGTCGCATAGGTCCGTGCCAGCATTCTCGAACAGCACCGTCTGCTGTTCGTCGATGACAGTCGCTTCGGCGAGGTCGAACGCAACACCGTCGCGGTTGCTCGCGACGACCAGGCCTGCCTCGCTGGTCATCGCGAAGTCGGTCCGCCGGTCCCCGTCGAAGTCGGCGAGGCGCACGTTCGGATCCTCCAGGCTGAGGTCCAGGAAGCCGTCCACCGAGACCGCCGTTTCGAATCCGAGCTCGCCCGGTCGGGCAAGGTACCGCGGCTCGACCCCGTCGCCCGAGATCAAGAGATCCGCGGCCCCGTCCCCATCGAAGTCGGCCATCTGCACGCCGGACTCCGCCAGCGAAAAGGATGGCGAATTCGCCGCGGCCCAGTCTTTCCCGGGCTCCCAGCTCACGCCATCCCGGTTCAGCACGCTGCGGTAGGCGCCCGCGGTACCGATGAGCAGATCGGGCAGGCCGTCCCCGTTGAGATCGACCAAGCTCGTGTCGGCGTGTGCCGGTGACCGGCCAGGAGCCTGTGCCATGTCGATGAGTACCGGCGTGTTTTCGTCCGTGAGCGCTCCGCGAGAATATCCGAAACGCGATTCAGGCAGGCGACTCCGGCCGTCGGCGCCCACCTGCACGACAGTGGTGAGCCGCGGGTGGACCTCATCGTCGTAGCCGAGCTCGTAGCGTCGGACCAAGCTGCCGCCATGGCGGACCGTGACCGCGACCAAGCGGTCTTGGAGAATCTGCCCAATGCCGCTCGAGAACAGACGACTCGAATCCGGCCGCTCTTCGTAGTCGAAGCTGACCTCGTTCACGAACTCGGACCCGAATTCGTTCCACACGACGCGCTCTAGCAGCGGATAGCCGCCTTCGGTCGTCCACTCGTATCTCACCTCGTGACCGCGCAAATCGCGCGCGGTGCGGAGCAAATAGACCGCGACGTGGCCCGCTTCCTCCACGGTGTGACCATCACCTCCGAACGAGAGCACCTGTCCCGCCTTGGTGCGCACCTCCCACCTCTCCCCTTGGCGCTCGGCGCGCACGAAAGACCCATCCTCGTAGCGCGGACGGTAGATGCCGGGTTTGACCTGAAGCAATTCCGCTGGGATCCCGATGCCCACCACTTCGAACGTGTCCGTGTCGTCGAAGCGCGGTAAGCCGTCTTCGGTCCGACGCCGCACACTCGGCACGCCCGCAAGGCGCCAACCGACCCCCAGCTCGCTCACGCCCGCACCCGAGTCGTAGTTGAGCGAGAGGCTCGGTCCGAAAGAGCGCGCCGCTGGCGGTACCACGATGGGAATGGAGTAGCTGGCCTGCCCACTCGCCGGATTCGGCGTGAAGTCCGCGCTGGCCAAGCCTTCGATGGAGCCAGGTCCTTTCGGCAAACTGAGCCGCGTGGAATCGAGCTCCGCCCGCGCGGGCGCAGCAAGGGCCAGCAGGATGAGCAACCAGTGCGCTAGCAATCGTGTCTTGTTCATGACGTTCACCCGCCCGATCCGATCGTCCCCAGGCAGGCCAGCGACACGGAGCTAGCCTCGGAGGCCCCTGGAAGGGCCCGATGCGTGACTTCGAGCACGATGTCGTCGATCCGTTCGAGATCGAGGTCGCCGTTCGTCGGCGCTTCGTCCGGCCCGGGGATGAACAAGCGCCAGTTGGGCCGTGCCACGGCTTGGCCGTGGAGCGTGGTGTTCGGCGCAGCGTCCCCGAACGAGTTCACTCCCGCTTGGACGATGGCGCGGTCGGCCGAGTCGATCGCCCAGTTCACGAGCTGCCCGTCCCCGCAGGAGCGCAGCACGCCGCCGCCGGCGACGGTGAGCTGAAGCTCGGCTTCGTCGTCGCCCAAGAAGTCGCCCACCAGCTTGGCGCGAACCGCGACAATCTTGTCGCTGCACACGCTCGACGACCAGAGGCCATTGCCCGGCTCGAGGTTGGTCGAGAACTCGACGCCAACGCCGCCCTGCCCATCCAGGTTCTGGTTCTGCAGCAAGACCTGGCGAAACAGCTCGCCGTCGTCGAGCGTCTCGCCGGTGACTTCGTCCTCGCGCGGCCCAGAAACGCCCAAGAGCTCACGCACGCTGAGGGTCGTCTTGAACTCCTGGGGGATGCCGTACTCGGCGGCGTAGTCCGCGTAGATGCCGAGAAAGCACGCGCCGATCTTGCCGACCTCCGCCTGATTGTTGGCCGCCAGCACGGCCCGACCGAGCCCGTCGCCGAAGGGTGTGTTCATCTCGTACTCGAGGGCACGCCCCGCACGGTAGAGCCAACGCTGCGCCTCGCGCCGCGCGCTGAGCGCCTGCATGAGCGAGTCGTGCATCAGCGTCCGGTAGATGGGGTCGGCGGCCGGGCTGCCTTGGATGCGCTGCAGGACGCGGGTGCGTTCGACGGCGGCGCGCTTGGCCGTGTCGAGCAAGTTCGTCGCCACGGCGGCTGCCTGCAGGATCTGGATATCGAGCTGGTGCATGTCGATCTCGATCTGGGCGGCGTCGATCCACATCGTCTTGATGCGCGCCGCCGACTCGATCGCCTCGAGCTCCAGGGTTTCCTCCACCGCGTGCATGGATTCGAGCTTCGCCAGCTCCGCGCGCCGAACTTGAAGGTGACCCTTGCTGGCTTCGAGCATCCCTGAAGCCACGCCCAGCGCGGCCGAGGCAAAGCCGTTCCAGAGGCTGGCATTCGAGGCAAGTTCGAGCGCAACTTGAGCGGAGCTGATCACATTCTCCATCCCCGTCATCGCCTCCATTTCGGAGCCGGTGGCCGAAACGAAGCGCAGCGTCTCATTGCGCACGGCCGTGGTGTCCTGATGGACGCGAAACTCGATGTCGACCCGCTGCTTGATGCCCTCGATGCGCGCAAAGGCCGACGTGATTTCGGCCTGCAGGAGCTCGAGCTGGAGTCGCTGCTCGGCCAAACTCCCCGTCTCGTCACCGCAGGTTTGCCAATCCTCGTCGCTCGCCACCGCCTCGATGTCGAAGGTGCCGCCGCAGATCGCAAAGATCGTCTCTTCGTAGCGCGCACGCACCTGCTCGAGCTCGGCGGCCAAGGTGTCCTGGGTCTGCTCGAAGTCACGCTCGGCACCAAGGAACGCAAGCTGGCTCGCCGCCTGCTGCTCGAGGGCTGGGGCGGCCCGGAGCAGCAGCATTTGCTCGCAATTCGTGGGCTGTGTCCGCGCGGGATCGAAGGCCAGCGGGATTTCACCCTCCGGCACGCCAAACAGCATGTCGCCGTGCAAGAGCGTGCCAAAACCGCGATCCAGCGGCGTAAGCGCCCCAACTAGCTCCGTGCCGAGGCCTGCCGGGACCGCGGGCCATTCTTCGATGAGAGCCGAGAGTGCGCTGGCTTCGAGCACGGTGAGCACGGCGCGCTCCTGCGCCTCACGGATCAAAAGCGAGCGCTCCGCCGTCGGATCCGTCGCCGCTAGGCTCGACAGCTCGCCCTCGATCGAGGAGAGCACGAAGAGGAGTCGACCCAGGGCCCGGAAGGCCGGGTAGTCGGTCAGGCTCGCGTCGGAGTTGCTCGGCGCGCCGGCAGCATCGGCCGTGGAGGTGCGGCGGAGGAACTCGAGCACGCTGGGCTGCAGCGCAAAGCGGGCCGGCGCCGCGAGCAAGCTGCGCGCCGCCTGATAGAGCTCGATCTGGTCGCCGATTCCGCCCAAAAATGAATCACGAACCCCGCGCACGAGCTCGTCTTGGGCCACCAGCAGGTGCGGCGCCAAAAGGCGCGCCAATGTGACATGAAACAGCGCAGCAGGTCCGGTCTGGCTGGGGCTATAGGTACCGAGCTCGCGCAAGACGGCCACGAGCGCACCCGCGTTCACGCAGCTGCCGCCAGTCGGAGAGACATTCGCCCAGTCCGCCGCGTCTAGATAGACCTCCGACGCGCAGAGCTCGCTCAGATCGGCCAGCGGCTGCGATGTGCCGCCGGTCCCGGTGAGCGCCTTCCTCAGCCCCGAGTAGAAAAAGTTGCTCACCTCGCCGAGACAACCGTCGGGATCGGTCCCGGCGACGCAAGGCGAGGGCAGCGCATCCAGGACGGCCGAAAGCGTCGGCACCTGCACGAGCTGATTGAAACCCGCCACGGACATCGTGCCGGCAGAGACCGTCGGCATCGTGTGGGGGGCCGGCGCCACGAAGGACGAGGGCTCGCGAACCGGTCGGGTGCGCAGGAAGATCGTGCCACTCACCGTGATGGGCTGCTCGAACAGTCCGAAGATGCGCTCGTCGAAGCTGCCTTTGAGGACGCCCTGACCGCTCGGCTGCAGGTTGAGCGTGATTTCGCGCCCGATCTCCCGCCCGAAGTGGTTGCGTTCGCCGCCCATTTCAGCCGAAATGAGCTGGGTTACGGTGACCTCGACGCCCTCGCTCAGGGTGTAGATGCCCTCGCCGTAGGTCGGCTCACCACCGGTCTCGGGAAAAAGCAAACTGCGCTCGGGGTCGATCGCGACCGAAACGTCACCGAGCTCCTCCTGGAGGTCCACGACCAGCTGCGCCTCCCCGAGCGGCGCGTCGCCCACCTCGTAACGCATCGCACCTTCGTAGCGACCCGTGATGCCAGCACGCAGCGGGGCATCGACGATCACCTCACCGAGATTCGTGATCACCCGCACCGTGCCGGCGACGTCAGTGCCCTTGATCTCGCTCGCGTCGACGTCGAGATCAATCGTCGTCTCGCCCGAAAACTTGCCCCTGGGCTCTGCGACCGACAGGTACGGCGCGCTCGGCACGATGCGATAGCGCACTGGCTCGTCACTGTCGGTGGACAGCGTGAGGCTGAGGTAGTCGTCCTTTTCGCTGAGCACGACACCGCCCGGCGTCACCTCGAGCTGTCCCGACTTTTCGAGCACCGGAGCGAGCTCGCGCTCGGTGTCGCCGGGCTGGAGACAGCGCCCGCGCGCCGAGCAGACGCGCTTTCCGTCACACGCGTCGGCCGAGCTGCAGGCCTGAACGCATTCGCCCAGATCGCAGTGCGTCCCTCGCGGGCAATCCGCGCTGATCAGGCACGCATCGCCGCCACTCGCCGGATCGGGCGGGTCCGAAGGGTCGCTCGGCGGCGCGGTGGGCTCTCGCACGGGCTCGGTATCGCGGTCGTCGACTGGCTCGGTGTCAGCTGAACCGCAGGCCGCCAGAGACACGACGGCCGAGGCGAGCAGGAACGTTCGAAACAAGATGTGTGAAATCGACATGGATCTCCCTCAAAAGGTGATGGTTGTGTCCGCGCTGAAGTCGTATCCGTCGGCGACGAGGCCATCGGGCCCGTCAGCACTGGTGAGAGCATCGGGCGCTGCATCACCGCCGAAGCCCGGCAGGCCCAAGCGCACCTGCACGCCTTCGAGGGCAGGTAGCGGGGCGTTGACGAGCGCGAGCCCTAGTGACGGTCCGCCACCGCCAGGGCCACCTGATCCGCCGGGACCGCCGCTACCGCCGGGGCCACCGAGACCCGCGATCCGCTCGGAAAACCCGAGTACCAATGGGACCTCACCCGCCAGTCCGCCTGCTTGTGGGGCGCCACCTATCCCGCCCGCTCCGCCTTTGCCGCCGTCGCCAGCGAGCAAGCGCGTCCAGGTCAGCGTGACGTCGCTCTCGACGACGACGAGCGCGATGGACGCTCCGCCGCCCCACCCGCCATGCCCCGGACGTCCCCCGCAGCCGCCGTAGCCGCCCTGACTGCCACCGTGACCGGGCAGACAGCAGATGTCGCGCAAGTTGACACCGTTCGAGCCCGCACCGCCTCCGCCCCCCTTGCCGATCTGTCCGTAGGACCCAGCGGTGCCCTGGTTGGTCGGGCTGTACGTCGAGCCCTCGAACACGCCAATCGCGCGCGCCGGCGCGGCCCCAACCTGACCCTTGGAGCCGGCTGCGCCCGGCTGGCCATCGCGCTCCGCGAGCGTCTCGCTCACCTTGCCACCGGGCGTCCCGCCAGCACTCGGAAACCCGGTCTGTGCGGGTATGTCGTCTTGCCGCCAGCCGTTGCCGCCGAAGCCCCCGATTTGGGCGGTGCCCCCGCCTTCACAAGCAACGATCTTCGTCGCCTTGCCTCCGTGCCCGTAGTCCTCGCAGGGGGGGGTGATGCACCCACTCGTGCCGTCGGCGCCCTGCGGAGCCGTGCCGGCCAGCGAGATCCCCGCAGTGCCCGTACTGCCGGGACCTGCACTGCCACTCTCGAGCTCGACCCGACGAAGCACGACGCCGCTGCTCTTCTCGACCAAGCCTGCAATCGACGAAGCGTGCTCAATCTCCGTGTCCGGCGCCGTAAAGGCGATCCGCTCGATGACGACATCCGTCGCGCCGTCGATGCGCAGGGGCACGGCGATCTTCGACGTGAATCGGGCACGATCCGTGACACGCCGCGCCCCATCCGCGCAGTCGTAGCCGCCATAGATGCGCACCCGGCCCGCCCCGATGACCACAGCCTCCTCGTAGGAGCCGTTGCACACGTAGATGTCCTTGTTCTGTGCCTCGGCCCGCGCCAGCGCGGCCATCAAGCTGGCGAGGGGCTCGTCGAGACTCCCCGAACCGACGTTGTCGCCGTCCGGCGCTACGAAGATCGCGCGCTCGAGGTCCCCATCGATGCCGTCGCAGTTGGCGTCCTGGAAATCGTCGTCGGGCTCGTCCTTGCCCGTCGGGATGCACGCCGATGAGCCCGCGCCCCCTCCCTCCCCGCCAGCCCCACCGAAGGCGGCGTCGCCCCCGGCTCCTCCACCCCCGGAAGAATCGGGTCCGGTCCATTGTCCCTCGTCCGACGCGCCACCAGGGGCGTCCGGCGCGCCCGCCTGGCAGCCGATGACGAGGGCCGAAAATCCCGCCGCAAGAACGGCAAGAACGCTCCAGAATCTCCCCCGCGTCGGACGGCGCACGCAATGTTGCATGGACCGTGATTCGGCCGAGGCGCCGAGGCGTTGCGTGCGTTCCTCAAAAAAAGCAGAACGGGTGCCCGTGGCAGGCGAGGCCGGTACACTCGCTCTCAGTGCCCGGACTTCCGATGAAACGAACGGTCGTGCTTTTCCTCGCGCTCGTCCGTTTCACAGGCTGCCAAACGACGCCCGGGGATCCGCTTGGGACCGGCGGTAGTGGCGGCGCGCTCGCGAGCGGAGGAGCAGGAGCCGGCGGGGCCCCGGTCGGCGGCTACAACAACCCGGATGGCACCCTGCACACGCTCGAATGCCGGCCTGGTGACAGCATGACGCAGTGGGTCGTGAGGGGAACAACGTGCCAACTCTTCCCCGAGCACATCGAAATGTACGTGGGGCACGCTTCTGAGTCCGGGTACACACTGCTCGGCATCACCTTGGAAGGCCTGCAGCCCGGGGTGCGCTTGACGGAGTATGGTGCAGGGACAAACTTCGTGGGCCTCGGGGTATGCCTGAATCCAAGGAGCAGCCTTTCGCCCGACCCATGTGAGCTCGAGCTGATCAGCCTCGAGCGGGGCGAAATCGCGGCAGGCGGCGCAGGCGGTTCGTCAGTCGAATCGGGATCTCGCGTACGCGTGCGGATCTCTTGCCCAAACGGGCTCTACGTGCCCGGCGCCGACGATGTCAATCCCAGTTTGAGAGAGCTCACTCCTTCGGAATTCGAGCTCGAAGCCAGCGACTGTTCCGTGATGGAGGACTGATCGTGCATCGCAGAAACGTCCGTCGAGCTACCCGTGCTCCGTGACGTCGTCGAACGTCGCCTGGGCGACGTGGTGGCCGAAAACGTGCGCCCGCCATGAACCCCGGGTAGGCTGCAGCCATGCGGAGGGGCTGGGGTAGCCAAGGTGCGCGCATGCCTGTCGTGCTCGCCAGCGCTGTCGCGCTCACGTCGCTGTCGAGCTGTGGGGGCCTCACGCAGAACGACGGACCCGCAGACGACGGGGCCGCCGACAACGCGGCGGGCGCAGGCCCAGACTCCGGGGACGTGGACGGAGCCGGCGGCTCGAGCGACGGCTCGACCGACGGGACCGGAGCCGGGATGGGCACCGGGGCGGACGCCGGGATGGGCGTGTGCACGCATGTCATTGACGGGGACGTCGAGGCAGCGAACGAGGAAGACCTCGAACAGCTGGTCGACGTATGCTCCATCGCCGGCTCTTTGACGATGGAGGGCCTAGCCGTCACCCACATCCAGCTCCCTGTGCTCGAATCGATCGGTGGAGCGTTGCGCATCGCGTCCAACGACATGCTGACGGCCGTCAGCCTGCCCGCGTTGAGGTCGCTCGGCTCCGCGCTGCATATCGAGGAAAATGCCTCGCTCGTCAGTGTGAAGTGGCCCGTTCTGGAGACGGTCGGGGAGGAGTCGACGTACGTGCTCCACAACGCCTCCCTGGAGGAGCTGAGCTTTGCCTCGCTGCGCTCTGTCGTCGATCTCAATATCCAAAGCAACGACAGCCTGACCACGTTGGACCTCCCCGGTGTGACGACGGGCCAGTTCGTCGTCGGCGCCAACCAACAGCTCGCGAGCCTGTCGCTGCCGGCCCTGACCACCTCCCAAGGGCTGAGCCTTGAAAGCAATGCCTCCCTGGCGGCAGTGAGCCTGCCGGCCTTGGTCTCGACCGACAGGCTGCGTATCAACTCGAGCTCGGCGCTGAAGACGCTCGACGTTCCCGCGCTCACCACGGTCGCGTACGAGCTGGTCGTCGGTGTGACCTCGCTGCCTGCCCTGAGTTTCCCGGTCTTGACGTCGGTCGGAACGCTCTCGGTCACTTCCAACGCGTGGCTCGAGTCGATCAGCCTGCCGGCGCTCGAATCAGTCGGGGCGTCGTTCTACGTCAAAGACAATAACCTGTTGACCGAGATCCACGCACCAGCATTGGGGCCCGTGAAGACCCTGATCGTCGACCTGAACCCCTCGCTCGTGGTGTGCGACGGCGTCACACTCAATGATTGGGGCGCTTGCCCGCCTTAGAGCTCGAAAAGGACTAACAAAGTCGACGACTGCTCAGTCGAGTGCCCGGTCTGAGCACTCCGAAACCCAGTGTTCGACCAGCCTCGGTCCGGCGTAGAGATGAGCGGATGTGGACTCGTGGCCTGGCGCTGCTCGGCATTTCGCTCATGCCAGCCTGCGGTGGCGCCGTATCGGGCGATCCGGATGCCGCCGGGCAAGCCGATAGCGGTGGCCACACCGACGCACCTTCGGCCAGCGAAAGCGACGCCACGGGCGGCACGAGCGGCGACTGCCCTATCCTGAGCGGAGAGGTCACGGTCACGGTCGAGGCTGACCTCGATGCGCTCCAGGACGTCTGCGCCATCGCGGGAAATCTGTCGATCGATCACTCATCCGTTTCGAGCGTGCGCCTGCCGAAGCTCGAGTGGGTGAGTGGGATTCTCGGCGTCGGCTATAACGAGTCGCTCGTGGAGCTCGACCTGCCTGTGCTCCGGGCCATCGGGGATTCGACGTACCTCTTGGACAACGATGCCCTCGCGGCGGTCCACTTGCCCAAGCTCGAGACGGTGGGCGACGGACCCTCGATCGTCTGGTCCAACGGCGTGTTGGCTGAGCTCAGCTTGCCCGTGCTCGGCGCGATCGGGTCGCTCGACGCGCTGAGCAATCCGGCGCTCAGCGTGGTGGACCTTCCGGCTATGACCACGGGCCGCATCGTCATGAACGCCAACGGCGCGCTCGCACATGTGAACCTCCCCTTGCTCACGACATCGACGGGAATCGGGATTGAAGCGAGCCCCGAGCTCTCAACCGTCACCTTCCCATCGCTAGTCACTGCCAAGAACTTGAGATTGGTGCACAACGACGCTCTCCGGTCCGTGAACCTGCCCGTCCTGGAGACGGTGACCGAGGCGCTCGACCTCTTCCACAACCCGAACCTCGCGACCTTCACCGCCCCGGCGCTGGCCACGGTCGGGGGTGAGACGTTCGATCCGACCGCCATCGTCACCTGCGCCCATCAGACGACCGTCGGCTCGAGCGACTGCCTGCCTTAACGCCCGGGCGCTCGGGATATGTGCAGACCCGCCGCCTCTGGATGAAGGATTCGTCGGGGCCGCCGCAAGACAGGATGTGAGCTAGCGAGACGCGCTCCAGGGTGGAGCCGATTCTCTCGCTACGCCACTGAAAGGTCTATGACTGGGCTGGTTTCCCGCCGTGCGCGGGTGGGGGGAAGTGCGCGCGGTGCCAGAAGAGTTGGCGCCAACATCGTTGTCGGTTTGGGCGCTGGCGCGCTCTGCCTGAGCGCGGGGTGTATCGATCGACCGGTCGCTCCCATCGAGCCGTATACGACGAACCTCTTCGCCAATCAGATCGAGGTGACGGCGATCGAGGCGATCGATCTGCTCTTCGTGGTCGATAACTCCGTGTCGATGGCGGACAAGCAGAAGCTGTTGCGCGATGCCGTACCGCTCATGGTGCGTCGGCTCATTCAGCCGGACTGCGTCGACCAAAACGAAGGGCGCCATCCGGACGACGGGCAGAGCTGCTCGAGCTATGGCGCAGAGTTCTTCCCCGAGTTCCGACCAGTGAACGACATCCACCTCGGCGTCATCACTTCGTCGCTCGGCGGCTTCGGTTCGACGAGCTGCAATCAACCGGCAGATGATCCCGACGATTTGGACAAGTCGCGCCTCATCCCTCTGGTGCGCGACGTGGTCGAGTCCACCGGGGAGGCGGTGCCGAACCCGACGGGGCACGGTTTCTTGGCGTGGAACGGCGTGCCGGACGGAGGCGACGCCGAGACTGCGCTCGCCACGCTCGAAAACGACTTGGCGCTGCACGTGGCAGCTGCAGGCGAAAACGGCTGCGGCTTCGAAGCGCCGCTCGAGGCTTGGTATCGGTTCTTGGTCGACCCGGCGCCGCCGCTCGACGTCGTAATCGAAGACAAGGCCTCGGTATCGACCGGCGTCGACACGGCCATTCTCGAGCAGCGCGCCGAGTTTCTCCGCCCGGGCAGCCTGGTGGCCATCGTTGTCTTGACGGACGAAAACGACTGCTCGGTGATGGAGGGCGGCAACGTGTACCCGTTTGCTGGTAGCGGCTATGTCCTGCCGTCGATCAAGAGTCCGTTCACCGTGGCGAGCGCCGCCTGCGCCGACAATCCCAACGATCCGTGCTGCTATTCCTGCGCTCTGACCGCCCCCGAAGGTTGCACGGACACCTGCGAAAGGCCCGATAGTCCGAAGCTGGCTCCGGAGGACGATCGAGCCAACGCGCGCTGCTTCGACGGCAAACGGCGCTTCGGAGTCGACTTGCTCTATCCGACGTCGCGCTACGTGGACGGGCTCACGAAGTCGGTCATCGTCAATTCGCACACGGGGGAGTCGGTCCAGAATCCACTACTCGCCGAGCGCAGTCCCGACCGCGTCTTCTTCGCCGGGATCGTCGGCGTGCCCTGGCAAGACGTGGCGACCGACGACTCACTCGAGGACCCGACCAGCCTCCGCTACCGGTCGGCTGCAGAGCTCGACCTGGTCGACGAGACGATTGGCGGCAATCGGTGGGAGCTCTTGCTCGGGCGACCGAGCAAAGACGGGGAGCCGCCCCACCCTCCGCTCGACCCCTTCTTGATCGAGTCGATTGAGCCGCGTTCGGGCACGCACCCGATCACCGGCGACTCGATCATCGGGCTCGGGGGCTCGGGCTGGTCGAGCATCAACGGCCACGAGTACGACAACTCCGTGCCGACGCTGGAAGCGGGCGGCGGCGCCGCCAACGACGACCTGCAATACAGCTGCATCTTCCCGCTCGAAGCGGGCGCCATCAAAGAAAACTGCAGCGGCGGCGACAACTGCGATTGCAGCGATGAGCCGCGCAAGGGGCGCCCCCTCTGCAAGCCAAGCCCCGACGCCAGCACCGCCGCCGACACCACCCAGCGATACGGCAAGGCCTACCCACCGAGCCGCATCCTGCGTGTGCTACGCGACTTCGGCGACAACTCCATCGTCGCCTCCATCTGCCCCAAGATCGAAGACCAGGAGAGCCCCTCCTTCGGTTACAACCCCGCCGTCAACGCCATCGTCGATCGACTCGCCACGAAGCTGAATGGGCAATGTCTGCCGCGCACGCTGACCGTTACGAAAAGCGGCGTCCCCTGCGTGGTGGTGGAGGCAACGAAAGGGTCCGCTAGCTGCGATGCCACCCAGCGGCGCGCCGAGCTCACGGACAGCGCCCGCGCTTCGGTCGAGCGGCGCATGGCCGACGGCGGAACGTGCAAGCAGAAGGAGAGCGACGACGGACCCTTGCCGCTCTGCTCGGAGTTTACCGTGTGCGAGATCTTGGAAGCTGACGACGCCGGCAAGGCGGCGTGCTTCGGCAGCACCGCGCCCGAATCCCAAGCGCCCGGCTACTGCTACATCGATCCTGCCAAAGGACCGAACGCCGGCGGCCTCCCGACCAGCGCAGGCAGCTGCGTGGAGGGCGATCCGGCCAGCTGGGACGGCTGCATCAACCCGAACGTCGCCGCCTGCGGCGCCACCGAGCGTCGCATGCTGCGGTTCGTCGGCGAGCGCACGCCGCAGCCGAACTCCACCACCTACGTCGCCTGCGCCGGCGATGCGGCCACTGACGACCAGAAGCTGCCGCCGCTCCCGGACGAGTGAGCGCGAGATCCGAAGGCGCGCCTAGAGCGGATCGTCGAACCAGGGGAACGCTGCCTCAGAGACCCCGAGGTCATTGACGGCCGGCGTTTCGAAGCTCCAGCTGTCGCCGGCCGCCACGTCGCTACCGGCGACGACCTCCACCATGTCGAGCGGTCGACCGGTGGCAGTCGTCGGGAACACGAAGACGGTGGCGTTGCTGATTGGTACCTCGAGGTGGTTCTCGTAGACGCCCGTGTAAGCCGTGCCGTCCACGGTCGTGACCGCTTGGACATCCGTCAGCGCGATGGCGTCGATCGGATCGACGTCGAGGATGAACGACGGGCAGCGGTAGTTCAGACGCGCGACGGACGCGAGCTCGACTCCCGGCGGGAACTGGTCGACGTGACCCATGGCGGTTTCGCCGGGGCCGAGACACACGACCAACGACTGGTCGCTCTGGCTGAGCGAATAGAGCCACTGGCTCGGATGCTTCATGGTGTTGATCGCGGAGCCGAGCGACGTACCCGACCCATCGAAGACCTCGATGTCGAGCGAGACGGCGCAGGTGGGGATGTCCCCGTCATTGCGCAGGGCGCCAAAGACCTCGAGCCCGCTCGGCCCGTCCTGAACCGTCAAGCCGGTCAGCGTGAGATCCCAGCA
>Ga0164309_10000398_pt1 | contig 24361 bp, 15 predicted proteins | sample Whisoiple_247_MG_FD_109984 | JGI IMG/M metagenome (GOLD analysis project Ga0164309, IMG submission 109984) | Soil microbial communities amended with fresh organic matter from upstate New York, USA - Whitman soil sample_247_MG | ecosystem: Environmental > Terrestrial > Soil > Unclassified >...
GGGTTGTCGATCTGGAATGGATCACCCGTGAGGATGATCTTGGTGCCCTCACCGCAGCGCGTGATCACCGTCTTGACCTCGTGCGGCGTCAGGTTCTGCGCCTCGTCCACGATCACGTATTGCTGCGGCAGACTGCGGCCGCGAATGTAAGTGAGCGGCTCGACCTGCAACTGCCCTGCGTCGAACAGTTCCTCGAAGCCGCGCACGCCTCGGCGCTTGCTGCCGCCCGCGACGAGTAAGAACTCGAGATTGTCGTAGATGGGCTGCATCCACGGATTCAGCTTCTGGTCCACGTCACCGGGCAAATAGCCGATGTCTCGCCCGAGCGGCATCACCGGGCGACTCACCAAGAGTCGCGCGTAGGCGCCATCATCGACCACGCGACGCAGCCCGGCGGCCAGCGCGAGCAAGGTCTTGCCGGTGCCGGCTTTGCCCACCAGAGTCAAGAGCTTCACGTTGTCGTCGAGCAGCAAGTCGAGCGCGAAGGCTTGTTCCTTGTTGCGCGGACGAATGCCGAGCAGCCCTTCGCGCGGCGTCTTCAACGCGCGGATCTCGCGCGGCTCGTTGTGGAAGCGACCGAGCGCGGTGCGCGGACGAGCGCTGTCGTCGCGCAGCACGACGCAAGCATTCGGATTGATCTTGTCGGCGTCGGCAGGCTTGAGCGCGCTCGACTCGAAGAACTTATCGAGCTCCGCCGCAGTCACCGCCAGTTCGATGATGCCCGTCTCGACGCGATCCAAATCGACCGCGGAGTTTTCGTAGGTCTGAGTAATCAGACCGAGCGCGTCTGCGCGAATGCGCAGGTTCACGTCCATGGTCACGAAGATCGTCGGCTTGTCCGGCGACTCGTCGCGGAAATCCAGGGCGGTCTGCAAAATCGCATGATCGCCGGTGTTCGGATTGAGCGCGATTTTGAGCTCCAAGCGCCGCTGCGGGACGTGCACGCGCAGCGAACCGCCGTCCGGCAAATCCACGCCCTTCGACAGTGGGCCCTTGGCGCGCTGCGCGTCGAGCAAACGCGAGACCGTGCGCGCGTTACGCCCGCGCTCGTTGGCGTCGCGCTTGAACTGATCGATCTCCTCGATCACGTAGATCGGGAGGATGACGTCGTTGTCCTCGAATTTGAGAAATGCGTGCGGATCGTGGATCAGAACATTCGTGTCGAGGACGTAATTCTTTTTCATCGTCACCTTGGCGCCCGCTCGCGGCACCGCAAGGCCGGATAACCCTGCCCCACGTCCCGCGCAACGAGGAAACCCGTGTCGTTCACGTACGGCCCCAGGGTCGCACAAATGCCGTTTCACATCCACACGTTATGCGGGAGGGCGCGGCACCCGAGAAATAGTCCCAGTCCGGCATGAGTCACGCGCTAGGCTCGCGCGGTGACGGTCTCCAGCCGCTCTCGCTCGTTTTGGCTCTCGGCCGCCGCACTCGCTTACGTTTGCGTGGGCGCCGCGCATTTGGCGGGCACTCCTCTACCTTGGTTTGCGCTGATTTCGCTGCCCGCGTTGCTCGCGGAGGCATTCCGACGCACGGCGATAGCTGCGGGCAAAGACGACGTTTCGCTCAGCTCTCGTAGTGCGCTGCGCGCCGTGGTCTGGGGTAGCCTGATGTGGGTCGCAGCGCGCACCGGTCCCGCCGGTCGGCCCGCGTTGGACGCGGCGGCAAACTTGGGGGCTGGCACCGCCGCGGTCGCCGCGTTGGTGGCGATCGCACGCATCGCCCCGCGCCCCGGCTTGCTCAAGCCGCCGAAGCAAGCCCTCTCACTCGACGCGGCAACGTTCGCCGGTCTGCTCTGGGCGATCGCAACCGCGCTTCCGCTCGGCTTCGCCCTGCTGCCCGCGGAGCGCGTTCGGCTCGATCCATTGATGATCGACTATGCGACGACCAGCGCGGCGATCGCCTCGCTGCTGGTGTTCGTCGCAGCGAGCTTTCGACTGCATGCGCTGCGGCGCTTGGAGCTCGGAGTGGGTGATCGCGCATCTGGCGCATTGTCGCTCGCGATCACCACGTTCTCGGTGGCCATCCCCGCCGGCCTGCTCGACGTCGCGCCGCCGGACCGCATCCTGCCAATCGCGGTCTGCATCGCCGCAACGTCGATGACCTGGGCCGCGACCACGCCGGAGCCGACCACGGTCTCCGTTGGATTGCGCGGCATTCTTTCGATTTTGATTTTGGGCACGCCGATCATTCTCGGCGCCGGAGCCGTGGTCCGTTCTGCCCCCGAGCACTCGGGCGGGATCTTGCTGCTCGCGACGACACTGTGCATCTTCGTGGGCTTGATCGCGCGCGCCGTGGCCAAGCCGCTCGGGCCCGAACAATCGCGTTGGCTCGACGCGATCGAAGCCGCCAGCCGCGGCGCGTTGCAGCCCGAGCCGGATTCGGCGCTGTGCGCGGCGCTCGAAGCGCTCAGCAAAACGAGCACGACGCCCGATGCCCGCCCCGCGATCTTTCGCAACAATCCGCCCGAGATGCTGTCGGTGGACGTCGCGGGCTACTTGCATGTCGAAGCCGCGGAGGCTCCGCAGCGCCTATACGAGCTGGCCAAAGAAGAACCGGAACGAACGCTGCGCGCGGAAGCCTTGCAAGCGCTTGCCGTACGCCGCCCCGAAGTACGCCCATTGATCGCCTGGTTCGAAGATCGCCGCGCGTTCTCGGCCACGCTCGTGGTCGACGACGACGGCGCGATCGGCTTCATCTTGCTGCCCGCGGGCACGCGCACGTCGGCGATGACACTCGAGGAGGCGCGCGCGGTGCGCGTGCTCGGCGATCGCATCAGCGCGCTCTTGGCAGTCTCGTCAGCGCTCGCGCGCTCACGCGAACGCGAGCTCAAAGCAGTCGCCCGCGCCGACCGCGTGGACGACGAATGCAAGCGGCTCGAGCACATCATCTTCGCCGCTTCCGGCCGGCATTTGGAGCTCGCCGAGCGACTCGCGCGCAGCGTCCGCACGACCGCATACAGCCCAGCCGCGCGTCAAGCGCTCGAACGCCTGGAGCGCTTGGGCAAACAAGGTGCGCCCATCTCGCTCTTGGCGCCGCCGGGCGTGGAAGCCATCGGCTGGGCCGCACACGCGCATTTGCAGAGCGGGCGCGCCAATGGCGCGTTCGTGATCGTCGACGGGACCAATCCCACCGAGCATCCGCGCGAACTCTGGGAAGACAAAGAGCGCTCGCCGCTGGTGTTGGCCGACGGCGGCACGCTCGCGATCTTGGACGTGGCGGTGCTACCGCTCGAGATCCAAGACCTAATTGCTCAATATTTCGCGCGCCGCCAAATTGCACCGAGTGTCTCCGCGGTGGCAAAGCCCGGACTTTTCGTCACCTTGCGCGTACCGCTCGCGCGTTTGCTCGAAGAGCAACGGCTGAGCCGTGACTTGTCACGTTGGCTTGGGGCCTCCGAGGTCGGACTACCGACGCTGAGCGAACGCGCCGAAGATCTACAGGCGCTCGCGCTCGAAGCGCTGTCACGCGTCGGACTCTCATTGCGCGGTGAACCCCTGGGCTTGGAGCCCGCCGCCATGCGCCTGCTCGCCGAGCACGATTGGCCGGGAAACGAATTGGAATTTCGCTCTCGGCTCTTGTCCGCCGCTCGCCGTGCACCGGGAACCGTGGTCCGCGCCGAAGACTTGCTCGCGACGGGCTTCGCGCCAGCTGCGCCGAGCGCGCCAGATCTCAGCCCGCCTCCCCCGCTCGCCGTGCGCCGCCCACGGCCGCGGAGGGCACCGCGTATGCGGTGACATCTCTCGGGTACGCGCGGCCCGCCCGTGCTATCGTGCACTCGTGTCGATCGTTGCCTCAGCGCCGCGGATGAGTGCCAGCGAGTATCTCGCCTGGGAAGCCGCTCAGCTCGAGCGCCATGAATTTTTTGACGGCGAGGTGTTCGCCGTGGCAGGTGGCACACTTCGCCACAACGCCCTCACCGCCGCGGTAACGATGGAACTGGGCATCGCGTTTCGCGGCGGAAAGTGCCGAGTGCTGTCGACCGATCAGCGGATCGTCGCTCGTGATCGAAAGCACTACGTTACGCAGACGCGAGCGTGGTGTGCGACGCTCTCGAATTGCAGCCCGGCACCACTGATGTCCTCATGAACCCGAGCGTCGTGGTCGAGGTTCTCTCGAAGGGAACTGAGGCCTATGATCGTGGACTAAAGTGGGAGAGCTACCGGGCGCTCCCCTCCGTGACGGACTATCTCCTCCTGTCTCAGAGCGCCCCTGGCATCGAGCACTACCGCAGAGAGGCGAGCGGCGAGTGGCACTACCGAGCCGTTCCTGCGGGCGGGACCGTCACCCTGACCAACGGCGCGACGATCTCGGTAGACGCGGTCTACACCGGAGTATTCGAGCTGCAAGGCGAGTGACCGCGCCATTCGCCGCACACCGCGCTGATCGTGCCAGTCGACGCCCGCTGGCGCGAGGACTAGTCTCTACGAGATCGTGTCCATCGCTCCCATCACCGAACGTAGGCAGCTAGGTGAACGCTTCGTCGTCGAGCGCGAGGTCGGGCGCGGCGGAGCCGGCATCGTCTATCGCGCGTATGACCTGCAGAGCGAGCGCATCGTCGCGCTCAAGGTGATCGCCTCCGAGGCTGGCGACGCGCCCGAGGAAGAAGCGCGCTTCACGCGCGAAGGGCAGCTGCTCGAGAAGCTCGATCATCCCGGCATCGTGAAGATCGTCGGCTTCGGTGTGTTCGACGAAAATGGCCTGCCGTTCGTGGCCATGGAGTGGCTGGAGGGTGAAGATCTCGCCGCTCGACAGAAGCGCGAACCGCTGACCATCCCGCAAGCGGTGGACCTGACTGCGCACGTCGCCGAAGCGTTGCAGGCGGCACACGCCGCAGGCGTGATTCATCGCGACATCAAGCCCGGGAACTTGTTCCTGTGCAAGGCGCCTGGGAATGAAGGTTTCCTGGGTCCATGGCTAGTCAAGCTGGTGGACTTCGGCGTGGCCGCCAAGAGCGACATTCGTATCACCCGTACGGGTGATGTGGTCGGCACCCCAGCCTACATGGCACCCGAACAGGCGCGCGGTGACGCGCCGATCGACGCGCGCTGCGACATTTACTCGCTCGGTGCGACGCTTTTCGAATTGATCGCGGGGCGCCCGCCGCACGTCGGTCCAACCGTGATCGCGACGCTCGCTCGCTTGGTCACCACTGCGCCGCCACGCCTGAGCGAGCTGCGTCGCGATACGCCGCCGGAGATCGACAATCTGGTGAGCGCCATGCTGCACACCGATCCGGCGTCGCGCCCAAGCAGCATGACCGAGGTGCTAGCCATGCTGCGCAGCGCCTCGGACGACGTCGAACGCCTGAGTTGGCTCGAGCAAATGCCCGATCCGCGCTCTTCTCGGCTCGGGTCCAGCGCCTCGCGACTCGTCACGTCAATCGTCGCGATTCGCTTTGCGACGGCATCCGCGCGCGAACGAGCGCTGGAGCAACTGCGCCAGCGTGGCGCGGACGCGGTGCCGCTCGGACAAGACTCGATCGTCGCGCACTTGGGCGCGCGACGCGCCGTCGGCAATGAAGCCGCGGTGGGGCTCGAGCTCGGACGTCGCTTGGCACGCGCCGGGGCGCGCGTGGGCGTGGCCAGCGGGCGCGCACGACTGGACTGGGCTCACGACGTCGGGGACGTCCTGCCCGTGGGTGAAGTGGTGGACCGCGCGTCCTCACTGTCTCGTGATGCGGAAGCGGGAGTCGTGCTCGCGGATGCCACGACCAGCGAGCTCGGCCGCGGTCGCTACGAGTTCCGCACCCGCGACGACGGCTCCTCGGTCGTCGGCGAACCCGTTCATGGGCGACGCGGCGGAGGCGGCGCGCCATTCGTTGGGCGCGATCCAGAGCTCGCGCAGGTGCTCAGCGCGTTCGAGCGCTCGCGCCTCGATACCACGCCGATCCTGGTGAGCATCGCGGGACCGCCAGGGATCGGGAAGAGTCGCTTGCGGCGCGAAGTCATGGCGCGTATCTCCGCGCAAGCCGAAGCACCGCACATCGTGCTCCAGCGCAGTGAAGCGTACGCGCAGGGCCACGCGCTGGGCGCCGCTGCGGACGTGCTGCGCGGCATCATCAGTTTGCCCAAAGGTGCGACCAGCGCCGAGGCGGCCAAGGCCATCGTCTCTCGGCTCGGTCCGTCCACGCGCGACGAACTCACCGCCAAGAATCGCGACTTGTTGGCGCGCCTATTGGCCAACGAACCCCTGCCCGAGGGCCTCGACCCGCGCGGCTCGCGCGACGTCCTCTGGCTGGCCATGACCGACCTCGTGTTGCAGGTCGCCAGCAACGAGCAAACCGCGATCTTGATGGAAGATCTGCAGTGGGCAGATCCGGAGAGCATCGGCTGGCTCGACCACTTGCTGGGTCGCGCCACCGGTCGAGCACTCGTAGTCATGGCGCTGGTGCGACCTGATTTTTGGTCAGAGCAAGCCAACCGCTTCGCAGGTCGCGATCACGTGCGCCTCGAACTGCGCCCGATTTCGAAGCGAGCCTCGCGCGCGATCGCGCGCGCCGTCGTGGGTGAAACCGTGGCCGAGGACATCGTCGAACGCATCGCCGAACAGGCCGCTGGGTTGCCGCTGTTCGCCGAAGAATTGGCTCGATTGAGCGCGTCTGGCCGAGACACCGCGCATGCGCCCACGATCGAAGCGGCAATTCAGGTCAGCCTCGACGCGCTCGATGAAGAATGTCGCGATGCAGTCGGACGCCTGAGCGTGTTCGGTTTGACGTGTTGGGATTCCGCGCTCGAGTCGCTAGGCATGCCGCGCGCCGAAAGCGTGATGAAGACGCTCGTGGCTTCGGAGATCCTGACCGAGCAAAACGTATCGCGCTTCACCGGCACGCGCGAATGGGTGTTCAAGCACGCTTTGGTGCGCGAAGTCGCGTATGCCTCGCTCGGCGAACGCGAGCGGAAAGAGTTGCACGCGCTGGCCGCCGCTTGGCTCACCTCCATGGGTGAAGACGCGGCCACGGTTGCCGGCCAGTACGATCTGGGCGCAGAGCACGTGCTCGCGGCCGAACATTGGGCGCGCGCCGCACAGCGCGCACTCGCCGCCAACGCCTTGTCCGACGCGATGACCATGGCCGAACGCGCGCTGATGTTCGCCGAAAACAAGCCCAAGGGCTTCTTGCGCGCCTCTTACTTGGACGAAGCGTGGAGCCGCCTCGATCCGCGCGCGAGCGATCGCGAATCAGCCATTTTGTCCATGGAAGACAACGTGTACGACGAAGCCAGCGCGGTCCGCGCGCGCGGCGCACGTGCCCGCTACGACGACGCGCGCGGCTCCGGTGAAGGCATCAGTGAGCGCTTGGCCGAGACACGCGATCAAGCGGCTGCACTCGGCTTGTTGGACGAAGAAGCACGCTGCTCGGCCGTGCTCGCGTTGCGTGTGGCCTTCGCCGGTCGCTTCGCCGAAGCGGAAGCCGAGATCAAACGCTTGCTCAAGCTGGCCCGGCAGCAAAGCGCGAGCGCCGCAGCGGTGGACGCTTATCAGACGCAAGCCATCGTGCGCCAAACACAGGGCGCGCTCGCTTCCGCTTTGGAAGCTCGCCGAAACGCCGCCAGCGCCGCCCGCGCCGCGGGCCTGAAAGAGCGCGAGGCCATCATCATGACGAACCTTGGCTTCGCCTTGACCACCATTGGCGCCCGCCAAGAAGCGCGCACGGCACTCGAAACCGGGCTCGCGTTGTCGGACGCCATCGGAAGTCTCGGCGCGGTGCGCCACGCGCAAATGAATTTGCTCGGTTGGGCCGCGACGTTCGGCAACGATCGACTGATGGAAGCCCATTTGGCCGAAGTGCGCGCGGACGCCGACGCGGCTGCTACCGGCGCCTGGGCGGCCCCGGATCGCGCCAATTTGGGCATGTTGTTCTACCGCGGCAGTGAGCTGCTACGCGCCAGCGCCGAGCGCGAATGGCGACGCGCCCTCGGCCTCTTGCGCATCGCCGCGCAGTCCTACCGCACGACGGGCCACCGCGATCTCTTACCGGTCGCACTCGGCCTGTGGGCAGAAGCGGAACGCCGTTGTGGCAATCCCGGCGGCGCCGTCGAACTCGCACGCGAAGCCGCAAACCTGCTCGACCAAGGCGCGCCCAGCCTGCTCAACGAGTCCGCCGTATACCTCGCGCTACACGCGGCTTACGCCTCGACCGGCGAAGAAGAAGCCGCACGCCAAGCAATCGCGCGCGGCATGCCGCCACTCGTGCGCCGCCTCCACGGTCTCGTCGGCACCCCTTACGCCCGCCAATTCCTCACCGAACTCCCCGACAACGCCCGCCTCCTCGCCGCCGCCGAAGGCTACGGCCTAGTCCCCGACGCCATCCACCGCCTCCTAGAATCCGCTTCCTGAGAGTGGGCGGCCGCAATCCGGCCACGCACCTCAAACAGCCACGCTGTTCTCGCCGCAGGAAGGTCCATCAAAGTCGCACACGGAACGCGCTATCGAAACCCTGCAGCATGCAGGAGCACTCCTGAGTTTGAACCGCCAAGTCGCCAAGCCGCCAAGAAGAGGAAGATTGGGGTTCGCAATTGGAGACGCTCGGCATTACACAGCCGTCTGTGTGCGTCTGTCGACGAAAGGGATTGACCGCCAAAGCGTGCAATCCAGGTAGACAATCTAGGTAGACCTGCGACTCAGCGCGACGTGTTTCGCGCACCCCAATTACCCTGAACTGCGGTGGATGCTGCGGGCTCCGTGACGTTGAAAGGAGTTGGCGGCTTGGCGACTTGGCGGTTCTCTCCCCCTCCTTCGTCCGCGACGCCGAAGGCTGCGACGTCCCGGGCGTGGCGCGTGACCATCAACCCAAAATCAAAAGTGTCGCGGGTTGGCCGACTGGGGGATGGTCAGCTTTTGCTTTTTAGGAAGCGGGCGATGCGGGTGCAGGCTTCTTGGATGCGCGGGGGGTCTTCGATCAGCGCGAAGCGCAGGTACTCGTCGCCGCCGGGGCCGAAGCCGACGCCGGGGGAGACTGCGACGTGTGCGGATTCGATCAGCTCGGTCGTCGCTGCGAGGGAGCGTTTGCCGCCGAAAGCGGGGGCGATCTTGGTCCACACGAACATCGTGCCGCTCGGCTCGGCCACGTTCGGCCAACCTGCGGCGCGCAGGCCTTCAACTAGGGCGTGCGCGCGCAGCTTGTACAGGTTGCGGATCTCGTCCGGAAAACGCTCGCCGTGTTCGAGCGCCCAGGCCGAAGCCAGTTGCAGCGGCGCGAACGTGCCGTAATCGAGGTACGTCTTCATGTGCGCGAGGGCTGCAACCATGCGCTCGTTCCCGACCATGTACGCGATGCGCCACCCCGGCATGTTGTAGCTCTTCGACATCGAGAACACCTCGACGGCGAACGACTTCACCACTTCGCGATCGACGCCACAGTCGAAAATGCTCGGCGCAAAGCGGCGCGAGAAATCGAAATCCGCGTAAGCCAAGTCGTGCAGCAGCATGGCGCCGGACTTGTGCACGACGCGCACCAAATCGGCCAAGGCTTCCGGGGAGATCACCTGCCCCGTCGGATTTTGCGGGTAGTTGGCGATCACCAACTTCACGCGCTGGCCACGTTGCTCGACGCGCGCGATCGCGTCGCTGATGGCCTTTGCGGGTGCGATTTCCGTGCTCGCGGGATAGTATTCGACCCTGGCTCCGGCGATCTGCGGCGCATACGCATGGATCGGGTAACAGGGGTCGGGAACGACTGCGACGTCACCGGCGCTGAGCGTTGCCAGGCACAGATTGCTCATGCCCTCCTTGGCACCCATCGTGATGATCACTTCGCGCTCGATGTCGAAGCTCGCGCCGTAGCGGCGCGCGTACCACGCGGCTGCTGCGACGCGCAGCGGCTTCAGGCCGCGCCCCGGATGATAGCGGTGGTTCTCCGTTACCGGCGCTGCGGTCTGCAGCTGGGCAACGATCTCGGGCGGCGTGGGGCGATCGGGATTGCCGAGTCCGAGATCGATGATGTCCGCGCCCGATGCTCGTACACGCGCCTTTACGGCGTCGGTAACCACGAATGCGTAGGGCGGGAGCGCTTGTGCGCGCGGAAAGGTCCAATCCTGAGCTGTCACGGCGGGACTCCTTATCATGGAAGTCTGGGCCTGCCGCACCTACCGAGCAGCTTTTTTGCGCGGTTTGTCGTTTTTTTCGAAGTGGCCCCGCGGCTCATTTGCGGATTTGCCGGCATTTTCCGGCGACGCCTGCTTCGTGATACACGAAAAAAGCCATGCTCCGATGTGAGATACGCGGTGCGGTTCGCTCCGACGAGGAAGAACTGCTGGGCCTTGCGCGCCACCTCAACTCGGTGAACCTGCCCCACGACCGAGCGCACGTGCAACGTTTGCTCGACCATTCCGAGCGCAGCTACTCGGGCGAGATCAAGGACCCGCGCAAACGCAAATACGTCTTCCTACTGCGCGACCTCGAGGCAAAGGAGGCCGTGGGCACGTCCATGATCGTGGCGCAGCTCGGACGCCGCGATGCACCGTACATCTACTTCGACGTGATCACGGAAGAGAAGTACCACCTCGCGCTCGATCGTCACTTCCAGCACACCGTGCTGCACCTCGGCTTCTCCTATCAGGGGCCGACCGAACTCGGCGGGCTCGTCGTCGCTCCCGAACATCGGGCGTCGGGCGATCGCTACGGACTTTTGATCTCGTACGTGCGCTTCCTGTACATCGCGGTACACCGCGAGTTGTTCCAAGCGGAGTTGCTCGCCGAGCTGCTACCGCCGCTCGAAGCGGACGGAACGAGCCACTTGTGGGAAGCACTCGGTCGGCGCTTCACGGGCATGAGCTACCGTGAGGCGGATTTGCTTTCGAGCACCGACAAGTCCTTCATCCGCGATCTCTTTCCCAGCCAAGGGATTTACGCCAGCTTGCTCTCGCTGGAGGCTCAAAACGTCATCGGCAAGGTCGGAGCTCAAACCAAAGGCGTAGAAAAGATGCTGCGTCGGATCGGCTTTCGTTACGCCGAGCGCATCGACCCGTTCGACGGCGGGCCACATTTCATCGCCAACGGCGACGACGTGACATTGCTCCGAAACGCTCGTGTCGTCCGAATCGGGCGCGCCGCCGGTGCACGTCCGCCAGCTCGCGCGCTGCTCGGCCGCGATCTCGCGGGGCCGCCATTTTTTCGGGCCGTTCCCTGTGATGTTCAGCCCTTGGACGAGACCCACGTCGCGGTCTCCAGTGAAGTTCAGGCGCAGCTGGATTTGGCCGACGACGACACTGCATACGTCCTGCCGCTCGGATAGCGACAAGCACGTGCACTTTGGCCCGAGCTCGCGTACGTTCCCGGCGTCATGCAGAAATTGGTCAAAGGCATCCACACTTTTCAGCGCGGCTTCTTCGCTAGCCACCGTGACTTGTTCAAGCAGCTCGCTGAAGCAGGACAGCAGCCCGAGACGCTATTCATCACTTGCTCGGATAGCCGCGTCGACCCCAACTTGATCACCAACTCGCAACCGGGCGAGCTTTTCATCGTTCGCAACGTCGGTAACGTGGTCCCCACTCGGGATCTGCCCGGTGGCACGGCCGCAGCCATTCAGTACGCGGTCGAAGTGCTCAACGTCGAGAACATCATCCTGTGCGGGCACACTCAATGCGGCGCGCTCAAAGCCATCTTGGATCCGGCAAGCGTCACCCACCTCGAGTACGTGAGCCGCTGGGTCAAGAGCACGATCAGCGTCAAAAACGTGATCGAGGAAAAGTACGCGCACCTCGAAGGTGAGGCGAAGCTCACCGCAGCCATTCAAGAGAACGTGCTGGCACAGATCGAGCACCTGCGCGAGTACCCGTTCGTGGCGGAGCGAATGGACGCCGGCAAGCTCCACGTAAACGGCTGGGTCTTCGACGTCGGTCGCGGCGAAGTGTTCGACTACGACCCGGAGTACGGCGAGTTCTTGTCGCTGAGCAAGCTGTGAGCCGGGAGCGCAAAGACGCCCCAAGCACGGCGTTTTTTGCCGTTACGAGGGGAGTCCTCCGCTAGTTCGCTACGCTGGACGGCGCTTGGCAAGGCGCTCGGGATTCACCTCGTAGCCGAGACCTTTGCAGGCTTCTATGATAGCGGTCTCGCGCTCGGGCGAATCCGCCACTGCCCCTGGGCTCAAGTCGAAGTCAAGCCGCAAGCAAAGTCTCGCCATGAAGAACGGCCCCTTCTCCTCGCGCACGAACAGTATCAGCTGATCTAATTTTCGGCCCATCGGGTGCTCGAATCAGGCGAGGCCGAAAAGCGCATAGACCCAGCCGGTGTAGAACGGCCGCCCGTGACGGTAACAGCCGATCTCCCCGTTTGCGACGATGCCCAGTTGATGTTTCACCTTGAGGTGTCGGCGGAGCTCCGTTTCTTCGCCGGCCACCTCTGTGCCTAGAGTGAAGCCCCGCAAGGAGCAAGAGAAAGCGATCACCGTGTCGAACTCTTCGCTGCCGGCGTCCTCTTTCAGCATTGTCACGGCCTGCCCGATGGCTTGCATGCATGCGGCCGGATCGATCTTGACGACGGAAAGGGCCATGCCCTTCCTGGCGCTGAAGTAGTCCAAGGCATAGCCTTCAGGCGTGAAGATAACTGGCATGTGACACCAGTAGAAGTCACCCTCGGGATCGGCTGCAGCCAAAGTGATGCCGCGCTCGATGCTCATGATCATCGGGTTTTTCTCGAACAGCGCGCGGGACGCCATGTCGTCCTTGGGCGCGAGCAGGTCCAAGATCGCGTCAGCAGCGCGACGGCCGTCGATCTCCTTGATCATCACGCCTTCGGCGTCAGTCACGAAGCCGCCGGTGCCGACGGCCTGCATGCCGTTCGCCGTAGCAAAGCCCATATCGACGTTGCCAGCGAAGCAAACCAGGACGCAGCCCAGCTCCTCGACTCGGTCCGGCGTGAAAGCGAAACCCGGTTCGATCAAGCCCGTCACTTTCATGCCACCGCTCAAGCCAGTGCCAGACAGGCGTAGTCGAGGATTCACGGAACGGATGCCGTCGAGCAAACCTTGGTCGCACGGCGTGGCCCCCGCTGCTAGTCCAGTCCCGAGCAAAATGCCGCCAGTTGCACGCACGCCGAGCTGCTCCTGGACCTGCTTTGCGAGGTCCTTGCCCGTCTCGATCGGATGGCCCATCGGGCTTGGCGCAAACCCGACTCCCGCTTTTAGCTCGTCACCCCCGAAGAGAACGACTGCCACGGCGCGCCGATTGGCGAATAGCGCGTCATAGCGGGCTCCGTCGTAGATGAGACCGTTCACCGTGCCGCCGACGACCCGCACGCCTTTCGGCAACGCGCTGGCCACCGCTTGCGCCGCTTCACGCAGCTCGCCAACCGGGTAGTTGTGAGTGGCGAATACCAGCGCGACCGTCGGATTCTTGCATTCGTCGAGCGCGGTGCGCGCCGCTTCTGCGGCTGCTGCGACCACACTCTCTTGGCTCGAAAGACCGGTTCCAGTTTCGATTCGCAAAAGGCTTCTCCCTCTACGCCTTGTCGGCAATTCTCAGTGAGCGCTAAACGTACCTCAACCGCGAGTTTCTGGAAACACCCTAGGTCCGGGCGTCAACCGCGAGTGAGGATCGAACTTTTCTTTGGTCGCCAGCAACCCCTGCCAATCGGCGCCGAGCTGCTGCTTCCAATCATCAGAGGTCATTTCACCAATGGGGTAACCGATTGGATAGACGCTCGCGCCGAGCTCTCGGGCTCGACGAAACACATTTCGGCAGCTGTCTTCGAAACCGCTCAGTTCGGCGTGTCCTGAAAGGTGGGGAAGGACGTCGAACAGGTAGCACTGATCTTCGTTCGGCAGGCCGAGCATCGGCGTGTCGCACAGGCGTCGCGTGAGTGGGTACGTCATGACGTAGCCACCCGCGAGCTGTGTGGGGCGAAACTCCCGCAACGCCTGCTCGAGCAGCGCTTCAATCCCGCTAGCGCCGATGAACAAGTCCATCCACGGATGAACGGCTCCGCCATGAACGGCTCGTTTCATCCCGTCGCAAATTGCGGTTAACCGGTTCACATACGCGGCATAGTCCGAATAGCGCAGCTCGGTCAGCTCGGGAACACACGAAAGCCCCGCAAGAATGCGACCGTCGATGGCTTCTTCGGAAGGTGCCAAGTATTTGACGACTTCGATCACGAAGCGCCATCCGTCACCAGACGGCCACACATTGCCGAGCACGTAGTCGAAGCGGCCATCCGACATCAACGTCGCCTGATCGGCCAGGAAACTGCGAGCGTCCGCGTAGGACAAATTGCAGACACAGACGCGCGTTGGCGCGTTCGTCAACTTCAGCGTCGCTTCGACGATCATCCCAAATTGCCCGAGTCCGCCGCGGCAGGCTCGGAACAAGTCCGCGTTCTGCCGTCGATCACAGTCGACGAGGTCCCCCGTCCCCGTGACGACCCGGAGCGATTCCACATTATCAGTCTGCATTCCCCATCGAAAGGATTGGCCGCCAACGCCGCCGACCGAAAGCGTACCGCCAACACTCAACCCCAAGTAGTCGGTCAGCGTCGGCGGCGTTTGCCCGGTTTCGAGCGTTCGGTCCAGCAAAGCATCCCAACGGCAACCAGCGCCGGCCTTCACCCAACCATCGCCGACTTCCACGTGGTCCAGCTTGCGCATGTCAACCACTAGTCCGTCTTCGACGAGCGCTTGTCCGCGGGTTGTGTGGCCTTGGCCGCGCGCAGCGAGCAGGAGCTTTTCACGCGCTGCAAACGCGACAGCCTCCGCGACCTCGTGCACGCTACGCGCTTCGAGCACGTATCGGGGCACACGCCGCACGATGCCTCCGAAGTCCGAACCGGCCGACGTTCGGAGCTGAAGGTCGGTCGAGAATGCCGCCGTGTGAGGCGCGTCGGTCAACGGGTCAGCACCTTGCGCAAGGTTGCCACTACGTGGTCGCACTCGTCGAGCGTCGCACACGGGTGTGGCGCGAGGCGAAGCAGCGTCTGCCGTCTCTGGTCGACGTCGATGCCCTCTTTGGCCAATGCCTCGACCACCGCTTCTGGGTCTGGAAGCGCGAGGCAAATGCCGCCGGCGCGCTCGGCGGACGGACGCGGCGAACGGACGTCGAAGCCGCTCGCCAGGCACTGCACGTACATCCGCTCGGTCAGCAAACTATTCCGCTCGCGCATGGCGGCGGCGCCCACTTCGAGCAGGAACTTCAAGCCGGCACGCGCACCATAAATGGGCGCCATCGCCGGTGTGCCCTGCTGAAAGCGACGCGCACCCGGCATCGGGGCGTAGCGGTCGATGAATGCGTGCGTGTGCACGAAGGCATGAATTTCCGAGTGACCGAACCAACCGGGGTACGCTGGTTCGAGCCGCGCGGCCAGCTCGGGACGAACGTACATGAACCCGAGGCCCGTTTCCCCCGAGAGCCATTTGAGCGTGCCGCCGACGAGCACGTCGGCGCCGATCGTTTGCACGTCCAAGGGCAGCACGCCGACGGCTTGGTAGGCATCCAAGATCGTCAGCGCACCGGCCGCGCGCGCGGCCGCAACGACGCTCGTCGTATCGAGCAAGGCGCTGTTCCTCGAAACAGTCGAGATCGCGACGGCGAGCACGCGCTCGTCGATGCGACTCACGACGTCAGCCGGGTTCACCGAGAAGCCATCCGCCGCAGGCGGGACCACGACGATCTCGAACCCGCGCTGCTCCTGCGCGCACCAGAGATGCAGCGAAGAGTGGAAATCCAGCGCGGAAACCAGGATTCGATTGCGCTTACCAACGGGGTGTAGCGAACTCGCGATCGCGGCCTGGCAGGCCGTCGCGCTGTCGCGGAGCGCCACCGAGCCACTCGGTGCGCCGAGCAAGCGCTCGATCAGCGCCGTCACTTCTTCGATGCGTACGAGCCAGGCGCCGAGTGCCCGACTGTGCAACTGACGCGCGCTCACATACTCGGCCAGATCGCGCATGCCTTCGGCCAGCAGCGGACCCATGCATTGGCTCGCGAAGTACAGCCGCTCGGCGAAAATCGGAAATTTTTCGCGATGAGCGGCGAAATCGACGGAGGTCATGAGAAACAGAGTGCGTATAGGCCGTCGAAGTACTCTTCGGAGGCTGCCACTACTCCCGCTGCCCCACGCCAGGCCGATTCCAGCTCTGGACCGCCTTTGGGCACCAGCTTCGCCAACTTCAGTGAATCGCCGGCGTGATCGACTTCCAGAGTCTCGTGGAGGTGAAGCCAACCGAGCGCACCGGGATCGAGTTCTTGCTGACGACGGAACTCAGCGCCCATGCGGGTGTCGGTTTGGCTACCGTAGACCTCCACCATCATCAGCGCGCCCACGGCTTCCCAGGGATCCGAGCTCAGCATGTGCTCGGCCAGGCGCTGCCCGAAGCGACGCCCGGGGGCCATCAGTTTCGAATCGTCACCCGACATCTTGTGGGGTTCCAACGCAGCGACGAGGCGGCGAAACATCGCCTTGTGCGCGCGAGAGAAGTCTCCCTCGCCAAGTTCGTCGTTCAGCTGCTTGACCATCACCGACTTCACTTCGTCGTTCTCGATGTTCGCGATCGCGCGCGCGAGCTTGGACGGGAAATCGTTGACGATGGCTTCCCAGAAGTTCGCCATGACCAACCACAAGTGCGGGAGACGCACCGGCTCGCGGCCGAGGCGCTGGAAGAACGGGTGATCGGCGAGCACGATGTCCTGCTCGTAACGACGGACGATCTCCTCCGCTGGCAGCGGTCCCAAGTCTTTGGCCTGTGGCAAGGTTCCGGACTCCATCTTGAGAGGTTCCCTGATCTGGTAAGTCTCGGGCGACAAATAGAAGGTAATGCGAGGGCGGGTCGAATCGTAGCGCAGCGAGACGTAGCTGTGCAGACCGACTCCCGCATCGAGCGGACGCCCAGCAAAGCTCGTGATTGCCGAGTCATACGAGTCGGCCGGCAGGCCGCGCGGTTCGAGGTATTTCTTGATTCGCCGGTGTGCTTCGGCGTCGTCGTGCACGTAGGCCGAGATCGGCACATACAGCGTGCGCCTCGGCCTGGCAGACTTGTCGCCGGCGACCAGCGTGGTGCAGGTGAACAGCGGGCGGGCCACGAATGGGCCGTTCGCATCGGCCATCGCTCGGCAAAAGGCGCTCGCCTCGCCGGCGGGCATCGCGCCAGTTTCGCTCAGCACCGTCTCCATGTCGGCAATCGAGGCAGAGCGATGTCGCACGTAGAGCTTCACGCGACTGGTCTTGCTCTTCGCTAGGTCCAGCGAAAGATACTTGAACTCGTCCAGCTCGACGCCGCGACGCGCGGCAGTCGCCACTCGAGTCCAAGCGTCATCGAAGCCCAGGCGGGCCAGCGCTTGTTCGAGCAAAGCCCCCGCACGTCCCAAGCCCTGCGCCTGAGCATCCAAGTACACCTTGAACTCGGGCGCGCGATTCTTGAAAAAACTAACCGCATGCCAGATCGCGAGTTTCGAGCCCGGAGCGGGCGCAAACAGATCCTCCACGGCGTTCAAGCGGTCGAGGGTGATGTCGTACTGTTTGGCCAATTGCGCCGATAGCCGGCGTCCGGCTTCCCAGTTCGACGTCAGTGTTGGAGAATCCCCCAGAGCTTCGACCAATATCCGGAGTTCGGGCTCTTCCCCCAACACGAACGAGAACTCGTATGGAGTGTGGTCGTCGCAAACATCCGAGAACCAATCCGCTCTCGGCGCAACCGGTGTGTCCCCCCAAGGAGCGATCATTGCCGAGAATAGCCCCGTAACCTCGGCTTCCTTCCCCTCCAAACCGATAGCTCGGCACAACGCCGACAGCTTCTCGATTCCTCGCTCGACATGGCTCGCACGACGTTCCCCGCCGATACGACTGGCAACCAGCATGTAAACTCCTTTTCCTTGGGCGACTTCAGAAGCCAACGCCAGGGAAGCCGCGTGCCGGCCCCTGCGGTGGACTCAAATGACAATTCGAACAATCGTTGACGTTTCCGGGGAAACGGTTCGATCGGCTGTGCACGAAGTGCACTCGTATATCGAGTGCATTGTCCGGCTCGAACGACAGCGACGCGTGGCAACCAAAACAGGCCGTTCGATCACCGAGGCCGTGATTGACGATGCCGAGCGATGAGCGATCTTGATGGCAGTTGTTGCAATGGCCAGTGGTCGCCACGTACGAAGTAGCCGTGCGGGACCCAACTTGCAGCGAAGCCGTCGCGCCACGGTTCAATGCTTCTCCGCCCCACTCGCGGCGCGCTTTGATCGCCGCAATATAGGTGCCCGGCTGTGCGTCCATCGGAATGGTCAAAGACTGCACGTCCGAGTTCGGCAACTCCCACAGAGAGGGATCCTGAAATCCACCGATGATTTCGGGCAGCGGCGGAATGACCTCGGCCACACCGCTCCAGCCTTCACTCGCAGCCCGCGCAACGGTCACTTGCGGGCCGAAAAACTCGGAGATATCGATGGTGTTGAAGGGATTCTTGAACTGGCTAGTCGGGCCGCTCAACGCGAAGAGCATGTTGCCCTCGCGATGCTTCAACGCGTAGTAGAGCGTTGGCGAAATACCCAGATCCAAAAAGCGCAGACCACCAGCAGAGGTCCCCGCCATGAACTCACCGTAGGTCGGCAGGGATCCGGGCGGGTTCAATCGATTACCCGCACCGTCTTTGAACGTGATGCGAAACGAAACGGTGTCGCCGGGGAGAAAGTATTGGCCGTTCGCAGGTTGGGTGAGCACCTCGACCACCGGCTCGAAGCCGTAGCCATAGGTATGGTCCGTTGGCTTGGAATGAGTCAGGGTCACACTGCGGTTGGTGCAGTTGTCTTCTGACCAAACCAGAGATAGCTGCGTCGCCTTCGCGGAGATTTTGGCAGCGCGGCGATCCGCATGCAGATTTTGTCTGGATTGCACCAAGGCCTGCGCGATGAACGTGGTGGCATGCGAGCAATCCGTGGGCGACGTGCACCCCATCGTGATTTGCCGAACGTCGTAGCGACGTACGAACCCGTCGTCGGACTCGTTCCAGTCGTTGTCCTGGCCCGCCAAGAACACCATCGGATCGCCGGCGAGTCGCCCGCGCGCATCCTTCGGGATGGCGACAAAAGTACTATCGTGCCCCATCCACTTCGCGCCGCGATAAAAGCGCTGACGAGTGTAGGTGCCATCACCAGGTGCGCGAAAATCTTCCTCGACGAACTTCACCCCACGCCAATCTAGATGCGCTAGGTCCGGATGATGAATGAGCGGAGTGATGCCTTGATCGGTCGTTGTGGTGACGGTGGTAGTCAGATCGATCTCTTGTAGATAGCGCGAGGCGTCACCCACGAGATCGATGCTTTGGGCTGTTCCGTTCTGAAAAAATAGGCTCAAACCCACGGGGTCAGGCGGCTTCGGCTTGCTTGAATTCGGCGTTGCCGGCGCGACGCCAGCTGCGACCGCGAGGACCAACGGCACGACGACCACTTGAACGGCACGACGCAAATACATCGGCACCTCTTCGAATTAGAGAGAATCGGACAAATTTAGCAGACCGGTTCGCTAGGATGCAACGGTCTTCCGGTGAACTTCATTAGCTCGGTATCGCTCTTTTGTTGCTGGCTTGCTCGTTACACAACGTGCAATTTCAGGAGTGCTCCCGCATATCGCCACGATTTGTCGGCTTCTCAATTTCGCGATCATCGAGGCAGTGCCGTCATCGATGACTGATGATAACCCGTCAAGGTTACTAGGCGATGTCCTGAAACAAGCGCTGTTTATCAGCCTTTTTTGCGATCTTTCGGCACGGTAGTGCACGGATTTCTTGTCGGCCGCCGACACACATTGGCATCCTCGTTTCGATAGCGGAACGCGGATGTTCTAGACGTTGCGCACATGTTACGTGCGTAGCGCTCGATGTATGCAAAGGTCAGCGGGGCAATTGACCCCAATCCGACTCCGTAGCGACATCTTCTCAAGCGTCGAGCACCCGCCAATCGGCGAAACACACGACGGCCGAACGCAAGTGCTCGAATGGCACTAACGCCTATGGTCTCCGTGTGTTGCGACGCAGTCCGAACTAGAGAGTCGGTGACTGCGTAAGCCCCGACGAGTGATCGCGTCCCACGTCGTCGAGCTCCACTCGCCCGTCGCGCATGCGAACGACGCGCGGCATGCGCTCTGCAAATGCGGGGTTATGAGTCACGACGATGATTGTCGTGCCATGTTCGCGATTTATCTGAAAAAACAGCTCGTGAATTGCGTCACTGGTCGCACTATCGAGGTTACCCGTCGGTTCGTCAGCGAGTACCAATTTGGGATCGAGCGCGAGTGCGCGTGCCACTGCAACGCGCTGTTGTTCGCCACCCGAGAGCTCACCGGGACGGTGCGAGGCGCGACTGGTTAGTCCCACCTCCTCCAACAGCGACTGCGCGCGCTTTTCCATTTCCCGCCGCGGGCGTCCCTGAATCAAACCGGGAACCATGATGTTCTCCAGCGCGGTGAATTCAGGCAGCAAGTGGTGGAACTGAAACACGAAACCGATGTCGCGATTGCGGACCGCCGCCAAGCGCGAGCCGCTCATGGTCGTGAGTTCTTCGTTACCGAGGCGAATTCGCCCAGAACTCGGCAGATCCAAAGTACCGATGCAATGAAGGAGCGTGCTTTTTCCGGCCCCCGACTGCCCAACGATGGCCAAAATTTGACCAGAGTAGATGGTCAGATCGATGCCCTTCAACACATCGAGCGTGCGGCCCATGTGTTGAAAGCTCTTCCTCAGGTCTTCGATCGTAACTAGGGCTTCGGGCACGGTTTGCCTCACTCGTAGCGAATGCCTTCGACCGGCCGGAGGCGGCTGGCAGCGACGGCGGGGTAGATCGTGGCGATGGTGGTGATGAGCAGCGCGGAAAGAGCCACGAGCAAGAACTCGACACCATCCACGTTGATCGGCAATTTGTCGACGTAATACACGTCCGGATCGAGGCGCACACCGAACCACTGCAAGCCCAAAGTCGCGGCCAGTCCAGTGGTCACGCCGAAGATCGTACCGATGCCGCCGATCATGACGCCTTCGGACATGAAGATTTTCAGAATGGCGTTGTCGCTCGCACCGAGCGACTTCAAGATCGCTATTTCTTTGCTCTTCTCGGTCACCATCAAGAGCAGCGTGCAAATGATGCAGAAGCTGGCAACGAGGATGGCCAGCGACAGAATGATGAAGGTCGCGATTTTCTCGAGCTTCAGCGCGCTGAACAGGTTCTTGTTCAGCTCTTTCCAATCGCGAATGCGCAGGTCGTCACGTTGGACCTTGGCTTCGATTGCAGGCCTTATCTCGGAGACGCGCTCGGCGTCTTCGACCTTGATCTCGATACCGGTCACATTTTGCTTCAGATCGAAGAAGTCCTGCGCAGCCTCGATCTTCACGTAGGCGTGGCTCGCATCGTATTCGTACATCCCGCTGTAGAAGATGGCAGCCACTCGGAACTTACGACTGCGCGGCAAGACGCCCATTGGGCCGAGATCACCCAATGGCGAAATCAGCGTGAGTTCGTCACCGACGTAAACGTGCAGTGATTTGGCGAGCTCTCGACCGATCACGATGCCCGGAAACTCGTCAGAGGCAACCACCGCGTCTTCGACGTCCGAGTCGAGCTTCGACAGGTACGGTTTGATGTCCGGACCCTTGAGATAGTACTCGCCACCGCTGCCGATCCCAATCGGCTCATCGGGCGGTAAATTGGCGAGCTTCTTGCGATCGTCGAGGTACGCGAACTTGCCCACCTCGACGTTCTGCAAAAGATCGATCACGGTGCCGATGGTCACGGTGTCGATACCGCGCAGGTTCACACCGGCGGTGTTCGAAGAGCTGGAGGCCATGGCCTCGCCGCCAGCGACGGGCGTCGCAGCACTGACGCCCTTCACCAAGCGCATCTCGTCCAGCAGATCACGCCAGTGCTCGAAGCCGCCTGTGTGCTTCGCCTCTATCTTCACGTGCGCGTTGTTACCCAGGATCTTGTGCTTCAGGTCCGCGCCGAAGCCGCCCATGATCGAGACCACGGCGCACAAGGCGAACGAGCTGACACCGACGCCTGAAATCGAGAGCAGCGAAATGACCGTAAGAAAGCCGCTCTTTTGCGCCCTCACATGGCGGGCAGCCACGAACGCCACGAAGCCACGCCCTTCGAAGCGGTCCATCAGCCAGGGCACAGCCAAGACCATGAAGCAGACCACGAACGCGGTGCCCGAGAGCGCGGCCCCCACACGCACGATCTGATGCCAAAGGATGAATGAAGCGCCGCGCGGTTCGGGCAGTCGCTTCACCCAGCCGCCGAGCCCAACCAGCAGCACGAAGCTGAGCGCGGTCATCCAGCGCAATAGGTTCTTGCCGCCCTTGCGCAGCGCGCGACGAATCAGGAACCGCCAGAACAGCCCGCTAACGATGGAAATCAGCGCGGCGACGAACGCGATACGCCCGGGCGTGCCGCTGCCGAGCCACGCCCGCGCCAGGTACTGACTAATCGGCCCAGCGAAGATCATGCCGACTCGGGGCGGAGTAGCGGAAACGCGATCACGTCGCGGATTGACGGCTGCGCGGTGAGCGCCATCGCCAAGCGATCCACACCCAAGCCGAAGCCAGCGGCGGGGGGCATGCCGTGTTCCAACGCCATGACGTAATCCTCGTCGTAGTCCATCGTCTCTTCGGCACCGCCCGCTTTGAGTTCGAGCTGGGCGCGAAAGCGCGCGGCTTGATCGTCCGGGTCGTTCAGCTCGCTGAAGGCGTTGCACAGCTCGCGGCCATGCACGAACAGCTCGAAGCGATCGACCAGCGTCGGGTCGGCGTCTTTCTTGCGCGCCAGTGGCGATACTTCGGCGGGGTAATCGGTGATGAACACCGGCAAGCTCTTGTCGCTGCCCGCGGCTCGATAATCCACGGCCAAGAAGGGCTCAGCGAGGTACTCGTACGCGACGAACAAGCGCTCGCCGTCCGACTTGCAGTGGGTGAGCGCGCGCCGCAGGTTGCCCCAGTCGATGCTCTTGGCGCGCTCTGAGCGCTGCTTCCAAGATTCGACCGCGGCGTCGAGCGCGCTCGGCAAGCGCTTGCCGTCCGGGCCGAGCACGAAGGCGAGCTCGGCGAACTGTGTCGAGATTTCCGCGGGCAACTCGGCGCGGGCCAATGCCGAATCTACGGCGAGCTTCATCGGCACGCGCGCGAAGGGTTCATTGAGCGCGAACGGGCGCTCGGCGAGCCAGCGCTGGTAGTGCGCCGCGAGCCCGAGCGCCGTCAAACGCCGCTCGAGAAAGGCGTCCACGTGGCGAAACAGACGCTCGGCTTGGTCCATCAGAGTCTCGTACGTGGCGTACGCCTGATAGAACTCGAGCATCGTGAATTCTGGGTTGTGGCGCGTGCTGATGCCTTCGTTGCGGTAGCAACGGCCGATCTCGTACACGCGCTCGAGGCCGCCCACGAGCAAGCGCTTCAAGTACAACTCGGGGGCAATGCGCAGGAACAGCTCGAGATCGAGCGTGTTGTGGTGCGTCTTGAACGGCTTCGCCGCAGCTCCACCAACCAGCGGATGCAAAGTTGGCGTCTCGACCTCGAGGAAGCCCTGCGAATCCAAGAAATCGCGCAAGCCCTGGACGATGATCGAGCGAGCGCGCAGCGCGACGCTGACCTCGGGGTTCGCGACCAAATCGACGTAACGACGGCGATAGCGAAGATCGACGTCGGTCAAGCCGTGGAACTTGTCCGGCAGTGGGCGGAGCGCTTTGGTCAGCAAGCGCAGTGACGTGATCTGCAAGCTGAGCTCGCCGGTCTTGGTCACCATCGCCTGACCGCGCGCTTCGAGGTGATCGGCGATGTCGATGTCTTCCAGCGCGGCAAACGAGTCACCGAGCACATCTTGCTTAGCGAACAGCTGCAGCTCGTCGCTCATGTCGCGCAAGCGAAGGAACGAAGCCTTGCCGAAGCCGCGGCGCGAAACCAAACGCCCGAGCACTTGGTAGTCGCGGCCGCCGGCAATGGCTTCGACCTTGGCCGGGTCGTAGCGCAGCTCGGACACCGGCTCGATCAGCGCGGGCTCGAACTGCTCACGCAGCTCGCGCAGCAGGCTGCGGTTCGCGATCGCAGCGTCGTTCGCGAACGGATTTTGACCGCGCGAGCGCAGGTGCTCGGCTTTGCCACGGCGCGCCTCGATCAGCGCATCTTCGCCACTTTTCTCCATGCTTTTCCGCGCATCCGTCTAGCGCGAGTGGCAGGGGGCGTCTACAACGCTCAGGCGAGCGCCAGTGGCGGCGTCCCCTGCGTGTTCGCGATGCGATCGGCGTTCTTCAGCAAGTACGCCTCGATGAACGCATCCAGATCGCCGTCGAGTACGCCCTGGACGTCGGAGCTTTCGTGCTCGCTGCGGTAGTCTTTGACCAGCTGATAGGGCTGCATCACGTAGCTGCGGATTTGGCTGCCCCAGGCAATTTGGCCTTTGGCGGCCTCGTA
>Ga0164309_10000399_pt1 | contig 24275 bp, 19 predicted proteins | sample Whisoiple_247_MG_FD_109984 | JGI IMG/M metagenome (GOLD analysis project Ga0164309, IMG submission 109984) | Soil microbial communities amended with fresh organic matter from upstate New York, USA - Whitman soil sample_247_MG | ecosystem: Environmental > Terrestrial > Soil > Unclassified >...
CGTTAACTTCGTTCCTGATGGTGGTATTCGTTCGCGGGCGCTGGTGGGCGCTGTTGCTCGGTCTCGCTCTCTCGGCTTGTGAGACGGTAGGATCGTCCGCCGAGCCCAATTCATCCGATCCGACTCGCGCTTCGTTCGCGGGGCGGAGCTCGGTTCAAGGTTGTTTCGTCGGCTCGCCGTGTCGCTGCGATAATGGCCACGACGGTTATTACACCGAGTGCGTGCCGACCAAGTCGTGCAGCTGCGAAAGTTGCCCCGAGTTTCAGCCCAGCGCAGTGCCGGAGTTTCGAACCTGCTCGGGCGACGTGCTGGGTGATTGGAGTCTGGAGAGCGCGGAGCTCAACCTCGAGCCTCTGCAGTTTCGCGGCGAATTCGGCAGCGTTGCGTCGTGCACGGCGCAAGCCGTCGACATGCGGAGTTTCCGGCTCAAGCTATCGATTCTCGGCGACAATCGCGCCGCGCTCGACATGTCGGAACTTTCTTACGGGGTGCGCTTCTCCGAGGCGTGCAGCAAACCCAATGGCCGCTGTACCGACTACCTCCTCGACCATGGCGAGGGTCCTTGCAAAGCGCTCGGGTGCGGCGTTTGCGAATGTGGCAGCACGGCCTTCGGTGCGGACTACGACGAGTCGCTGCACGTGCAAGTTCGCGAGCAAACTCTGACCTTCGTCAATAACACCAGCACGGTCGCTGAGTTCAAATATTGCGTCGAGGGGGATCGCTTGGTCTTGAACACGCACGGCTTGACGGCGACCCTGCGCCGATCGCTCTTTGGCGGCATGCCCAGCTCGTGCGAATCGCGGGATGAGTCGAGCTGTGAAAGCGGTGCCTTCTGCAATTGGGGCTCGAGCGGCTGCACGGGGAGCGCACCGACGCGCTGTTTGCTGCCCGATTTCGGCGTCGTCCCCGGCTGCGAGGTGTACGCGCCGGACGCCGCTTGTTCTGCGGTGAACGCGCCGATGAACTGCGCCGATCTCGACCGAGCGGAGTGCGATGCCACAGCTGGCTGCGAGTGGTGGACGGCGTGCGCGGGGCCAGCCATCGACTGCAATGAGTTATGGTTGCGAAGCGGGATCTGTGACGTGGATGGCGGGTGCCAGAAGGTCTCCGCCGAGGAATGCACGGGCACGGCCGAGTGCGAGAGGCACTCGACGCAGGTGCACTGTCAGGAGTTGAACCAATGCACCTGGGTCGACCGGTGCGTGGGGGCCGAAGAAGTTCCTTGCGACGAGTATCCCGTCAGCGAATGTATCAAGCACAAACGCTGCGAAATCGTGGGCGAGCCGCTCCAATGAGTCGTGTCGTCGTCCGCGCGGGCTCGTGAAGCGAACCTCCGGATTCGCCTCGACGCGCTTCGTGGCGCCCTCATCAAGGGGGGCAAGCGAGCGTCAGTGTGACGCGATGCGGGCCTGACTCGTGTAAGGCGTCGCACGTTTCACCCATCAGAGTGATGTGACCCAATGCATCGAAGTCGTAGCCGTCCGGACCGCGCTGGAGCTTACTGCAATCGAAGCGAACGCTGCGCGGTGGCAGCGTGAGATCGTTCACTGTCGGAACGAGTTGGCAGCTCGAGCCGCGCCCCTTCAACGTCAGGCAGATCTGGCCACAGCTGCTCTGTTCGGCGCACGGATCGGGGCACTCGCCCGCCGCGCTTTCGCTGGGGTCATCGCTCTCGGCGTTGGCATCGCTCGGAATCGAGCTGCCCAGCGTGACGTCGCTCCCTCCCGAGCCCGCGCTTTCGAACGTGCCGTTGCTCTCCGCCGTCGGGGCTTCAGAGCTGCCGGTCGCGTCGCCGCAGCCTCCCACTTGTATGCAGATCGCGAACAGGCACACACAATGTAGGGGCGAGACCTTCACCCGAATCAGGGTGCCCCCACTTCCGCGAACGCGCAACCCGCGATGTTTCATCGTTTGGCCGGTGTGGTGCAGCGGATGAAAATTGACGACGGGACTGTGGGCGGGATCGCCGAGCGTTGAATGACTGCGCCCCAGAGTGAGACAGGGTTCAAATGCGTCGCACCTGGCTCGGCCCAACAGCGCCCTCTCGCTCCGCATGGGTCGGGCCGATGCGCAAACTCGCACACCTGTCGCCACTCACCCATCGAGGCGCGGCGATTTTCAAGCCCGCGATTTCGCGTCCCCACCGCCCGAATCGCCAAAAAAGCGCGCTCCGCCGCTGCGTCATCAGCGCTAAAGCCGAGCCTTTTCGAAGTTTGGGCCGCGCTCCGCTGCTTCTCATGCTAGTCCGCCCGCCGTGATTCGGCTCGATTCAGTCACCAAACAGCATGGTCGTCGCGTTTTGTTCATGGATGCCTCGTGCGCCGTATTCAAGGGCGACAAGGTCGGCCTGGTCGGACCCAACGGTGCCGGCAAGTCGACGATCTTCCGCTTGATCGTCAAAGAGGAGGCGCCGGACAACGGCCAAGTCGCCATCGATCGCGGCACGACCATTGGCTACTTCAGTCAGGACGTCGGCGAGATGAGCGGGCAAAGCGTCGTCGCGGCCACGCTCGACGGCGCGGGCCCCGTGTCATCCGTCGCTGCGCGCTTGCGTGAGCTCGAAGCCAAGCTCGCGGACCCCGCGATGTTGGATCAGATGGAAGCGTTGATCGAAGAGTTCGGCGAGGTTCAAGGGCGCTTCGAGGAACTGGGCGGCTACGCGCTCGACGCCAAAGCGCGCGAGATCTTGGCAGGTCTCGGTTTCGCCCAAGAAACGATGGACGCGGACGTCGGCACGCTGTCCGGCGGTTGGAAGATGCGCGTGGCGCTCGCTCGCATTTTGCTCATGCGTCCGGACGCGATGCTGCTCGACGAGCCGACCAACCATCTGGATCTGGAATCGATCCTGTGGCTCGAGAATTTCCTGAAGTCGTTCGACGGCGCGCTGATCATGACCTCGCACGATCGCGAGTTCATGAACCGCATCGTCAGTAAGATCGTGGAAATCGAAGCCGGAGAACTCACGAGTTTTACCGGCGATTACGAGTTCTACCAGAAGCAGCGTGCGATGCTGGATTTGCAGGCGGAGAGCGCCTTCGAACGCCAACAGGCCATGCTGGCCAAGGAAGAAGCGTTCATCGCGCGCTTCAAGGCGCGCGCCAGCCACGCCGCTCAAGTGCAATCGCGGGTGAAGAAGATCGACAAGATCGAGCGCGTGGAGCCGCCGCGCCGCCGTGAAAAGTTGAGCTTCGATTTTCAGAAAGCGCCACGTTCGGGCGATGACGTGGCAAGTCTCGACGCGGTGAAGAAAGCCTACGGTCAGCGCGTCATCTACGACGGCCTCGATCTCCTGATCCGGCGCACCGAGCGCTGGTGCGTGATGGGTGTGAACGGCGCCGGCAAGTCCACCCTGCTCAAGCTGATCGCGGGCGCAGCCGAAGCGGACTCCGGGCGCGTGACGGTCGGCAACAGCGTCAAGATGGGCTACTTCGCGCAGCACTCGATGGAAGTGCTGAAACCCGAGGACACCGTGTGGGACACCTTGGTCGGCAAGTTCCCGCATGCGTCGATCGGCTCGCTGCGCACTCTCGGCGGAGTGTTCGGCTTCTCCGGTGACGACATCGAGAAGCCCTGTCGCATCCTGTCTGGCGGCGAGAAGGCGCGCTTGGTACTCGCCCAAATGCTCTACGATCCGCCGAATTTCCTGGTGCTCGACGAGCCCACCAACCATTTGGACATCGGCACCAAAGAGATGCTGATTGAAGCACTCGCGAACTACGAAGGCACGATGCTCTTCGTCTCGCACGATCGCCACTTCCTCAAGGCACTCTCGAACCGCGTGCTCGAAGTCAGCCCAGAAGGCGTGCGCAAATACGGCGGCGGCTACTCCGAGTACGTCACCGAGACCGGCCAAGAAGCGCCGGGCGTTCATACCTGAGGTTTAGAGAAGGGGCGCTCTCAGCCCAGCAGCGCACCTCACAGCGCGCTCGGTTCCCGACCGAGCGCGGCTCCGCGCGTCACGTTCAGCCGTCGACGAGGGCTTCGGCTTCGATCTCGACGAGCATTGCCGGATCGACCAAGCGGCTGACTTCGACCAAGGTCGTCGCGGGGCGCACGTCGTGGAAGAATTCGCCGTGCGCGCGGCCGATCTTCTCCCAGTCGTCGATGTTCGTCACGTAGATCCGCGTACGGACGACGTTCTCGATCCGTCCACCTGCGCGTTCGATCGCCCAAGCGATATTCTTGAGCGCTCGGGTGGTTTGCAAGCCGGCGTCGCCCGGCGCGGCGATCGTGCCGTCCTCTTGCGTCGCCGTGGTGCCGGACACGTGAATCGTGTTGCCCACGCGCACGGCGCGCGAATAGCCGACGATGGGCTCATACTTCGTACCGCTCGAAATATATCGACGATTCATGCGCGGGAGCATAACCCGCGCCGTTTCTCTTTCGCTACCGACTCGCGCGACGCAGAGTTGCGATTTTGCGCGCGCCTCCGGCAAAAGTTGCCGCGGGCGCTGTAAAATAGCCGGGCTCGTCGCTGGGTTCTCGCTTTGGGAAGGCTCAAAACCAGCCGCGCGCGCGCGCGTCGGGGGGCTCCGCCCACGTCGAAGGAAGTTCGTGTTTTACTCCGCCTCCCCGTGACCGCCCCGTTTCGTCCCGAGCGTCCGAACCTGGCTCCGCGTTGGCGCTTCGTCCGTGGCGCCGAGCGACCCCGCGGCGTCGTCTGGTTCGGAGTGAGCTCCTTCTGGGGCCACTTGCGGCACTTCGCGTCGGTCGCGATCGCGACAGAGAACGTCGATTCCCGCGATTGGATGACGGCGGATGATCCGGTCGAGCTCAAGACGCGCGTGGCGCAGGTCCTCGGTTCCAACTCCGCTGACCAAGCTTTGGTCGAAGCGCTGGGCCGTGACCTCTGGCTCGATTTCGTCGCCGACACGGGCGACGACGTCGCCGTCAGTCGCGCCGTCGCGCGGCTGATCTTCGCGGAATACGAATTGCCGGACCCGGACGTCGAGGGTGCATCCTTGCTCGCGCCGCGTGGCGAGATCCTCTTTTTCGGCGGTGACACGGCTTACCCGGTCGCTACGGCGCAGGAGATCACGAACCGCGTGATCGTTCCCTTCAATCAAGTGCTGGAGAGTTTGCCGCCTGGGCCGCCGCGGGTGCTGCTCGGGATCCCGGGCAACCACGATTGGTATGACGGCCTGGACGGTTTTGCGCGCATGTTTCGGCGCAGTCCAGACGACGAAGAGGGCGTCGCGCGCCCGAGCGTGGTCGGCATTTCGCAGCGCATGATCGAGCGCTATGCCGAGTGGGCGCGCCAATTCGTGCGCGGTGGAACGATCGAAAAGCCCAAGGCCTTGGCCCTCACCGGCTATCAACCAGTGCAAGCGGCGAGCTACTTTGCGCTGCCGCTCACTTCTCGCCTGCATTTGACGGCGGTGGATCGACAGCTCAGCACCCTGGACTCACGCCAGGTTCGCTACTTCGAGCAGTGGCGCACGCGTTCGCCCGACGCAAGCCAACTGGTGCTGATGCCGGACTCGCTGTTGCGTTCGGGGAAGCGACGCGCACCGGCACGGCGATGGTCGAGGCGCTGAATCTCGATTTGGAGACCAAGCCGCACTTCTTGCTTGCCGGCGACATTCATCACTACGAGCGCATTCAGCACGGGGTCGCGCTGCACATCACGGCCGGCGGAGGCGGCGCTTTCTTGCACCCGGCCCCGATGCGCCGCGAGCAACGCCTGAAGGCTGATGTAGAATGGCCGACGCTACTCCAGAGCCGGCGCCTATTGCTGCAAGTGCCGTGGAAGGTGATGCGCGGCAATTCCGGGTTTTTGCCGCACTTCGTGCTGGTGGTGCTGTTCTTGCCGGCGATGAACATCGGGCTGCACCAGTTCGAGAGGCTCGGTTTCATCTTGTCGGCGCCGATGATGATCACCGCGCTCACCACGATCATCTACTCGTTGATCGGAGACGTGCGAAAAGGTGGGTTCGTGGTCTTTGGGCTGTCGTTCGGCGCGGGGCTCACCACCGCGGGGATTCCGATCGTTGCTTCTTGGGTGATCGTGCGTTTGGCGCTCAGTGCCCACGTGACCCTGCCGCTTTGGTTGATCGCCGGGCTGACCTTCACGGTGGCGGTCTTTTACGGAGCGTTCGTGTTCGGCGCGTTCTTGGCGCTGCTCACCTTGCTCGGCCTGGAAGAGACGCAGGCGTTTACTGCGCTCGATCATCCGGGGTTCAAGCACTTCGTGCGGCTGCGCGTGCGGAAAGACGGCTCGGCGGTGGACTTTTGGACACTCGGTTTGACCGATCCCCTTGCAGCCGACGCCAAGCCGGAATTGGTCGACGCGGGCAGCTTCAAACTCGACCGTTGAATCACCTGCCGCGCTCAGTCCTTACTCGTGTCGTCCCAGACCATGCCCACCGCATCGGTCGTGTCGGCGGCCGCGCGCATCGCCAAGAAGGCTCCCTTGGGCAGCTGATCGGGCTTTCGCACCTCACCCCCGTCCTTCAGCGCAACCCAAATGGGCGGCCTTTTGCGCCGGCTCTGAGCGTAGAGCACGAGCACCTGTGGCCGCTTTCGCGGAGTGGCCCAGAGATCGAACGCGAACGCTTCATCGTGCTTGTAGAAGCTCTCCAGCGCGGCTCGCGCGTCGGCTAGCGCTTTGCCTTCGACCTTGCCGTCGCTCTGCACGGCGCCCTTTTCTTTCACCAAATCGCGCCAAGCGATTTCGACCGCATTCTGCAGCGCGCGGTGCGCGCTCCTGCGCGCGGCAGCGGTGCGCAAGCGAACCCTCTCACGCGTCAAGTAGGAGACGATCGGATCGCGATGACTGAGCACGCGGCTCAGCGCGTGGCCCGTGGACAGGGCACCCACCAGCAGAATGATCAGCAGGCGACGTCGCCGAAAGCTGCCGTGGTACCAAACCACCGTCGTGGCGATTGGCATCAACAACGAAAGCACCAGCAAAGTTTCGACCGCGAGCGAGATCAGCACCGCGGGCAAGAAATCCCGCATGCCGAGTTGGGGGCGCCACGAGCTGTAATATTGCCAGGCGAGCGACCCGAGCAGGATCGCGAAGCTGCTCAGGGTGTACCCCCGAAACATCCAAAATTCGCGGCGTGCTTCGCGATTGTACAGCCAATAGGGAAAAAGCAGCGGATAGGCTACGTAGTACGCGAACCGGCTCGGTTTGCGTTCACGATAGTAGTTCTCGAAGGCCAGCGCCTCACGCAGCACGAAGGCCAGCGGGCGAAAGCGAGCGGCACCGCGTCGCGGCGCTTCGCCCAAGAGGAACACCAACAGTGCAAGGCCGACATCGACGAGCGCGCCGCGCACGGGGAAGAGTTCAGCCGCAAGCACGATCGCGAACGGCGCGCTGGCAAAGAAGGCCAGCCGCGCCAAGAAGTCCGCCATCGACAGCGGAGAGGTGAGCAAGGTCGATCGGTCTTTGATCACGGTCAGCGCGATTGAGCTTTCTTGCGTGTGCTGTGCTTGCCGCGCATCAACTCAGCGAGCACGTCGGTCGGGATTGGCTCGTCATCGGCCCAGCTGACGATGGCCGGTTCCCACGCCGTCTTCCAAATCGCGCTCAGTCGGTCGCGCAGGAACGCTGCATACAAACCGTCGAGGTGTTGGCACAGCCGTTCGACGAGCGTCATGCGCTCTTGGAAAGCGTCGTCGGTGTCCTTGGTGAGCACCGCGGGGATTTTGCCGCCCGAGATTGCGAAGCGATGCGCGACCAACACGCAGGCGAAGTCGCGCTCTTCGTTGCGGATGGCGACGCGGGCGCGTACGGGGAACTTCTGCGCGCGCACGGCTTCGCGCGCCTCGGGGCTGCCGGAAGGCGCCGCGCCGCGCACGGTCACTCGTTCGTTGGGATCGATGTCCGATTGAAGCGTGATCTGATTGTCGAGCCAAACCTCGAAGTCGCCGAACTCCGGCAGCGGGATCGGCTTATTGATGATCTCGGCGCGCAGCCACAACCAGAGCAAGAACTCGGCGCCCAGGAAGCGCGTGCTCTCCACTCGCTCGAGCAAGTCTTCCTCGCCGTCGGCGGCGGCTTCGCTGGCCTCGGGTTCTGGTTCCGCCTTGCTCGACTTGCCGAGCCGCTTTCGGCCGCTGGAAAAACTGAGCGGTTCGATTTGCTTGAACGCGCGTTCGAGCTCCCGCGGCAGTTCGGCGCGCGTCGCCGCCGCGTGCGGGCTATCCTCCAAAAGCTGCAAACCAAAGGTCTTCTCGAACAGCGCCATGAAATCCAAAATCATGCGCTTCGAGTGGCCGAAGAAGAGCACCACGCCGCTGTCGAGGTGCCAGCACAGGTCGATCGCCTTCGAAGTCGGAATCACCTTCTTCCGCAGGCGCATCACCACGCGAGCTTTGAGCTCCAGCTTTTCGTTGCGGCTCAGCTTGGTCTTCTTGCCGCGGGCGAGCTGACGTTGCTCTTCGTCTGCGATCTGTGATTTGAGCAGCGCGCCTGGAATGCGATAGCGATCGACCCGGAAGCCCAGCACGACGAAGCTGTCGTGGAACATCTTGGCCGAGTCGAGCTCGAGATCGAACGGACGCTCCATGACGCACCAGCCCGTCGCTTCGAGCGCCTCGTCTTCCGGCTTGAGGGGCTCGAACACGCGCAGTTTGGCTGCCTCTAGAAACTTCCGGCGCAGGTCCTTGGGCAGCGCACCCTGCGTAAAAAAGCGTGTAAATGTTAGCGTTCCGCCGCGGGCTCCCAAAGAAGTGGTCCTTTCGTTTCGGGTCGCGGGGCTTAGCACCGTGGCAGACGTGCGTCCGCGGTGATCGATGCTATCGTAGGCCGATGGCTGGCAGGTCGCGGGTGTTGGGGGTGGACCGTGCTTTCGCGCCGGGGGCCGTGGCCTGCTTGGTGCTCGGCGCCGGGGCGTGCGTCGGACATCCGGACCACTCGCAGCCAACGGTGATGACAGCCCAGGCCGGAGCTGGTGGGAACGGCACGACGGGGCCGAGCGGACCTTCCACCGGTGGCGCGACTGTGCTCGGCACTGGGGGGGACATTCTCGTCGACCCGGTGATGCCCTGTCGCGTGCCCGCCCTGTCAGGCCCAGCGGTGTTCGCGCAGCAGGTGTTCCTCAATTCCGAAGTCGCCCGTCGTGAGTTCTTCAGTTGGACGACGGACGAACAGGCCGCCGAGCTCCGTCGAGACCAAGTCTTGTTCAGTCGCAGCGAACGGCCCGGCTTGGGGCCAGGTTACGCCTTCAATGTGCTCGAGCGGATCGCGCAGGATGACCCCCAGTCCGAGCGCTCGATGCTCGCGAGCCTGCTCGGCGGGGAGCTATTCGCGAAAGCGCGCTACGCCTGGATCGAGCCTTGGGCCACTCGGATGGGATGGCCGGGTGAAGACTACGGGCGAAACCTGATCCGCGTCGTGCTCAAGCCCGAAGCCTGGGTCGTGCTGGTCAGGGGCGGCACCGTGAGCGTCGTCGATCAGCAGAACCAGCCGGTGTCGTTGGCGGACGCCTTGGCAAATCCCACACGTTTAGGCGTGATTTTCTATCAAAAGGACGGCTTTGCCGGCGGCCCTTCTTGCCAGGGAAGCTTTATTTCCGGCAGCAACGGTTATCGCGAGTTCATCCTCGGCAATCTGGCGATGGTCGAGGAATGGTCGCTCGGTACCCAGCAAATCCGCGATCGGCTGAGTGCGAACGTCGATCAGCTGAGCAATTTCTTGCAGCGCACTCGTGACTGTCCGATCACCACCAGCGTGGAGCAATGGAACTTGTCGGTCGTCTGCGGGTGGGATCGCGCTGGATCGCCGACCAGCGAGCTCGACGCCTATGAGCAGTCACTCGCGATTCCGAGCGATAACTACTTGGCAGTCCCGGAACGGATTGCCGCGATGATAGAGACCTTGCAAGAGGACTTGTTCGATCCTGACCCATTGGTCATTACACCGGGGAGGCCGTGATGCGAGCTCGAGTTTGGCAACTCTCGGCGTTGCTAGCGTGTAGTCTACTGCAGTTGGGTTGTGATCCGGGGTCGCAAGCGGGCGCGGAGGCGGATTCGACTCTGCCGCCGCCGGCGGAGCCGCCCACCACGGCGGTCGGGGGAGCCGGACCGCTCTTCATTCCGCCGCCGGTCCCTGCTCCGGAGCCCTTGTTCGAGGGGCAGACCGTGCGCGCCCAGCACTCGGCACCTGTGGTTGGTGGCACTTTGTTGGTCACTCGTGATGGTTCGACCATCGCCGCAGCCGATCCCGATCGCGACGCCATTTTCCTGGTCAACCAAGCGTCTCGAGTCGTCACGCCGTTGCCACTCACTCGCGGTGATGAACCCGGGCGGCTCGTCGAGGGCCCGGATGGCACGCTGTTCGTCGCGCTGCGCCGCGCGGGCGCCCTGATCGCGATCGACGCTCACAACGCGACGATCGCGCAACGGACTCCGGTTTGCGCCTCGCCGCGCGGCGTTGCCTACGACGCGAAGAGCGCATCGGTCTACGTGGCATGCCGTTCGGGACAACTGCTCACGCTCGACGCCTCGACGCTGAGTCGCAAGCGCACGCTTCAGCTCGATACGGACCTGAGGGACGTGATCGTCCGCGAGCACGACTTGGTCGTGACTCGTTTCACCAGCGCTGAAGTACTGGTCATCGCAGCTGACGGCAGCGTGTCTCGTCGGGCGAAGCCACCGTCTTCGTGCGGTGAAGCGACAGTATTGTATCGCGCGCTCGCCCTACCGGGCGGGCAAGTCGCGCTCGCCCATCAAGTCTCGAGCAACGCCATGGTGGGCGAGGGTTCTGGGGCGTACGGTGGCTCTCCCTGCGGTCTCGGTCTGGTCAGCAGAACGCTCAGTACCGTCGATCCTGACGTGGCTTCGGGGAGTCGTTCACCGACGGGAGCGGGCGGCGGGCCAGAAGGGGTCGATCCGGAGGGGGACGTGAGCCACTCCGTGATGACTTTTGCGTCCTTCGTTCTGCAGGGGGCGGGGCCGCTCGACATTGCGTTCGACGCGCAAGGAACGCGCATGGCAGCGATCGCGCTGGACAGTCAGATGAAGGCTGTCGTGGCAGCGAAGCAAAACTTTGTCTCGGCTGGCCCAATCGTTTCGGATCCTTCAGCGACGCTGTGGGTGAGCCCGTGGGACGCAAGCGTCGGGGCGCCCCGCGGCGGCGTGGAATCCTCGGCCATCAAAGTCTCGGGGCAACCGATCGCGGTCGCGTTTTCGCCGGACGGCAAATACGTCGTGCAATCGCGCGAGCCGGCCAGCCTCGCGTTCGAGGACGGCACGCGGGTCCGTCTCAGTGATGAATCCCACGCTGACAGCGGACACTTGATGTTCCACATGAACAGCGGAATCGGCATCGCGTGCGCGTCTTGCCATCCCGAAGGCGGCGATGACGGCCACGTTTGGCGCTTTCCCGAGGGCCTGCGGCGCACGCTGCCGCTCGAAGGCGGGGTGCTCGAGCGCGCTCCGTTCCACTGGGACGGCACGCTCGGCGACATGGGTAAGCTGGTGAACGCGGTGATGGTGACTCGGATGGGTTTGCCTCAAGCTCCCAATGACGAGCAGATCTCGGCCTTAGGCGCGTTCCTCGAGCAGTTACCGCCCTTGCCGCCGGAGGACGGCTTGGATTCTGCCGCGGTCGTGCGCGGTGAGTCCATCTTCCGTCGTGAGGACGTGGCTTGCGCCACATGCCACGCTGGGCCCCAATATACGGACAATCGGCTGGTGGACGTGGGCACCGGTGGCAAGTTCGTAACGCCCACGCTGCTGGGCGTTGGCCTGCGCCCAGCCTTGTTCCACGACGGTTGCGCGAAGAGCATTGCCCAGCGCTTTGGCGTGTGCGGGGGCACGGCCCACGGCAAGCCCGAGCTGCTTTCTACTGACGAACGCGCTGATTTGATCACATTCTTGCGCTCGCTTTGAGCAAGAAAAAGAAGACCAGCGCCGCCGTCGTCTGCCCCTTCTGCGGAGAGTCCGAAGAGCTGTACGTCGACCTCGGAGGTGGCGAGCAGCAAACGTACACCGAAGATTGCGCCGTTTGCTGCAGGCCCCGCGTCGTGCACGTCGAGCCGGGCGATTTCCCCGGTGAGGTGTCCGTTTGGCTCGAGCGTGAAGAATAGCCGGCAAGCAGCTCGCGAGAAGGGCTAAAAGAACGCGATGGCCCTGACCGCGACCATGTACCATTTCCAAATCACGCTCTCGGACGTCGATCGCGGCGTCTACGAGGCGCTCGATTTGCGCGTCGCTCGTCACCCTTCCGAGACGATGCGCTATTTGGTGACGCGCACGTTGGCCTATTGCTTGAGCTACGAGGAGGGCATCGCCTTCAGCAAGGGTGGTCTCTCCTCGGTGGAGGAAGCGCCGGTCTCCATTCGCGATGCGACGGGCGTGCTGCGCGCTTGGATCGACGTGGGGTCGCCTTCGGCAGAGCGCCTGCACAAGGCGAGTAAGGCCGCCGAGCGCGTTGCGTTGTTCACGCACGTCGAGTTGTCGCTCTTGTTGCGCGAGGCCAGCGCGCGGCCCATTCATCAGCTCGAGCGCATCTTGGTGTATCGCTTCGAACCCGAGTTTTTGGACACGCTCGACCGGCGGCTCGACAAGAACAGCAAATTCGAGGTCGTGCGCACAGAAGGCCAGCTATACGTAACGATCGGCGGCGAGACGTTGAACGGTACGCTGAGCGAGTGCTCGTTGGTCCCGAGCGCGTGACAATCCGGCAAACTTTCGCTTCCCCACCGTGCTCGACATATCGAACCGGAGCAAGGTGTGGTCTGCTCTCGCGACGTGAGCGAGACAGAACGCTGGTCGGATCGAGCGCTGCGGTTCGTCCGCGCGTTGGTCGTCGGCAGCGGCGCAACGCTCGTTGATTTCTCGTTATTCTCTGCCTGCATCCGCTTGATCGGGATGACACCGACGGCGGCGCGATTGCCTGCGCTCTGCGCCGGCGCATCGGTCCAGTTCTTCGGCAATCGGAGCTACACATTTCGCGCACAGGCCGGCAGTCTCTCGCGTCAGGCGCGCTTCTTCGTCGTCGCCGAGTTGGTCACGCTGCTGTTGAATTACGGCGTTTTCAGCTGGCTCGTGCCGCGCGTGCACGGCGTCGCTCCCGAACTGGTCAGTTTTGCCGGCACTTTTCTGGTGTTCGTGACCTTCGCCTATCCCATGCGCCGCCTCGTCATTTTCAAATTGCCCGAGTGAGCCGAGCTCTCCGAGCGCCCGCAACCCGGGCGGGTATGGTCAAAAGTGACCGCGGGCGGGGAAGGGGACTTTGGCCTTTGGACCGGCGGGTGCGTGAAGTGGCACGGCGAAAGCTCGAAAATCGCCTGGCTTTGCCCGTCTCAGCGCGAGAAGGACGCATGCACGCCGGACTAGTGCTAGGAGCGGCCGCAACATGGCTACGGTTGACTTCGCCGAACTGCTCGGCCCCGCGCTCGGCGCTGCAATTTCCGCAAAAGGTTTCACGGAACTGACCCCCGTCCAGAAGGCGGTGCTCGATCCCGCACTGTCCGGCCGTGACCTGCGGGTCACGTCTCAGACGGGCTCCGGCAAAACCGTCGCCATCGGGCTCGTGATTCGCGAGCTCGCGGGTCAGCCCAGTAGGGCCAAAGACAAGCTGGCCCATCCCCGGGCTCTGGTGATCGTGCCGACGCGCGAGCTCGCCAAACAGGTCGTGCAAGAGCTGACCTGGTTGTATGCGCCGCTCGACGCCAAGGTGGCTTCGGTCACCGGTGGCGCGGTGTATCGAGACGAGCACCGCGCGCTCGCGGCGGGGCCTTCGGTGGTGGTGGGGACACCCGGGCGCATGCTCGACCATTTGAATCGCGGCTCGATCGATCCGAGTGAAGTGGCCGCGGTCGTGTTGGACGAAGCCGATCGCATGCTCGACCTCGGCTTCCGCGAGGAGCTGGAGGCAATTCTCGGAAAGACGCCCGAGGAACGCTCGACGCACCTCGTGTCCGCGACCTTTCCGCGCGACGTCGAGACGCTGGCCAATCGCGTGCAGCGCGACCCCGCGCGCGTCGAAGCCACGCGCTTGGGCGTCGCCAACGTCGACATCGAGCACATCATGCACGTGCTCGAGCCGCGCCAGCGGCTCGATGCGCTGATCAATCTGTTGCTCGCCAATCCCGAAGCGCAAACTCTGGTTTTTGCCCGCACCCGCGCGGACGTGAGCGACGTTGCCGAGCGCCTCTCCGAGAACGGCTTCGCCGTAACGGCCCTGTCGGGTGAGATGGAACAACGCGAGCGGGAACGCGCGCTCAACTCATTTCGGCGCGCCGATCATCGCATTTTGGTGGCTACGGACGTGGCCGCGCGCGGCATCGACGTGCAAGACATCACGCTCGTCGTTCATCTCGATCCGCCGACCGATCCGGACAGCTACACGCACCGCAGCGGACGAACCGGGCGCGCCGGACGCAAAGGCCGCAGCGTGCTTTTGGTTTCGCCCTCCGCAGTGGGCAAGACGACGATGCTGCTGAAGCGCATCAAAGTGGTCGCGCGCACCGAGCCGGTGCCGAGCGCCGAGCAAATCCGCGCCAACGCCGATCAGCGTTTCTTCGATCTGCTCACGCGTGAACCGGAGGCCGAGGAAATTGTCTCGGAGCGACAGCAAGCGCTCGCGGAGCGACTCGCTGCACGTGAAGACAAGGTGCGCAGCCTGTCGCGCTTGCTCGCCATGGCTCGTTTTGCAGGGCCGACCGAGCCGCGCGAGATCCGACGTATCGACCGCGGTCCGGACCGCAAAGCGCCGCGTGAACGCGAACGTGAACTGCGCGGCCCGGCGCCACGCGCGTCGCATCGCGAGCGCGACGAGTATCCGGCGCGCCCGCGTGCGGACAACGCGCGCGGCGCTTCACGCGGGGGCGAGCGTGAGTCCGGAGACTGGGTCTCCTTCCGCATCACCTGGGGCGGCGACCACGGGGCCGACGCGCGCAAGCTCTTGGCGATGGCTTGTCGCTGGGGCGAAATCCGCGGCTCGGACGTGGGCGCGATCGAAATCGAGCGCGACTACTCGCGCTTGAGCGTCAAAGCTTCGGTCGCGGCCCGCTTCGCCGAGGCCACCAGCAAGCCGGATTCGCGCAATCCACGCGTCAGCATTCAGGCCGATCGCTCGAATCAGGGCTTTGCCCCGCGCACGATGCCGCCGCCGCGCGAGGAACTCAAAGGCCGCGAACTGCCGAAAGCACGCGATTCCGAAGCAGAAGCAGAATCGGTGCCGCGACAACCGGAGCGCGCCAGCTACAAGAAGCAAAATGACCGAGCGCGTGATTCCGCTCCGCGCGAGGGCGGACACCCACGCCGCGATGCCGCTCCGCGTGAGGGCGGACACGTGCGCCGCGAGTCCGGTCCGCGTGAAGGCGGACACGCACGCCGCGATTCCGCTCCGCGCGAGAAAGCGCATGCGCCGCGCGCGGCCGCTCCGCGCGCGGTCGCTCACGCGCCGCGAGAGCACGCGCCGGCAGCGCGTCCTTCGGCTGGCCTGCCGCGTGAAGCCTCGCGGCCGCGTGCGGTGAAGGGCTACCCGCGTGACGCCAAGAAGCGATCGCGCGACGCGGTCGCACCCAGCGCTGCCCCTCGCTTTGCTTCGCGCAGCGCGGACGCGCCGCCGCGTGACGGCGGGGAGCCGCCGCGCCGTCGTCGAGTCGTCACGCGCTGAAACGCGGACCCTTTGCCATGGCGGACTTTTCTCCAGAAGAGCTGGCGCGCTGTCTCGAGATCTTGGAGCTCTTGGTCGAAGATCGCAGCAAGCTCGTTACCCTTTCGGCTGAAACTCGAACTCAGTTGCTGATTGCCGCCGGACGCTTGTCGCGCCCGACTCGTCACGAGGGAGTGCGCGAAAATAAGGCATTCCGCCGCTACTCCAAGAAGGTTGCGCGCGAAGAGGACCGCGCCGCGCGCGCCGAAACCGCGATCCGCCAAGCGCGCCTCTCACCCGTGTACGAGGCGCCAGCGCAGCTCACGGGCGAGGTCGAAGGCGCCCCCGTGCGCGAACTGAAGCACGCGCGGGGCTGCTACGTGTGCAAGGCCGAGTATCGGCGGCTGCACTTCTTCTACGACTCGATGTGCGAGGCGTGCGCGGACTTCAACTACAAGAAACGCTTCCAAACCGCGTCGCTCGCCGGCAAGACGGCGCTGATCACCGGCGCGCGGCTGAAGATCGGCTATCAGGCGGCGCTGATGATGCTGCGCGCCGGAGCGCGGGTGATCGTCACGACGCGCTTTCCGCGTGACGCCGCGCAGCGCTTCGCGCGCGAGGCCGACTTCGACGCATTCGCCGACCGTCTGCAAATCCACGGGCTCGATCTGCGTCATTGCTCGAGCGTCGAGCTGTTTGCGCGCTTCCTCAATCAAACGCTCGACCGATTGGACATCGTGATCAACAACGCTGCCCAAACCGTGCGTCGCCCGCCCGGTTTTTATCAGCACTTGCTGGATCTCGAGCTCGGTCCACTGTCGGCGGTCGATGCGCGAGCTCAGCGACTCTTGCACGATCACGAAGCCTGCAAGACCGCGCTCAGCGGTTCTTCGGCACCACCGCTGCAGCTCGGTCTCGGTGACAGCACGAACCTCGCTGCACCTGCGTCGCACGCTGCGGCGCAGGGTATTTTCCGCTCGGCCGCGCTGTCGCAAATCCCGCTCGCTTACGACGCGACGATGACCGAAGGCGAGCTCTTTCCGCTCGGGCGCGTCGACGCGGATCTGCAGCAAGTCGATCTGCGCGTGATGAATAGCTGGCGCATGGCGCTGGCCGATGTCCCGGCGCCCGAAATGCTCGAGGTGCAGTTGGTGAACGCCGTCGCGCCCTTCATCCTGTGCAGCAAATTGAAGGCCTTGATGATGCGCGTGCCGTCGCGCGACAAGCACATCGTCAACGTGTCGGCGATGGAGGGCCAGTTCTCACGCCACACCAAGACCGACAAACACCCGCACACCAACATGGCCAAAGCGGCGTTGAACATGATGACGTTCACCTCCGCGCCGGACTACGCGGAGCACGGCATCTTCATGAACGCGGTCGACACCGGTTGGGTCACCGACGAAGATCCTTTGCACCACGCCGAGCGCAAACAACGTGAAGCCGATTTTCAGCCGCCGCTCGACATCGTCGACGGCGCAGCGCGCATTTGCGATCCGTTCTTCTCGGGATTGCTCAGCGGCGAGCACGTATTCGGCAAGTTCTTGAAAGACTACCAGCCAGTGCCCTGGTGACCGTCCCCGGGCAGAGAGTGAGATGGGGTTGATGGTCATTGCGCCACGAAGGAGCGCGGCGTAGCCTTCGGCGTCGCTGACGGCTGCCAGCCGAGACCCACGTCACTTCGATAAGCGAAGCAGCTGCGCGCACTTGGCCCGCGCACGGACCGACAATGTCCGTGCTGGCGGGCTCGATGACTGGCGTACTGAACAAAAGTGCAGTATGTCAGGACCATGCTGCAGCGCCTGAAAATCCAGGGCTTTACGCTTTTGGACGACGTCACCATCAACCTGACCCCGGGGCTGAACGTGCTGAGCGGGGAAACGGGCTCGGGGAAATCACTCGTGCTGACCGCGCTCGGCCTGCTACTCGGCGCACGCAGCCCCGCTTCCTGCGTGCGTGAAGGGCACGAGTCCGCGCTGATCGAAGCGGAGTTTCGTACCGCATCCGGAACTCTTCGCCTGGTGCGCAACTTGCGTCGCAACGGCCGAGGCACCTGCCTATTGGGGGATGACGCCGTGCCGCTGTCGAAGCTCGCTGAGTCGGGCAAATCGCTCTTGTGCTTTGCGTTTCAGCACGCCCAAATCGAGATCGGTAGTCCCGCGTTGTTCATCTCCGGACTCGACGTGCTCGCGGGCCACGGCGCGTTGGTGCGTGAATACACGGCGGCCTATGCCGATCTTTCGCTGGCGCGGGCCGAACTCTCGCGCGTGCGCGCCGAACTCGCAGGTCGCGACGCGCGGCAGCAGTTGGTGCGTGATCAGCTGGCGCAGCTCGAGCGGCTGGGGCCACGGCAGGGCGAGCACGCTCGCTTGGCGGAGCGCCTGCGCGTGCTGCGTCGCGCGCAGACCTATCTCGAGCTCGCCGGTCACGTGGAGCATGCGTTGTCCGAGCGTGAGGCCTCGGTTTCACAAGAGCTTTCTGGGTTGATGCGCGCGGCCGCCCGCGTCGCGGATGATTCGAGCCAAGCGCGCGCCGTCCACGAAGCCTTGCAGCGCGCCGCCCTGGAGGTGGAAGAGGCGTTGCGCGCCGCCGAGCGCCTGCGGGCTGATTTGGATGTGGAAGCGCATGATTTGGATGCCCTCGAGCAACGCTTCAGCGAGCTTCATCGTCTGGCGCAGTCGCTCGGTGTCTCCGGTGACGCGTTGCCCGAGCGGCTCGAGGCGCTCCGCCAGGAACTCGCCATGCTCGAGGGCGCCGAGGAGCGCGCGGGCCTCGCCGAAGCGGAGCTTGCGAGCGCCATGACTCGCGCACTCGAGCTTGCTCGCAAGTTGCACGCTGGGCGGGTTCAACACGTCGCGGATCTGGTGCGTCGCATCGAGCTCGAGCTGGGCGCGCTCTGCTTGTCCGGGGCTCGCATCGAGCTGGCCTTGGCGGAAGCAAAACCGAGTGACCTCGGCCCGCATGGGATCTCCGTGCTCGAACCACGCTTTGCTGCCAACCCTGGTGAGCCTTTTGGCCCGTTGGCAGAGGTGGCTTCGGGCGGTGAGCGCTCACGGCTACTCGTTGCGCTGCGCTGCGCCGGCCTCGAGACTGGCAGCGAGACATTGGTCTTCGACGAGATTGATGCGGGGGTTGGCGGCGCAGCGGCAGAGGCAGTCGCCGCGCGTTTGCGGCGCGCAGCGGAGTCGCGGCAGATTATTTGCGTCACCCACCAAGCCTGTGTCGCTGCGCGCGCCGCAGGCCACTTTCGAGTGCACAAGCTAGAGAGCGGCGGCCGAACCCGCACCGAGGTGGAGCGCTTGAGCCAAACCTCACGGGTTGATGAACTGATGCGCATGCTCTCGGGAGCGCGCACGGAGAATGCGCGCCGCTTGGCGATGGACTTGGTCAACGCGGCCCGCTCGGAGCGCAAACCGGAGCGCAAGCGGCCAGCGGCTTGAGCGCGATCGAGGGTAACGGCTCGCGCCTGAGGCGGGTCCTGCGCGAGCAAGGTGTGGCGCGCCGCTGGAGCTTGTCGTAAGCCTCGACGCGCATGACTTACACGCCGACCGAGCTCGATTCACCGTTCGCCCGTTTGGGCGGTGAGGAATCCGTGCGTCGCTTGACCGAGTCCTTTTATGATCAAATGCAGGCCACCGAACCCGAACTGGCGCGTCTGCACGAGCTGGACGAGCAGGGGCGGGTGAGCCGTCGTTCGCGTGACAATTTCGGGCTGTTCTTGATTGAGTGGCTCGGCGGTCCGCGCCATTTCAGCGCGACTCGTGGTCACCCGCGGCTTCGCATGCGCCACGGGCGGGTCGCCATTGGTGAGGCGATGCGTGATGCTTGGCTGCGCGCGATGGCGCGCGCGCTCGATGCGCAGGGCGTGACCGGTGATGTTCGCGGGTTTCTCGACGCGCGCTTCGCCGAGGTCGCGAATTTCCTACGCAACGTGCCCGAGTAGCGTGACGCTCAGTCGCTCGCCGGCACAGCGCGGGCGGCCGCGACGCGCCGCGCGAATGCGGCCAAACGCCGTCCTGCGAGCAACGTCTCTTTGTCGATTCGTGGCAAGCGCTTGACTGCGAGCTCGAGACGCAAAGCGTCCCCCTTGCTCGTGCAACGGCGCTGCGCGCAGACCGAAAGCGGTCCACGCCCGCGCGTGTAGCGTGCGCCGCGGCCGGCGTTGTGTGCGGCGATTCGGAGCAACACATCGCGCGCGATGCCGGTGTACAGCGAGCCGTCGTTGCAGCGCGCGATATACACGAACCAGATCTCGTTTTCTTGCACTTCTCGGCCCAGAACCCGAGCTTTTAGCACTCCGAACCAAAAGGGAGAAGTTTTGGGAGCCAAGCGGGCGAGGCTTGCCGCGCGATCAGGCGCGGCCGCGGCTCGTCTCCGGCCTCCAGCAACCAGCCGCCGGTCGCCTGTTCCGGTCCGCCCTTCCCGTAGAAGGTGCCGGTGCACAGCCAAATCTCGTCAATCACTCCGGGGTGTTGCTTTGCAAGTTTGCGCAGTGTGTCGATCAGACTCGGTGGCGGGGCGCCGTGCGATCGCAGTAGCTCGGCGCGGGTCACCCATACTTCGAGCACGGAGGCCCGGCGCACCAAGCGGACGCTGAGCGCGTAGTTGGGCCAAGGCCAGCCGCCGAGTGTGGCGACGACGCGCGGTTGCTTACCGAGCATTGCCAGCAACGCTGCTTCGACCTGGGCGAGGGCCATGTCGGTCCCGCGCACGGCGGCGAGCAATGGACCTTTGCGAGCCCAGGCCTCGAACTCGGGCTCTGGCTTGGCGACCCGCTCGAAGAAGCGTCGATAGAACCACAGCCCGAGCGCCGCAAGCGCCCAGGATTTGATGACGAAGAGCGGACCTTCCACCGGTCCATCATCGTGTCTCCGGCCGCCGCTTGCCGGACCGCGCGCGCCAATTGTGTTGTCCCCGCGTGCCAAGTTCAGCCAGCTTGGCCGCGGAAGCTCCGGGGAGTCTGTCCGGTCCAGCGCACGAACGCGCGGTGAAACGCGCTGGCTTCTGAAAAACCGAGCAAAAAAGCTGCTTCTTGCAGGCTGATCCGGGGATCGGCCAGGTAGCGCAGTGACAGTTGATGCCGGGCCTGATCGAGTTCGGCCGCAAAGCTCGTCCCCGCGGCGCTCAGCTGCCGCTGCAGGGTTCGTCGCGATAGGCGCAGGCGCAGACAGACCGATTCGATCGACGGAGTGCCGGACGCGAGCAGCTCATTGATCTGTGCGCGCACTCGGGCGGCGACATCGCTCGTGCTCGGTAAGCGCGACAGCGCGGCCTCGGCGTGAGCCTCGACGATTCGGGCCAGAGTAGGATCTGCGCCCAGGACGGCGAGATCCAGCGTGCTGCGAGCCAACACGAGTTCGTCCACGTCGGCCGAAAACGTTAGCCCTTCGCCGAACCAAGCGCGGTGCCTCGTCGTGTCGCGTGGCGCGGCGTGCCGAAAAAGCATGCGTCGCGGTACGACGGGTTGACCCGTCAGGCGTCGAGCGAGCTGTAGGAACGCCAGAAAGCCGAACTCCAACGCAGCGCTCGGAGCTCGAAACGGCGGCTCGCCGATCTGATGTCGATAGCGTGCTTCGTCGCGGCTAGCGAACAGCTGGCTTCGAGCGTCGTCGTGGAGCAGGCGCTGGTAACGGAGCGCCCGCTCGAACCCTTGGCCCAACGTCGCGCTGCTGCTGATCACCCAGGTCGCCACGCTGAGCGGCGGCGCCTGAAGCCGCTCGGCCAGCCAAAAGCCGAAGCTCTCGTCGGGGCATCGCGTGGGAAGGTACTCCCAAAGACGAAGCAACAGCTCCGCCGGCACGCGTCCGTCCGGATCGGCCAGGGTTGGTTGCGAGAAGGTCGAACTCGGCACGCCCATCGTGGCGGCAAGCTGTTCGACACCGAGCCCAAGCTGGGCTGCGCCCAGCACCAGGGCGCGCAAGAGCAACACCGACGCAGTGTGACTGCCGCGCGCTCGGGTGGAGACTTCGTGGCTCGTCCGCCGCGCGCGCGTTCCGCCGCTCATCGCCCCAGATGATGCTACTCTGCGGGCTCCGTGTCGATCCCGGGATCCTCGCTCGATGTTCGCCCGTCGCGAAAATTGCGCGCGCCGAGCCTCTATTTGCAGGTACTGCTCGCGATCGCGCTGGCGGTGTTGCTCGGCTGCTTGCGTCCGACCTGGGCGGTCGCCATGCAGCCGCTGGGGGACGGTTTCGTCAAGCTGATCAAGATGTTGATCGCTCCCGTGGTGTTCACCACCTTGGTCGTCGGGATCGCGGGAATGGAAGATCTCAAGGCGGTCGGCCGCACCGGCGCGAAGGCGCTGATCTGGTTCGAGTTCACGACCACGCTAGCGCTCGCGATCGGAATCGGCATCGCTCACCTGGTCAGTCCGGGCGAGGGCTTGCACGTCGTCGTGCAAAAGCTCGACCACAGCGCGTTGGACAGCAAGTTGCTCGCGCCCGGCCCGCGTGGCTTCGCCGAGCACGTGCTTTCGCTGATCCCGGATTCGTTTTTCGGCGCCTTCGCCAAGGGCGACATGCTTCAGATCTTGTTGCTGGCGCTCTTGACCGGGATCGTCGTTTCCCGCCTGGGGGTCCGGGCGCGCGCGCTGGTCGACGTGCTGGAGAGCACCCAAGCGGTCCTGTTCGGCATCGTTGGGATCGTGATGCGCCTTTCGCCGATCGGGGCGTTTGGCGCGATGGCGTTTACGGTCGGGAAGTACGGTTTGGGAACGCTGAGCAGCTTGGCCAAGCTGATAGCGGTGTTCTACGGCACTTCCGTGTTGTTCGTGTGCTTGGTCCTCGGGCTGTCGCTGCGCCTCCTGGGCCTGTCGCTCCTGCGTCTGCTCGGCTACCTTCGTGAAGAGCTCGCCATAGTGCTTGGCACTTCGTCGTCGGAGTCGGCGCTGCCTCGCTTGATGGCCAAGCTCGAGGCCCTTGGTTGCGCACCGCCGGTCGTGCGCCTCGTCGTTCCCGCCGGCTACTCCTTCAACCTCGACGGCACTTCGATCTATCTCACCTTGGCGAGCTTGTTCGTGGCGCAAGCGCTCGATATCAGGCTGAGTTTCGGCCAAGAGTTGTCCCTGCTCTTCGTGTTGCTCCTCACCTCGAAAGGCGCGGCGGGCGTCACCGGTAGCGGCTTCATCACGCTTGCCGCCACGCTTTCAGCGACTGGCAGCATTCCCGTGGCCGGCTTGACGCTGCTTCTCGGCATCGATCGCTTCATGTCGGAAGCGCGTGCATTGACCAACTTCGTGGGTAATGCGGTCGCGACGCTGGTTGTTTCGCGCTGGGAAAACCAGCTCGATTTGCGGCAAGCACGCGCGCTGCTCGGCGTGACCCGCGGCAACGAGCCAGCGGCGGCAGAGGCTTTGTCCAGTGCCGGAGGAATGCCGCCCGGATCGGTCTGAAATCGCGCGGCGCGGTCCACGAATGGGACAAACGAAGCGGATGGCGAAGTCGCGGGATGGATGGCAGCATTTCACTTCGAAATGCCTCTCCGGTCATTGCACGGCGTTGCTCGCTGTATGCTTCTCGGGTCGCTCGTTGCCTGCACGGCGTGTGGCGCCACCGGCCTCGACTGGGTCGGAGAGGCTCACCTGGACGCGGCTTCGCAGCAGCGCGTGAACTCGGCACAGTCGTCGAGCTTTATTGGCGCACCTTTGCCTCCGATTCCAGCGACAGCAGAGCAATGGCCGAGTGAGTCGCGACCGCGCCTGGATCACACCGTCACTCTCGGCGAGATCGACGCGACGGCCGTGAAATCACCCGGAGACGTCGCTGGCCCACCTGGCCCGACCGTGATCGTCAACAACTACAATCAGGTGAACGTCGTGGGGCCCGCGTTCGGGTATGGAAACTACCGCTACTCACGCGCGTCTGGCGGCTTTTCACCTGGTCATGTCACACCTTATCGGTCAGAACCGAGCGGTTCTAGCCCACTTCCGGGGCAGAGTTGGCCGGCGGTCGCAGACTATGGTCCGAGCTTTCCCTACCAAGCCGCTCCGGCCTCACCTTGGACTCGCACCCAGTAGGTTAGAGTCGGAGTTGCGCTCCGCCACGTGCTCGGGTGATGCTCGGGACTCGCTTGGCGCGCTGTCGGCCACTCGAGAGTTCGTTATGTTGGGTCGTTAGGGATGAGTAAACGACGCGAAGACAATTCGCGGCCGAGTGCTAGCGCAGTTTCACAGCGCGCCACTGTGCGCGAAGTGCCCGCCGCCAAGTACAAGGACGCCTCCGTTGGCACCGTTGCACCGCGCGGATTGCGCGGACCTTCGTTGATCCCCGGACAAGGCGCCCCCGAGCGAATCGTTCCTGAAGAAGTCGAACTCGCGGTGCTGCGCGATGCCGAGACACTCGATGGTCCGAAGGTCGCACGCGCGGTGGTGAGTAAGGCTCGCCCGTCGTCGCCGACGCCGGTTTCGGTCGAGGTCCCTCGCGCGCGTTCGATCCCACCCGCCCAAGGCGCGTATGGCTCGACTCCGCCGACTCCCAGTGCCCGTTCGATCCAAAGTGGCACGTTGATGTCGATCGGTTCTGTCGATCCGCGCGCGCCCACCGAGCTCTCGTTGCCGAGCCCCCGCCCGCTCTCGGTCTCGGAAAGGCCAGCCTATCTTCCTCCTCCGGCCGTCGTCGACCGCGCCCCTCAGCCTTCGCGCCCGAGCCAACCAGTGGTCGCTAGTAAGACTCGCATGGCTGGCGTGAGCGAGCGGCCGGGACCTTCGAGCCCAGCACCCTCC
>Ga0164309_10000401_pt1 | contig 24220 bp, 20 predicted proteins | sample Whisoiple_247_MG_FD_109984 | JGI IMG/M metagenome (GOLD analysis project Ga0164309, IMG submission 109984) | Soil microbial communities amended with fresh organic matter from upstate New York, USA - Whitman soil sample_247_MG | ecosystem: Environmental > Terrestrial > Soil > Unclassified >...
AGCTACAACGTCTACCTGCCCTTCCAATACAAGGTCAGCGAGTAGCACTCACGTAGCAAGCGCTGGTCTGCCAGTGCGCACGCTAAGACGCCCCGCCAAAAGCGGGGCGTTTTGCGTTTGTGCCGTCCGATGCGAGAACGGCTCCCTGAGTTTTGAAACCGCAGAGACGCAGAGGCCGCAGAGATCTGAGGGAGATTTTGGGGGTTCGCACCAGCCGGTAGGGTTCGCCGCCGTTCACGACGATGAACGGAACTAGCCGGGGACCCAAACCCTCTCTCTGATCTCTGTGGCCTCTGCGGCTCGGCGGTTAATCCCCCCGAAGACGCTCGCCGCGCGCCCGAGGGACACGCAGCGCAATCACCCAAGAGGGTAAGAGCCGTCAGCCCTTCTGGACTTTGTCGCCCACGAGTCGGAAACCGGGCGGCAAGGCCTTCCTTAGCTGCTCGCCAAGCTCCGCCGGAATCGACCAAGCTCGATCCGCGAGTCCCTGCGCAATTCGGTTTTGGATGCGGCGAGACTCATCGCTCTCGATGGCCGTGACCAACGCGGGCAAGCTCTGAGTGTCATTGATCGCGAACAAGGTCGTGGCCGACGTGAAGCGCACGGGCTCGCTCATGTCGCCGAGGAACGGCTCGACTGCGACTCGCACCTCTTCCGTCGGGTACGCTTCGAGCGCTTGAATCAGCTGCACCTTGGGTTCGGCGTTGCGCACGTACTCGGTGTCGAACTTTTCGAGCACGTTGAGCAGCTCGCGCGCGGCCTGCGCGTCGTCCTTGACGATGGCGCGTAGCACCTTGAGTGGCCACGTCAGGCTCTCGGCCTTTTGGCAATACTCGCGAATTGGTTCGAGCGCGTCGTCACCCGCGGCGACGATCCCGCGCATACAGGATTCTTTTTCCTCTTGGTCAGTGATCGACGGATCGAGCACCCAATCGAAGCGCTTGAGGAGCGCAGCAGCGGCCGAAGCCGTGCCCATGCGACTGAGCTCTTGGATCGCTTCCTGGCGATCGAAGTTCTGCGACAACTTGCTGCCCAGTAAGCGCTCGAGGCGCGCGATCTCTTTTTGCGATGCGCGTGGCGGTTGGTCGCTCTTGTTTTTGCTCAGAAAATCGAAAATTCCCATGGTCCTAATTGCCGGCGTGCTGAGGAGCGCTGGGCGCGCGCCGGCCCGTGCATATAGCTCGAAATGCCACCTCGTCCCAGCGCTGCAGCGCGCTGGGACACGGAAAGGGCCGTTCAGGACAGTGGAACTGCGATCAGCACCACCGCGTTGCCGCGGAGCTGAACCTGGTAGCGCACGGGTTTGCCGTGTTTTTGCGACGTTTCCGCCTCGCTGGCGCGGATTCGGCCCACGAACGCCTCGAAGGTGATGTGCTCCACGGGTTCACCCAGCTGGCGCTTGGCGGCGATGTATTCATCGAACAGACGGCGATAGTATTGGTCCGCATTTTCCGCGGCCAACGACGTCGCAACATTGGGATCGACGCTGCCCGCCTCCGACACCGAGCTCTCGTCGACGGCGAGAGCTTCCTGGAAGTCGCGGGCGCTCGGCCCTTGGGACGGTCGACCTTGCTCGTCCGTGTTGTCCTCGGCAACGCCCATCATGGCGTTGAGCAAGGAGTTGATGCGGAAAACAAGACCACCCAATTCATCGTGCTCGAGCTGGAAGCGCAGTTCGGAATTGCCGTTGATGATCGCCAGCAAGCCGTCTTCCAGTTCGGAGACCGGACCAGAGATGTAGTTGCCAAGCAGGGTGCCACCCACGACCACCAGCAGCAGGCCGAGTCCAGAAACCGCGAACACCGGCCACAGCAAGCCCGGCACGCTGTCGACCAACGATGCGGGCACGGCAGCGATAATCACCCCTCGGGTTTCACCGCTGTAGCCGTCGAGCGGGACCGCACCAAACAGGTTGCCGCTACCCGCCAGGTCAACCGTCACTACCCCACCCGACCCGAGCGCCTGCTTGGTAGCCGAGGTGACGTTCGCTTGGTTGGCTGCCGCAACGACACCAGCCGGTGCCGCGCTGTCCGCTACGATCTCGACCGCGTTCGACACGGCGGCGAGCAGCAGCGTATGCCCGCTTGTCAAATCGCTCGTGCGAGTCAAGCGCTCATCGTTGAGCGGCGTGCCGACCACCAACGCGCCGAGCACTGCCCCGTTCTCGCCACGCAACGGCGCGTAGCTCGCGAGCATCTGCTCTTGGCGCTTGTGATTGATCCAGAGCGCGCTCGCAGTGCGACCGGTCTTCAACGTTTCTGCTAGCGACGGGTAAGCAGCGGCGACGTTCTCACCGCGCATCAACGCGGAACCATTGCGACCGACCGCGACACCTTGAGCGTCCACGATCAGCACCAGCGACGGAGCCATCTTCGCGAAAAGCGGTTCGCTCACGGCGGCGTCGCGCAGGCGATTTGCCTCTGCGGTCGCCGCTTCACTGCGGGCGTCAGCGGTTCCACCGGCAAGAGTGGCGTGCACCGAAGGCGCGCTCGCATTGCTGTCCAGCCAGCGCTCCATGCGCAGTGCGTCGAGCGCCAGTTGGGCATTTGCAGCCCGCAAAGCCTGGGCCACTTCGCGTTTGCGTTCGGACTGATTGGTGAGCACGTCGTTCAACGACGTGGCCAAGAGCACGTACGTCAACAGGCCGACGACCACGACGATACCTGCGTTTACAATGATGATCTTCCAACGCATCCTGGTAGCCCCTTTGGCTCGAACCCCGGCATTCCCGAGGTTTAGCCGCGCTCCGACGAAACGCCCTGCGGCGCTTTGGGGTCGACGGTACTACTTGTCGTGGCGGAGCTAAAGTCCGGGTCGCGCTAAAGTCAGCCGCCACGAGCTACGGAGTGCGTTAGTGTGTGTGCGTCCATTTCGCACGCGCGCAGGCAGGCGGCGCCGGGCTCACGGTCCGGAAGGAACGAGGCAATGCAAAAGACCTTGGTACTCGTCGATGATCCGTTGTTCTGCGAGCACATCGCGCCCGCGGGTCATCCCGAACGTCCGGAACGCCTACATGCAGCGCGCGCAGCGATCGCGCGCACTGACTTCGATTTGCGTCGAACGGATCTCGCCACGCGCAGTGCCACTAATGATGAACTGGTGCGCGTCCACGACGAAGCTTACCTGGCAAAACTGGGCCAGGCGGCCGGCCAGACCGGTTACTTCGACGAAGACACTTTCTACAGCGCTCACTCAGTAGAAGCGGCGCGGGCCGGTGCCGGTGGCGCGATCGTGATCATCGAGGCACTGCTCGAGCAGCGAGCGGACTTTGGTCTCGCGCTGTTGCGTCCGCCAGGCCATCACGCGCGCCCGTCAGGCGCGATGGGGTTCTGCTTGCTCAACAACGTGGCGGTGGCAGCCGCGCATGCCCGAGCGCGTGGCGTCGAGCGCGTCGCGATCGTCGACTTCGACGTGCACCACGGCAACGGTACACAAGAGATGTTCTACGCCGATCCCTCGGTGTTGTTCATCTCGCTCCATCAGTCGCCGCTCTACCCCGGTAGTGGCGCGGTGGAAGAGCGCGGCACGCGCGACGGCCGCGGCTACACGGTCAACATCCCACTCTCGCCCGGCGCGGGCGACGCCGCATATGGCGCGGCGATCGAACGCATCGTGGCTCCCGTTCTCGAGCAGTACCGACCGGGGCTGCTGCTGTTCAGCGCGGGCTTCGACGCGCATCGTCGCGATCCGCTCGCGCAGATGGACCTCAGCGATCACGGGTTTCAAGCCATCGTCCAGCGGACGCTCGGCGCCCTAGCACCAGGCGTGCCGGTGGGACTGACCCTGGAGGGAGGCTACGATCTGGTTGGCCTGGGCGGCTCACTGGGCGCGGTCCTTACAGGTTTGGGCGAAGGACCAAGCCAAAACATCCCGGTGGAGCCGCTGTGGCAGGCCCACGAGCGGGACTTGAGCACCGCGGCAGCAGCCGCAGCGGAACTTTGGCAGCTCGAGTGAGCATTTTGTTCGCTACTTGGGTTGCTGAAGCACCCCGAGGTGAGCTAAGTACCCGCCTGCGTTGGCGGTCGAAAGGCCACCAGTCACCGTAACTACGGTGGGTATAGCTCAGTGGTAGAGCACTGGATTGTGGCTCCGGTTGTCGCGGGTTCGATCCCCGTTACTCACCCCCGTTTTCCTACATACCTCGAGAAACCGCTCAAACCGGCGTCCACACCGGTCCCTGAGCGGCGAGCGCTCCTACCTCGAACGCGCGGCGTTCCGGTTGGATTCAAACCAACGCGCCGATCAGTTCGTCGGCGTCAATCGGCTTGGCGAGGTGAGCGTTGAATCCGGCGTCAATCGCCTTGCGACGATCTTCCTCGCGGGCGTAGGCCGAGAGCGCGATCGCCCGGCTCTCGGGCAAGCGCAGCTCGCGCTCGAGCTCACGGATCCGACCGAGCAAGTCGTAGCCATCGAAATCCGGCAAGCCCACGTCGCTGAGCACGATTTGCGGCGGAGCTACGCGATACGCTTCGAGCGCCGCGCTGCCATTCGCGGCCGCTGTCACGCTTGCGCCGGCCTGGCGCAGCACGAGCGCCAAAGCAGTCTGCGTTTCGAAGTCGTCCTCGACCAATAAGATCCTTTTCCCTGAAAGCGGAATCTCGCCCGTCGTCAACGCTCTCGTGGGGACTGCTCTGCCGCGTGCGCCTTGCGGCAGTTCACGGAGTGGCAAGGATACTTTGAAAGTCGCACCTGCGCCTAGCCCAGCGCTCTGCGCGACGATCGTACCGCCATGCATCTCGACGAGCTGCTTGCTGATTGCCAAGCCTAGCCCGAGCCCGCCGTACTTACGCGTGATCGAAGCCTCGTACTGCCGGAAGCGGTCGAAGATGTTTGGTAAGAAATCGGCCGCGATACCGGCACCCGTATCGGAGATCTGCAAAAGCACGTCATCTCCCGCGCGATCGAGCGCAATCGAGATGTGCCCGCCCTCGGGCGTGAATTTGACGGCATTCGTCAGCAGATTCCAGACCACCTGTCGAATTCGCGTCGCGTCCGCGATCACGACTCCAACGTTGGGATTCAACTTGGATTCGATGCTCAAGTTCTTGGCGCGCGCCGCGGGGTCGTTCTGCTCGATGACCGAGCGAACGACTTGAACGAGATCGGTCTCGCTGAGCTCCAGTTGAAGCTTACCCACCGTCAAACGGGAGCTATCCAAGAGATCCTCGATCAGGCGCGACTGAGCCTCCGCGCTGGAGAGAATCGCGTCCACACCTTGCGCCAGCTGCTCCGACCCAAGCGCGGTGTCACGGATCATCTTGCCCCACAGCAAGATCGCGGAGAGCGGCGTCCGCAACTCATGCGAAAGCGTGGCCAGGAATTCGTCCTTCATCAGCGCGGCCTCGTCCAGCGCGCGGCGGGTGAGTTGCTCGTTGCGCAGCAGGCGCATGCGTTGCTCGTCGATTCGCATGCGCTCGATCGTGTCCGCGGCTTGGCGCGCTAGCATTTCGATCACGCGCTTCGAGCGCGGATCCATGCGATAGGGGGAGCGAAAATGCACCGTGAGCACGCCTAGTAGGTCGTTCGCACGCCCCGTCAGCGGCACGCACTGAACGGCGCGAATGCCATACGAAAGCCACTCGTCGCGGAATGACACGAGCATGGGTTCTCGTTCGATGTCTTCGACCGCGACGGTCCGATGTTCGCGCAAGGCGACCGCGTGAGGCAGTGTCGGACCGAGCAAGTCGATCGTTCCGAGCCTGCTCTGGAACTCAGAGGCCAAGCCGCGTGATGCCGCAAACTGAAGTGTTGCTGACTTGGATTCGTACAAATGCAAGGTCCCTGAATCGCTGTGAAGCAAATCGAATCCGGCATTGAGAATTTCTTGCAGGACCCGATCCATGTTTTGCGCGCCGAACAGCGCGTTGCTCGCAGCGTGCAACCGGTTCATCGCCTTGAGATCGAGCGCAGCCGCCTCATCGCCTGGCGGCGCGAGATCTTCGACTCGCTTGCGATCGGAAATGTCCACGAAGGTAATCACTACACCCTCGATGCGATCGTCCGCGGTTCGGTACGGAAGTACGCGGCGCAAGTACCAGCGGCCATCGTTGCTGTGCACTTCGCGCTCGGCGGGCACGAGTCGATCCAGCACGGTTTGTGAGTCGTCGAGCAGCTCGGGATCCACGAACTTCTTCGCCAGATCATTCAGCGGCCGGCCGATGTCGGACCCGATCAAGTCCATGAGGTTTCTGGCTGCCGGCGTATAACGCCGGATGCGGAACTGCGAGTCGAGGAAGATCACGGCGATGTCCGTGCTCGCGAGCAAGCTGCGCAAATCGCCGGTGGTCTTTTGCAGCTCGTCCATCTTCGCGTGTAGTTGCGAATTGACGGTGGAAAGCTCTTCGTTGAGCGATTGCATTTCCTCCTTGCTGGTCTCGAGCTCCTCGTTGCTGCTCTGGAGCTCCTCGTTCATGCTCATCGCTTCTTCGGCGGCGGCTTTGTGCTCCTCGTTGCTCGCCTGCAGCTCCTCGATTGCGCTCTGCAACTCGTCGCGGAGCCGCTGCAATTCTTCGTTCGATTGGCGCTCGTTTGCGCCCTCCGCTTCGGAAGCCGCGTGAACGTGCGCAGGCTCTTCGCGTTGCTGAAAGCTCACCACGAACAATTTGGGCGGATCTTCGGCCGCGAGCGGCGAAGCGGTGATGACCACGCGCCGCCGCTGGCCTTCCGCGTTCGTCATCCAGCCGTCAACCACGGTCTCGACCGCTAGTGACACCATCGAGCGTTGCAGGGCCGAACGCACCGCGCCGCGCACCTGCTCGTTCGAGAGCGCGATCACGTCCTGCGTCGGTTCGCCGGTTGGTTGGCTCAGATAAGGGTTGGTATCTCCCTGATAGTAGACAACGCGGTAGTTTCGATCGACCGTCACCGCTGCCGGCACATGCAGCGCGACCAGCGCTCGCGCGGTCAGTTGCGCGATCGACAAAGGCAGGCTCGGCGCGAGCGGCGCGTGACCTCGCGGCTCTGTACCCGCACCGCTGGCCTGGCGCGGCAGCGGGAACTCGATCGAACCGTGACGCGTGGGGCCGACGCGCTTGTAGATGCGTGACTTCTTGTCGATCGGCTCGAACATTCCGGCAGCCGCCGGAACCGTCTCGCTGTTGCCCAAAAATAGCGCCCCGCCGTCACGCAGCCCGAAGTGCACGAGCGAAAAGACCCGCAGCTGCACTTCGGGTTCGAGGTAAATCAACAGGTTGCGACAGCTCACGATGTCCAGCCGCGAAAACGGAGGATCGCTCAGCACGTTTTGCGGCGCGAACACCACCCGCTCACGCAAGTCCTGACGGACGCGGTACACCGCGTCTTCTCGATCGAAGAACCGCTGCAGGCGCTCGGGCGGCATTTCCGATTCGATGCCCCCCGGATAGACACCGTTGCGGGCGTTGCTCAAGGTTCGCTCCGCGGTGTCCGTGGCGAAGACCTTGATGTTGAGTTGCTTGCCGGCGCGTTCGCTCTCTTCGACCAGCAGAATGGCTAGCGAATAGGCTTCTTCTCCGCTCGAACAAGCGGCCACCCAGCAACGAATGGATCCGTCCGGTTCACGGGACCTCACGAGCGGGACAATCACTCGCTGCCGTAGCGCTTCCCACGCGTCCGGGTCACGGAAGAATCCGGTCACGTGGATCAACAAGTCGTCGGCCAAGCCGCTCACCTCGATGGCGCTCTGCCTGAGCAGTTTCGCGTAGCGACCGAGGTCCGTGACCCGATTGAGGCCCATGCGACGTTGGATACGCCGCAACACCGTAGGCTTTTTGTAACCGTTGAAGTCGAAACGCGTGCGCGTGCGCACGATCGCGAGGATCTCGCGGACTTGTTGCTGCTCGCGGTGGAGCAGTGCGTGGTGGTTCTCGAGCTCGTGGGGCGAGGCGTCGTTTTCGTGATTGCTGCCGCGCGATTCGCTCGCGTACGGGTGACGCGCGTAGGCGACCAGCGCTTCGGGCATCTCGCCGGGCGGCAAGATGAAATCCGCGTAGCCTGCGTCGATCAAATGGCGCGGCATCGAGGGAAATTGCGCCGAGTCCGGATCTTGGGCGATGCAGAGTCCGCCGACCGCCTTGATCGCCTGAGCGCCGGCAGCACCGTTACTACCCATGCCCGACATGATCACGCAGATCGCGCGCTCGCGTTGTTCTTCCGCCAGCGAGCGAAAGAAGTCGTCGATTGGTCGACTGTGACGGGGTCTTTCGACGCGGTCACCGAGGTGCAATCGCCCGTGCTTGATCGTGAGGGTGTGTCCGGGACGAATCACGTACACGCTGTTCGGTTCAATCTCCATGTCGTCGACGACCTGTCGAACGGGCATGGCCGTGTGCCGTTGCAGGATCTCGGCCACCATGCTCTCGCGATCGGGAGCGAGGTGCTGAACGAGCACGAAAGCGATACCGCTGTCGGCGGGCATCGCCTTGAACAGGTCGCCAAAGGCCTCGAGGCCGCCGGCGGACGCGCCGACACCGACCACGGGAAACGCCAGTCTCGGCGGCTGTTCCAAATCCACCGGCTCGGCACGACGCTCGAGTTCTTCGGCACCATCGAGCGGTTGCGAAGGTGACGGGAGAGTCGAATCGGCCTCACTCATGGCCGGTACCCTCGAGGGAAATGACGAGAAACGCCAGGGGAAAAGTGAGGCAAAGCTGAGCGAACCGAAGCGAGACCACGATTTGAGAGGCTGTCGGTCGAGGCACGCGTTCTCCTTTCACTCGAGTGACTGCAAGTCGCTGAGGCGCTCGAGTACCCGTGACCTGCCGGACTCCAGACGCGGTGGATGCACGGACAGACGCTGCGCAAGTTCCGAGCCAGGCTCAGACCCGAGGAGGAAACCGATGTTTCATGAACTGATGACCGAAAAGCGCGAGGAGATTCTAGCTGCGTGCCGCGCAGAGGTTACTCAACCCGAAGGGCGCGATCGCCTCGCTCAGTACGTAACGAACTTCTTCGAAGAAATCGTACAGTTGCTCCACCCGCAAGCGCTGGAGTCGCTCCCCCCGCCGTCATCGACAGCACCGCCGCAGGACGATCGAATCGTCGGAGCGAGCACCGCCATGAGCCGAGTTCGAATTGGCCTAAACCGCCTCTCTCATCGCTCGCAGGCAGCCGTGCTGATTTTGGGCGAAGCCGGCAGCGGGCGCCGCCACTGCGCCCGCGCGCTGCACCTCGAAACGTATCCAGACGGGGAATTTTTCGAGCTCGATGACCCGACCCAGATCTACGAACTCGAGCGGCGACTCATGACGCCGAGGCAACGAGCGGCCACGCCTTCCTCCGTCGGCTTGACCGTGTACGTTCGCGAGTTGCCCGAATCACCCGCAAGGATTCAGGAGAAGGTCGGCCAGCTCCTGCGCGAAAAAAGCCTTCCGCTCAGGCTCATCGTTTCTTCGAGGGAGCCGCTCAGCTCACAAGTCGTGCGACAAGGCCGGCTTCGTTCGGAGTTGCTGCTCGCGTTTCCGAATGAGCTCAGATTGCCAAGGCTCGCAGAGCGCGAGTCGGACGTGTGTGAGCTGGCGCGTCACTTTGCACAAGTCGCAAGCCGCAAGACCGGCACGGCGCCCCTTGCCTTCAGCGCCGCCGCTCTGAGTCGTTTGCAATCGCACAGCTGGCCGGAAAACGTCGTGGAGCTGTGCGCGCTGGTCGACCGCCTCGCTCGAGAAGACCGCGCCGGGCAAGTCGAGGCCACTGATCTGTCGGAACTCGACGCGCGCGCGTCGGGGATCAACTTTCACCTACCGCCGACCGGACTCGATCTGGCCGAACTCGAACGAGATCTTTTGACCCAGGCATTGGCCATGTCGGCGCACAACCAAACCCGTGCGGCTAGCCTGCTCGGCCTCACGCGCGACCAGATGCGATATCGCTTGGCAAAATTCGAGATCCTGACCGCGACGACAAAAGCGGGTTGATTCGAGCGGCCGAATTGCAACACCCTCGAATGTCCGGAGAATCACTGACGCCCAAGTGCGCGATCGCTTCGACTGTCTGACAGAGCTAGTGTAGGCGTAGTTCAGATTTCGGAGATCCAAGGGATGTCGAATGTGCCTGCGACTGCCGAGCCAGCGAGCGTGCCGCTCAATCTGCTCTTGGTAGATGATCACCCAATCCTACGGGCTGGGCTCAAGGCACTGCTCAACGCCCAGCCGGATTTGCACGTCGCCGCCGAAGCCGCCACCGGTGCCGAGGCGATCGAACTTGCCGAGCGGTTGAGTCCGCACCTCGTCTTGATGGATGTCTCGTTGCCCGGGATGAGCGGCGCAGAGGCAACGCGGCAGCTCAAACGTTTGCGCCCCGAGCTGCCAGTACTCGCGCTGTCCGTACACGAGGCGGGCGGTTTCGTGCGCATGATGCTCGACGCTGGCGCTGACGGTTATGTCCTGAAGCGCTCCGCGTGCGACGAATTGGTCAGAGCCGTGCGTACGGTCGTCGCCGGGGGAACATACGTGGACCCGTCCATCTCCGGGCAGCTATTGCGTTCCAACGGCCGCTCGAACTCAGCCTCGGGCGGGCAGCTGGCGAGCTTGAGCGAACGAGAAGCGGAGGTCGTGCGCCTGCTCGCCCAAGGCATGGCAATGAAGGAAATCGCCCTGCAGCTCGCGCTGAGCCCGCGCACGCTCGAGACCTACCGCGCTCGCGCGATGGACAAGCTCGCATTGCGGACACGGGCGGATCTCGTCCGCTACGCATTTCGAAGCGGCTGGCTCGAACCGTAAACGCACCGCAAATTCGCCATACAAAACGCCGCCCATACGAGGAACGGTGGCGGCGTTCCGCTATTTCCGGGTGCCGGGAAGTTTCCAATCGAAACGAAGCCTGGCAGAAAGGGCTCCGTTCTCGAATTGTCGAGTATGATGGCGCCCTCGGAGGAATGCTTTCAATGAAGAACGGTTGCCCGCGATGGTCGGTTTTGGCGCTTCCCTTGCTTGCTGCATTGGGCTGCAGCGACCCTGTACCTCGGCCTGCGCAAGGCAATCTGACATTGAGCATTCAGAAGCCAGAGGGTGCTGGCAACTGCCCGGTGCCTGGCAATCAATACGTGATCGCTGCAGCTCCCGACTACAAAGGTCCCAACACGCAGATGGCCGGCAATCGCCTGGTCAATGGTCAGGACGGCTCGACGATCAAGTGCTCGGTGCAGGGCAACTCGACCTTCAACTTCTCCGGCACGATCAGCGGAACGACTCACACCACACCGAGTGATCACGTCACGTTTACGATAACCAGCGGCACGATCAACATGGACAAGATGACCGGTACGGCAACGGTCGGCGTCAACACCAACGGGCTCGCGGGCAACTTCACGAGTCCAGCGGGTGATTGCACCGTCACCGTCGTCGGAGACAACGTGAAGCCCGGCAGCATTTGGGCGACGATCAAGTGTCCGAACATCACCGATCCGACTGGCCCGGGAAGAGCGTGCCGCGTCGGCGAAACCACCACGTTCGTGTTCGAGAACTGCGAAGGCGCTTGATCCTCGGCGCTCGCTGAGCGAGCGACACAAACGAAAAACGCGAACTCGATGAGTTCGCGTTTTTCATTTCGAGCCCTGATTTCTTCTAACTCTTAGGAGCTGATTTCGGATTCACCGCGCCTGCAGGCGGCGTATCTGCGGTGCCGTCGGGCAGCGAGCCTTGCGGGCCGCGCGTAGTGCCCGGGGTGGGCATCGTGTCGGATAGGCTTGGGCCGTCTTCAGCGCCGGCATCGATGCGCACGACGACCGCGGTGATGTTGTCCTCACCGCCGTGCTCGTTGGCCAACGCGATCAACTTACGACACACATCCGGAAGCTCGGGCGATGACTGAACGAGCGCCAGGATCTCGTCGTCCTCGATCATGCCGCTCAGGCCGTCGGAGCACAGAATGTAGGAATCACCGACCTGCGCGTCGTCCGCTTGTAGATCGACGGCAACGTGCTCTTGCATGCCGAGCGCGCGCGTGATCACATTTTTCGGCAGCTCACTGCGTTGCTCTTCGGTGAGCTCGGGCATGGCCAAGAGGTAGTCGTTGACCAGCGAGTGATCGCGGGTCATCTGCTTGATCTGCCCCGCGCGCACGCGGTACGCGCGACTGTCGCCGACGTGGCCGATGTACATCTTCTTCTTGCGCGAGCTGAACAAACAGCCGACCACCGTCGTGCCCATGCCGTGGAACTCGCGCGAGCGCGCGCTGCGATCCACGATTTGCCGATTGGCAATTCGGATCCCAGTCAGCAGGCGGTTCTCCTCTTCCGACAATCGGGCGTCGAAATGGAAGGGCCAAGTGAAGTCCTCGGTCGCCGTCGCGCGAAAGAAATCGACGATGGCTTCGGTCGCGAGCTTGCTCGCGACGTCACCAGCGCGGTGACCACCCATGCCGTCAGCCACGATGTACAGCGTGTGATCTTCGAGGATGGCAAAGCTATCCTCGTTGTGATCGCGCTGCAGACCTACGTCGGTGACGCCGGCTGCTACTGCACGCACGGATAACTTCCCTGAATCGTTGATCGATTAGCCATGCGGGCCAGACCCTCGTTGAGAGCAACCCGCAAGCTTTCATGGCCACCCGAGTGTGTCAAGTTGGGGGCTCCCGCCATAGTCCGAGAGCTTGCCGGGCTGTCACCGGTCAAATGGCCAGAATCTCTTTTTCTTTGGCTTGAATGATGTGGTCGATGGCCTGTCCCGCCTCGGACATGATCTCTTCGACCTTCTTTTTGGCGCGTTCGACGTCATCCTCACTGGCGCCGCCGTCGTCTTTTACTTCAGCGAGCATGTCGAGCGCCTCGTGGCGGGCCTTGCGCACACTCACTTTACACTCCTCGCCGTCCTTCTTGGCGAGCTTCACCAGGTCCTTGCGGCGCTCTTCGCTGAGTGGCGGGATCGGAATGCGAATCAGGTCCCCGTCGACCTGCGGATTGAGCCCCAAATCCGACTCGCGCAGGGCCTTTTCCGTGGCCTTGACTTGGGATTTGTCCCACGGCTTGACCGTGAGCAGGCGCGGCTCGGGCACGCTGACCGTGGCCATCTGGCCGATCGGCGTGGTCTGCCCGTAGTAGTCGACACGGATCGAGTCGAGCATCGACGGATGCGCGCGGCCGGTTCGGAGCTTGGCGGTCTCGCGACGCAGGGCTTCCTTCGACTTCTCGATTGCCTGCCGCAGTTCGTTCAATACATCGTCGATCATCTGCGTACCTTTGATGGAGCGGAGCGGGTTCTATATCACCAGCTGGAAACTCGGGCGAGCAGATCCCAAGCGGTTCGCCCGTGGCCATTTTCGAACGGCCGATCAGCGAGCGCCGCACTGCTCAGGGCCGCTTTTTTTTCGGCACCGCGCGATGAACCGCGGGTGGCTTACCGGCATCCTGGGCCGCCGAGCCGGCATCTGGCGCCCAGAACTGCTTCTCGGCCTCGCGCAGCTTGCGTTGATTTTCGGCTTCAACCACCGCGGCCGCGCTGGCGGTCGCCTGACGCACGGCTTCATCGGCCTCGCGAGTGCGCTTGAAAACGTACAAACCCAACGCGCCCAACATCAACGAAGCCCCCACGAGCAAGCCAGCCAACACCAGTCCGCGACTCGACGGCCGCGGCTCGAGCTCACCTGTGTCGACGATGCTCGGTGCCATGGGGCGAATTTCGTACAGCACTTGTTCGCGCTGCGCGCGCGCCCACTCGTCCAGCCGCACCAACGCATCCGCGAGTTCCACGACCGACGCGAAGCGGCGCCTGGCATCACGCGAACACGCGCGCTCGAACCAGGCGTCGAACGCCTTCGGTAACGACGGTTGGATCTGAGAGGGCACCGGCAGCGGAGCCGCGCAGACCTTCAGCACCACATCGCCGATCGCTTCGCCCTCGAAGGGAACGCGCCCGCACACGGCGGAGAACGCGCACGCGCCCAAAGACCAAATGTCGGACGCCGCGCTGACGGGCGCGCTGGCTGTGAGCGCCTCTGGGCTCATGTAGTGGGGCGTGCCCAGCACCATTCCCGCTTGCGTCGAGGAAGCGCCGCCCGCGGCTTCCTCGTGCACCATCTTGGCGATCCCGAAATCCAGCAGCTTTACCGAGTAGCCCCGCGTGCCGGCCTCACCGTCGCGCGCGAGAAAGATGTTGTCGGGCTTGAGGTCGCGATGGACGATGCCCGCTTCGTGCGCCGCGTGCAGCGCGCGCGCTGCCTGTTGTACGATCTCTGCAACTTCATGCAGAGGCAATTTGCCGCGCCTGGCGATGGACTGCTCGAGGGATTCACCCTCCAGGTACTCCATCACGATGTAAGGCTGCCCCGCCTCGACACCATGATCGTAGACCGCGACAGCGTGACGGCTCTTGATGCGCGCTGCGGCTTTCGCCTCCGTGTCGAAACGCCTCAGGGCCTCTGCGCTCCCAGCCAGCTTGGGGTGGACGAATTTGATCGCCACTAGCTGGTCGAGGCTGACATGGCGCCCCGCCCACACCGTCCCCATGCCGCCTTGACCGATCAAGCGTTCGACCAGATATCTACCGGCGATCGTTTTGCCCTGGAGATCGGGCGGCGGCGAGGTGGTCATCTGCGGGTTCGTGGCGAGGAGGCGAGAAGGGCGAGAAAAGCGAACGAGGCGAAACGCGACGGAAGAGCTTAGCAAAGCTTGCGGGCCGGTTCGGAATTTCCGAGCAAAGGAGGCTAGAGTCAGGCGGCCCAAGCCGTTAAAACAAGCATTGCATGCAATTTCGCGTCGTCAGCTGGAACATCCACAAGGGTATCGGGGGCGCCGATCGTCGTTACCGGCTGGAGCGGATTATCGAAGTGCTCACGCACCTCGCCCCCGACGTGGCGTTGCTCCAAGAGGTCGCCGAAGACATGCCGCGCTCGCGTTTTCACGATCAGCCGTCGGCGCTCGCGGAGGCGCTCGAGATCAAGCACCTCGCGTTCGGCCCCGAGCACCGCTTTCGCATGGGTGGCTATGGCAACGCGATCTTGAGCCGCTGGCCCCTCACCGACATCAGCCGCGTCGATCTGACCATCGGCACGCGTAAGAAGCGCGGTGCGCTGACCGCTCGCGCGCACGTCCACGGTCTGGGTCACGAGCGCAGTCTGGTCTTGGTCAACATGCACCTGGGCTTGGCTGGTTCGGAACGTGGGCTGCAACTCGAACGCTTCCTCGCGTCACACCCGTTCGCGCATTTGCAAAAACGCACCCCGGTGGTCTTGGGCGGCGATCTGAACGACGTTTGGGGCTCGCTCGGGCCGCGCTACTTGCAGCCCGCCGGCTTCGGCCGTTGCGGCTCGCTGCTGAACACCTTCCCTGCGTACCTGCCCGTGCGACCGCTCGATGGCGTATTCGTGCGCGGCGATCTCGAGGCGCGCGGAATCAGCGTGCCCAAGAGTAAGCTCGCGAAACAAGCGTCCGATCACCTGCCCTTGGTGGCCGATTTGAATTTGGTGGGGCTGGAAGGTTAGCGGCGACGCCCGGGCTTCGGCGCCCCATGGTAGCCTCCGCGCCGCCATGGCGAAATCTACTGAAGTTACCCAGAGCCCTGAGTGGCAAGCGCTCCTCGCGCACTACCAGGCCAGTCACGAAACCGAGATGCGCGAGCTGTTTGCGAAGGACCCCGCGCGCGCGGAGCGCTTCCATGTCGAAGCGCTCGGGATCTATCTCGACTATTCGAAGAATCGCATCACGGACGAGACGGTGAAGGCGCTCTTGACGCTCGCCGAGCGCTCCGGTCTGCGCGCCAAGATCGACGCCATGTTCGTCGGTGAAAAGATCAACACCACCGAGGGGCGCGCGGTGTTGCACACGGCGCTACGTGCACCCGCCGGCGCGTCAATCGTCGTCGACGGCAAGAACGTGGTGCCCGAGGTGCACGCGGTGCTCAGCAAGATGGCGGAGTTCTGCGAGCGCGTGCGCAGCGGCGCATGGCTTGGGCACACCGGCAAATCCATCAGAAACGTCGTCAATATCGGGATTGGCGGTTCGGACTTGGGTCCGTACATGGCGACCGAAGCGCTGCGCCACTACAGCGCTCGTCACCTCACCTTCCGCTTCGTGTCCAATGTCGACGCGACGGATTTTGCGGAGGCCACGCACGACCTCGACCCGGAAGAGACGCTGTTCATCGTCTGTTCCAAGACGTTCACGACGCTCGAGACACTCGGCAACGCCAAGACCGCGCGTGACTTCCTGCTCGCCAAGTTGAAGGACCCAGCGGCGGTCAAGAAGCACTTCGTGGCGGTCTCGACCAACGCTGAAGAAGTGGCCAAGTTCGGCATCGACACCGCCAACATGTTTGGCTTCTGGGACTGGGTCGGCGGTCGCTATTCCTACGATTCGGCAGTCGGCCTTTCGCTGATGCTGGCCATCGGCGGCGACGCATTCAACGAGATGTTGTCGGGCTTCCACGCCATGGACGAGCATTTCCGTACCACGCCGTTCGCACAGAACATGCCGGTGCTGCTGGCCCTACTCGGGATTTGGTACAACAACTTCTACGGCGCGGAAACCTTCGCGGTCCTGCCCTACGACCAATATTTGGCTCGTTTCAGCGCGTACCTGCAGCAGTTGGACATGGAGTCCAACGGCAAACGCGTCACTCTCAAGGGTGATACGGTCGACTATCAGACCGGCCCAATCCTTTGGGGCCAGCCCGGTACGAATGGGCAGCACGCCTTCTACCAACTGATCCACCAAGGCACGAAGCTCGTGCCCTGCGACTTCATCGGCTTCATCCACAGTTTGAACCCGATTGGCTCGCACCACGATCTGCTGATGGCCAATTTCTTCGCGCAGACCGAGGCGCTCGCCTTCGGCAAAACCAGCGCGGAGGTCGCCAAAGAAGGCGTGCCCGCCGAGCTGACGACACACAAGACCTTCCCCGGCAATCGCCCGACCAACACCATTCTGTGCGACCGCCTCACTCCGAGCATGCTCGGCAAGCTAGTCGCGCTGTACGAGCACAAGGTGTTCGTCCAAGGCGTGATTTGGCAGATCAATTCGTTCGATCAGTGGGGCGTGGAGCTCGGCAAAGTGCTGGCCAAGCGCATCGGAAGCGAGCTCGAAGCCAAGAGCGAGCCCGCGCTAACTCACGATTCCTCGACCAATGCGCTGATCAAGCGCTACCGCGCCGCGCGCGGCTAAGTAGCGAGCTCTTTCACGATCTGAGCGGCGAGCTCGGCTCCCTTTTCGGGGTCGAGCTTGCCGGCAGGCCAAACAATGCCGAGCCCGGATTTTTCATCCGGCTTCGGGATGATGTGAAAATGCACGTGGGGGACCGCTTGATGCGCCAAGCTCTCGTTGTTCTCGAGCACGTTGAACGCGCTCGAGCCGGTGATGCGCTTGAGCGCGCGACACAGCCGAGGCAGCACGCGCCCGATCGCCGCCGCCGACTCGTCCGAGAGCAGATCGAGCGTCTTGACGCTTTCTTTGGGGATCACCAGCGCGTGCCCAAAGCTCAGCGGCGCGATGTCCAAGAACGCGAACACGCGCTCGTCTTCGTACAGCTTGTGGCAGGGAATTTCGCCTCGTATGATCTTGTCGAAAATGGTCTCGGCCATGTGGCGATCACTAGCACGGTCGCGCGCGCTGGGACGCGGTTCCGCGATCGGTCAAAGTTGAAACCCAAGCCATGTTGAAAGCCAGTAGCGTGCTCGGAAATAGCCAACGCCTCGACGGTGGCGCGATGTTCGGCAACGCCCCGCGTGCGCTTTGGAGCCGCTGGGCCGCACCGGACGAAGCGAGCCGCATCGCCCTCGCCTGCCGCGCATTACTGGTGGAAGATGGCTCGCGTCGCGTGCTGTTCGAGACGGGGATCGGCACCTTCTTTGCTCCCGAACTACGCGAGCGCTACGGCGTGGTGGAAACCGAGCATGTGCTGCTCGAGTCATTGTCGCAGCTCGGCGTGAGCGATCGCGAGATTGATGTGGTCGTGCTCAGTCATTTGCATTTCGACCACGCGGGCGGCTTGCTCGCGCCGTTTCGCGCGGGCGCGGCATTGGAGCTGCTCTTTCCGCGCGCCCAGTTCGTGGTCGGCAAAACCGCGTTCGAGCGCGCCGAGCGACCGCACCTGCGCGACCGCGCATCGTACATTCCCGAGCTACCCGAGCTGCTCCGTCGCTCCGGGCGCTTGCACCTGATCGACGCCACGAGTGACGTCGCGAGCCTGCTCGGCAATCGCATCACGTTCAGCGAGACGTTCGGACACACCCCCGGCATGCTCCACGCGCGCGTGCGCGGAGAGAACGCGGGGCTATTCTTCGCCGCCGATCTGGTGCCGGGCCGCGCTTGGGTGCATTTGCCGATCACCATGGGCTACGACCGCTACCCCGAGCACTTGGTCGACGAAAAGGCCGAGCTTTTCGGCGATTTCGTGAAGACCGGGGAGCATCTGTTTTTTACGCATGACTCCGAAATCGCCGCGGCCCGCCTACGTGAGCAAGGGGGCCGCTATCAGCCATGCGATGAACTCAAAGAGTTTCGAGGTTGGGACCTCGATCAAGAGCACTCAACAGCGACGGTTGCGTCGTCGGCCTAATACGAGCAATCCGAGGAGCAGCGCGAGCAAGGGCCTCTCGCCAGCCGCGTGCTGATTGATAGCGCAGCCCCCGGGTTCCCGTTCCAGGTTGTGCACCGGTGGCGCGCCGCCGCTATTCGCGTTCGAAGCGCCTGCGCTGCTACCCACGCTCGCCGGTGCGCCGCCCGCGGTGGCGCTGCCACCCGTGCCGCCGCCACTGGTGCCAATCGGCGCGCTTCCGCCCGAGCTCGGAGCTGTACCGCCGGTGGCGTTGCCGCCCGCAGCGATCGCGCCAGCCGCGCCACCGCTGGCCGCCCCCGTGCCACCCGCACCGCCAGTGCTGCTCGCGCCGCCACTCGAACCTCCGCCTGCGCTGCCAGCGGCCGGGTCGAAGATGGGTTTACTGGTGTCCGCCGTGATCTTCAGATCAGCGCAGTGGTGATAGAAAAAGCCGGCTTTCGGCCCGTTGGAGCCGTGCTGCGCCATGAACTCGATCACCTGCAGCGTGCACTTGTCGCAGTTCACGTTGGGCAAGGTGATTTCGCCCGAGAATGATTTGGTGGAAGTGGTGTGCGGCCAAAGATTGTCGGCTAGCACCGGAAACACCGGATTGGTCTGATAGTCGGCGGTCGCGGACGTGCCGGTGCTGTCCGGCGCCAAGACCATGCCCTTCGAGTCTTTGACCACGTTGTCCGGCGGCAACTCGGAGCGCGACTTGATCGACAGCGCGACACGGTAGAACCCTGGATGGAACACGGTCTCGTTGACCTGCAGCGTCAACTTGCTGCCGCCCATCACTGGCGTCACGACGTTCGACGGCATGTCCGTTGGACCGCACGGCGGATCCCCTTTACCACCATTGGTCGAATTCGAAGCCGGAGGCGGCATGATCAAGGTGAAGTGAGCCTGGGCAGTCGCCGGCAGCGCGAGCAATGAAACAGCGAGGACCAGGACGGATGAGCGCATCGAAATAAACCTCCGAAACAGCAAGAGTCGATGAACTCTAGCTAGATCCCGACGCGCGCCAATCGTCGCTTGGCAACCCAAGCGACGATTGTTCGAGCCCAGCCGGGCACGGGCATCAGCTGCAGCGTCTTTTTTTGCTGAGCCGGTTTTTTGACCCGTTCCGTCGAGATCGTGATCAAGCGCCGAGCGCGGCGCTCACGATCTTTCTGGCCTCGTCCAAGATCAGGTCGAGATGCGCTGGGCCTTTGAAGCTCTCCGCGTAGATCTTGTAGACGTTCTCGGTGCCCGACGGTCGCGCAGCGAACCAGCCGTTTTCAGTCACCACCTTCAAGCCGCCGATGGCCGCGTCGTTCGCGGGTGCGCGGGTGAGCTTGCGAAGAATCGGCTCGCCCGCGAGTTCGCTCGCGCTGACCGACTCCGGTGATAGCTTCTTCAGCAACGATTTTTGCGCAGGCGTCGCCGCTTGGTCGACGCGCGTGTAGTACGGGGTTCCGAACTCAGCGCTCAGCTCCTGATAGTGCTGCCCCGGATCCTTGCCCGTGACGGCCGTGATCTCGGCGGCCAGCAAATTGAGGATGATGCCGTCCTTGTCGGTGGTCCATGCGCCGCCATTTTTGCGCAAAAAGCTCGCGCCTGCGCTCTCTTCGCCGCCAAAGCCGAACGAGCCGTCGACCAAGCCGTCGACGAACCACTTGAAACCGACGGGCACCTCTTTCAACGGTCGACCGATCGCCTTCACCACGCGATCGATGAGCGAACTGCTGACCAAGGTCTTGCCGACCGCCGCGCTGGGAGACCACTCGGTCCGATGCGTGAAGAGATAGCGAATCGCAACCGCAAGGTAGTGATTCGGGTTCATCAACCCGGTCGACGGCGTGACGATGCCGTGTCGGTCCGAGTCGGGATCATTGCCGAACGCGATGTCGTATTTGTCCTTCAGCCCCACGAGCTTCGCCATCGCGTAGGGGCTCGAGCAGTCCATGCGGATCTTGCCGTCGTGATCGACGGTCATGAAAGAAAAGCGCGGGTCGACCGCTGGATTCACGACGCTGATGTCGAGCCCAAAACGCTCGGCGATGCGCGACCAGTACGCGATGCTCGCGCCGCCGAGCGGATCTGCCCCCAAGCGCAGCTTGGCCGCGCGGATCGCCTCGATGTCGATCACGTTTTCGAGATCAGCCACGTAAGCAGCAGCAAAATCTCGTTCGTGCGTGGTGCTGGCGCGCTTGGCGGCTTCGTAGCTCAGACGCTTCACGCCAGCGTTGTTCTCGCGCAACAAGGCGTTCGCGCGATCCTGAACCCAACCGGTCACGTCCGTGTCTGCGGGGCCACCGTGAGGCGGATTGTATTTGAAGCCGCCGTCGCGCGGCGGGTTGTGCGAAGGCGTGATCACGATGCCATCCGCGAGTCGCGCCGGACGACTGGCGTTGAAAGCCAGGATCGCGTGCGAGATCCCCGGGGTGGCCGTGTAACCACCGGCAGCTTGGAGAACGGTTTCGACGCCGTTTGCCGCGAGGACTTCGAGGGCGCTGCGCTCGGCCGGTTCAGAAGCCGCGTGCGTGTCGCGCCCCATGTACAACGGGCCACTGATGCCCTGAGCCGCGCGGTACTCGCAGATTGCCTGAGTCGTGGCCAGAATATGGGCTTCGTTGAAGCTGCCGTCTTCCGCCGACCCACGGTGGCCGCTCGTGCCGAAGCTCACTAACTGCTCCGGGTTATCAACGCTGGGGCGTATGGAGTAGTACGCGGCAACGAGCTTTTCTGGGTCGATGAGAATATCTGCGGGCGCTGGCTTTCCAGCCAAGGGGTGAACGGACATCGCCAGCAGAGTGCCTCGACTCGCGCGACTTTGGAAGCAGGGCCGCACGTTCAGGCTCGTGAAAAAGCCCAGTGCGACCCCGACTCCGAATCGCCACGCCCTCGAAACTCAGCGCGTCGTCACCATCGACGGTCGCGAGTCAGGAGCTCTGGACTTCGATCCGACGCGGGCGAAATGCGGCGCTCTTCGCCAGGTGCACCCGGAGCACACCGTTGTTGTACTCTGCCTTCACCCGCTCTGGATCGATGCGCTCATCGATCCGGAAGCTGCGTGTATAGACTACGGGCTTTTCGGCGGTGCCCTGCACTTTGGCCTCGATGCGAAACTCGGGCAGGTCGACGTGCACGCCGATATCGTTCGGATCGAGGCCCGGAACGTCGGCAACGACGAGTAGCTCTGCGTCATTTTCGAAGATGTCGACGGTCGGTGTCACTTCGCGCGCGGGGCGGGTTTTCTCTTGGCTTTGGCTCGGCATGATCCCTTCTCCTTCTCGATGAAAACAGTGGTTCAGGCGGTGGCAGAAACGGCGACTCGCAAGGGTCGCGCTTCTGCGGCCTTGGGCAAGGTGAGCGTGAGCACGCCTTGCTTGAGCGAGGCTTGGACTTTCTCCGGATCGACTCGCGCGGGCAGCTCGTAGCTCTGCGTAAACGAGAAACTCTGACGCTCGCGGCGATGCACCGCGTAGCCTTCGGGAGCCTCGACTTTGCGTTCGGCCTTCACGGTCAGGGCATTCGCCGTCACGCTGATGTCGATGTCTTTTTCACTCAGCCCAGGCAACTCGGCACGGAGCGTCAACGCCTCACCGGTATCGGAAAAGGTGACCCCGGGCGTGTTCAACGCCGAGAACGAAGGCGCGCGCTCCAAGTCACCGAAAAGCCGATCGAGCTCACGGCGGAGCGACGACACGGGCAACCCGCGAGCTGCGCGGAATGTCGGAAAACCACTGCGATCATTGAAACGGACGAGCATGATCAATCCTCCTTGAAAACGGACGACAACCTGGCCCCGAGCGCGACCGCACCACCAGCAGTTGACTGAAAGGAGCCAAACTGCGGTGAACTGTGCTTTCTGCCGGGAACGAAAGGAACTTGTCCATCACGCTCGCGGCTGACAAGGGACGAGCTGTCAAAAATCACGCTCAGCTCCCCCGCCCCGCTCAAACCCGTTGGGATTCCGGGACAAGACCCCGTACAGTCGGCGTCCCCGAAAGGAGCCCTGGACCATGCCCATCTTGAGCGAAGGCGATAGCGCCCCGAATTTCAGCTTGCAGACCGACCAAGGCGCCACCGTGAGCCTTTCAGCGCTGCAGGACAAACCCCTGGTGCTCTTCTTCTATCCCAAAGACGACACACCGGGCTGCACCATCGAGTGCAAAGAGTTCCGAGACGCACGCGCGGAATTCCAAAACAAAGCGCATGTGTTCGGGATCAGCCCCGACGACGTGGCTAGCCATCAAGCCTTCCGCGATAAATATGCGCTCAATTTCCCACTGCTCTCCGACCCCGGGCATGCGGTGGCCAGCGAGTTCGGCGTGTGGGGTCCGAAAAAGAACGGCAGCGAGGGCATTCACCGCACCACGTTCGTGATCCGCGACGGAAAAGTCGCGCGCGTGTTCGCTGAAGTGAAGCCTGAAGGTCACGCGGCGGAAGTACTGGCGACTCTCTGAGCCTCCCAGGCTACGCGAAGGACTTCAGTCGCATGCCCGGAACCAAAACGAGCGGTAAGTCTTGGAAGCTCAGATCACGATCCTCGAATGAAGCTGGGCCCACAAGAACTGACCGGACAGGCGCGTGCTTTCTCTCAGCTTCAGCGCGGGCGGCCCAGCGCCACCGTCCGCGCGTGCGCCAACGCGAGTCCTTCACCGCGCGCCGCAGGCGCCGCGCGTCCTTTTCAACACCGTGACCGAATCACTCAATCTCCGCCCGATCGGCGTCGTCCATTCACCATTCAAAGAGCGCGTCGATGCGCCGCGGCAGCCAGTGTTGGCGCGCGGAGTCCAAGGCACGATTGAGCTATTTCCGGGTCGGAATTTGGAGCAAGCCCTGGAGGACATCCAGGGCTTCAATTTCATTTGGGTGTTGTTCTGGTTCCACCTCAACACCACCTGGAAGCCCAAGGTTTCCCCACCTCGGAGCGGCCTCAGGCGTGGAGTGTTCGCGACCCGTTCGCCCTATCGTCCGAATCCAATCGGCATGAGTGTGGTCGAACTGCGCAAGGTCGAGGGACTGACTTTATCCGTCCAAAACCTGGACATCTTAGACGGCTCACCTGTGCTCGATTTGAAGCCGTACATTGCGTACACGGACAGTGTGCCCGACGCGAGCAGCGGCTGGCTCGAAGCACCCAGCGATCCACAGCCAGACTACGCGGTCGAATTTTCACCGCTCGCGACCGAACAGCTCAACTTCCTGAGTTCGGGCTTCTCACTCGAGCTTGCCGAACGCTTCGTGACCGTGCTGCGACTCGGGCCGGAACCGCAGGCATTTCGTCGCATCCGCAAGGATGGCTCGGGCTACGTGGTCGCGGTCAAAGATTGGCGTGCGCGCTTCGTCGCCAGCGAGCGCACCATCACCGTGCTCGAATTTCAAACCGGACATCGCCCGCAAGTGCTCGCCACCACCGACGATCCAGCCCTCGACGCCCACCGCGCCTTCGTCACCCGCTTCGGCCGCCCCGCGTGGTGACGCGCGCTCGAGCGGCTCCCTGAGATTGAACCGCCGAGCCGCAGAGGCCGCAGAGGCCAGAGGAGATTTTCTGGGTCTCGCGAACTTCGTCGAAGCTGTTCGTTGTTCACGACGTAACACGCGCAAAGTAAGAAACCCCATTCTCCTCTCTCTCAGATCTCTGCGGCCTCTGCGGCTCGGCGGTTTTCCCCTCTCCCTCGTCCGCGACGCCGAAGGCTACGACGGCTGTGGGACGAAGGGTGACCATCAAAAAATCACGGAAAGGACAAGACGTTGCCGTGAGTTCAGCGCCAGCCGCGGAGGACGGTTAG
>Ga0164309_10000403_pt1 | contig 24208 bp, 20 predicted proteins | sample Whisoiple_247_MG_FD_109984 | JGI IMG/M metagenome (GOLD analysis project Ga0164309, IMG submission 109984) | Soil microbial communities amended with fresh organic matter from upstate New York, USA - Whitman soil sample_247_MG | ecosystem: Environmental > Terrestrial > Soil > Unclassified >...
CGGAAGCGGCGGCCAGTGGATACTAATCGCCAATAGCCAGTACCTGCCCAACGGCGGCAAGATCGCAAAAATTGCCTACGCCTCAGCTCTTCCAGGCACCAGCGTGGGCACCATCGGCCCAAGTCATCTGTACATGATTGACTCGTTCAACAACATCTACCAGTGGGGAACGCTCGGCGGCCCCGTCAAGTGACGCTTCGAAGCACTAAAGAAGAGTGCGCTCGAATAGAAATCGAGGGTCGTCGTCGGACAGCGATCTGAGCCGACGACGACCGCCACGGCCAAGACCCGGCGGTCGCTTACATTTCCCGGCTATTGACACGGGCAGCAAGCGTACTGACTGCCGGCCGGCGTCACGCCCATGCCGCGACAGTCCGACGGCGCGTCTTGATACGTCAAGTTGGCGTCGGGGCGGGGGATCCCACCGCATGAAACGGCGTATCCGTTCGCCGCGCATTGGTTTTGGCAGCTGAATTCGTCGGGCAGGTTCGCAACGCAACCAGCACAAGTGGCTGGGGCGTCGACAGGCACAGCCAATGCGAGCCGGACGGGTCTGCCTCGCGCAGGCAGCGCGTCGAACCGCCGGCCTCGTATACGGCGACCAAGCCATCGCACGAGAAGGCGTAGTCTCCCAAGAAGCCGGGCTATCCGCAGACCGTCTACCGAGACGTTCACGACCCCAACCCGAACGCGGAGGATGTAGGTTTGCTTGGCTTGATGATGAGCCACTCACGACCGCGCTCGAAGTTTGACCCGGTCGGGCTCGGTCTTCTCGGCGGATGGCTACCGCCGGTACGACCCATGAAGCTCCATATCGCGGGACTGATGCTGGCAGCGTTCATCGGCTGTGCCCGCGTCGAGCAGCCGGGGCCCGGCGCGGATCGCCCGCTCGCATCGACCGCGCCGCCGCGCCCAACACCCACCGCGGAACCACGTCCCTCGCCATCCGTACCAGAAGTCGCGCCTCGAGCGAGCGCTTCCCATGCCCGGTTGCCGTCGGCCACGAGTGACGAATTCCCAGGTACCAGCGTCAGCAACCGCGACGGACTCCGTGGCTTGCTCGCGGCCTTGGGCGACGTGGACAATGTGGAGCTCGTTCGTTGGGATCGGTGCGCACCCGCAGAGCCGCTCTCGACGGCTGACAAGACTCGGCTTTTGGAGTTGATTCGACGCGGTCGCCTCACCGATACACATACCGTCGCGCATCCACCTTGGCCCGCAGCGTTCTTGTTCCACACGCGCAGCCACGGCAGCTTTGCGACCACACTGGTCGGTCGCGCCAACCTGCGCTTGGACGCGGGCCGTCCCGACGGGCACTTCGAGGGGAGCGCTGCACGCTGGAACAGCTCGCCTCCCCCGGAAATGGCGGTCGACCAGGAAGGGGGCTGGTTGTGGACGTACTTCGAGACACGGCTCGGGCCGACTCGCGAACAAGAATACTTAGCCCCGAAAGCGCCGCCGTACCTCGAGCTCCCTCGGAGGCCTAACGACGTGCGCTGAAGATCGATCCGACGAATCTTGCGCTGGATCGGCGTCGTGACCGGACAATGGAGGCGAACCATCGCTCAGCGCACGGGTTGACTCGAGGCGTGCGGGCGACCGTTGGCAGCACAGCGAAACCCGGCCAGTTTCCGCGGAGCGTTGCTGCCCCCCGTCGTGCGGTCGAACAGAAAGTCCGACACCTCCAAGTTGAGGCAATTGCTGTCGTGCGCGGCGCCCATGGCGTCGTAGGGGATCCATCCGTCTGCCGCGCCGTGCGCGGGGACATACACCCATTCAACGACGTTTCCTCCCAAGTCTCGTACCCCGTCCGGGGTCAGGTCATGCAAACTCGTCCCCACGGCACAGGGCGCAGAGCTCGGACCTCGCAGCCAACATACGCCGTCTGCGGGAATTTCATCACCCCAAGGGAATAGGAAATCCGTCGCGGCGACGGCCGCAAAGCGCCACTCGTTTTGAGTCGGTAGACGCAAGCCGTGAGCCTTGCAGTGCGCTTCGGCCGCCTTGAAATCGACCTCGGCGGGCAAAGCCGCCTCAGAGGCCCGAGTCGACTCCTTCAGTGCGGCACGCGTCACCTCGGTCTGACCCAGGCAGAACGACGGCTGCGCAACGAGCACTTCGGGGCGGGCAAAGCGTTCACCGTGGCTATTTTCCGACCAGCCAGCTTTCTGCGTGCGTAGCAGTCCGCCGGGAACTTCGACGAGCCCTGGAGGGCAGCGCAAGCTTCCCGCGGGTAGGCGCCCCCCCGGCGGATTCGGTGGATTCGCGCGCGACCGACGCCCGCACGGTTGGTCGCTGCTCGCACGGGCGCTCTCGCCCGAGTCCTGCTCTGGTGAAGCGTCTAGGGCGTTCGCGCTTTGCCACCCATCACCTGCAGGCCGCGAGAGCTCGCCACCGTGGGTCGAGGCGATCGCCGGCATTCTCATCGGCTCGCGGCCTCCTCGGCAAGCCGCGAGCCACAGCAGTGCGCAGAGGCAAACCGCGTTCTTCATTGGCATGAAACCCGTCGTGGCCCGAGTACGGCCTGCGCCGCGCGTTGCAAGTGGTCCTAAGTCAACAGGCGACGAACCCGCCAAGTTACGGCGTGAGCGAGCTCCCGCACGCAACGCCGGTGGGGGTCGTCTGACATGGGCCGAGCCCGAGGGAGCCGCAGTCGATGTCCTGGTAGCGACCGTCGATGCAGACCGAGAGTGCGGCACCGTGGCACTGGTCGGGAGATTCGTAGCTGCAATCGTGAGCCCTCGGAACGCAGTCCGCGTTGCTGCTCAAGTTGGCGCAGTCGCTATCGAGTGCGCCGCAGTCGAGCTTGCTCTTACGTGGTCCGTCACAACCGAGCAGTAAGTTCCCCGAACATTGAGAGGACCCGACCGACGCGCAAGTTTCTTTTTCGGGGGGGAGGCACTGGAGCCCCCCGGGGGTGAATAGACCGCAGCGCCCCCCTGGATAGACGGTGGCGCAGTCGGTGGAGGCCTGAATTCCGCTGAATAATTCGCACGCGGTGACGCGGTTACCGTTGCAATTGAGCACGATGGGGCCCGTGCAGGAATTGCCGTCGGTGCAATGCCCGTTGACGCACTTCATCCCCGCGGAGGCGCAGTCGAACACGTCGTAGGCCCAGTCGGGTCCTCCCGGACACGACACGACGAGGTCGCCGTCGCATGAAGGCTCCACGTGCGCGGAGCAATAGTCCGGCCCGTGACCGAGCGTCGCGCAGTCGAATGCTTCCGTGCAGGTCGCGGCGTGGGCCGCGCATTTCGCGAACGCGGGCGGAGTGTTGGCCACCGCCACCTGAGTGCGCTCGACGTCGTGGACGCACCTGCTGACCGTCCGCTTCGGGGCGTCGCGCAAGCACGCCGCGATGAGGACGCACGCGCGCGCGGCTTCCAACGGCGTGAACCTCGGCGTCGGATCGCCGAAGGCACCCGCGCTACCGGCGCTACCGCCTGCACTCGGCGAGCCATCGCTGCGCGTGCTCCCACCGCCGCAGCCCGCCGCGCTCGAGACGAGCGCGATGGCGATCACGGCGAGGAGCTCACCGCGAGCGACGGAACTACGGTGCCCACCCAAGGGCGTATGACCTACGGAAGCTTTCGAGCGCATCTCGGTCAACGCTAGCCTGCCTACGGCGCGCGTGTGAAGCGGGTTGCCCACGACTTGCTCCCAATCGTGGTCCTCATTGCGACAGTGGCCGGACGGATCCGGGCGCGGCGAAAGAGTACGCTTCGTACTGGGCGTTCGCTTAGTCTTTGCGTCCGTAGCTGCCCTCGGTCACGTGCACGAGCCTGCCCTGCTCGAAGTAGAGGTACTCGACGAAGCGGTTTTTCCCTAGATCGTAGACCCACTCGTCAATGACCACTTGGATGGTTTGCTCGACCTCCTTATCACAGCGGACGCGCCCGTTTTCCTGGACGCACGCCCCCGGTCCGCGCACACGCACGGTGCGGTATTCGATTCGTTGGTGCGCGTCGTCCGGCTCTCCGCAGGTGGAGCGGACTCGATACAGGGTGTCACCGCTCGTCACCAGACGGTCACCGCAGTTCATCGAATCTGCTCGCGCGGACGCGCTGGGTAGGACTACCGCGGCGAGCGCAGCGAGCGCATAAAAGCGGCGTAACATGGAGCCTTTGGTCATGGAATCTCCCGGCTATCGGCAGCAGGGCGGCTGGAGCCGCCGCGCTGCTTTTGGACGAACTCACGCCGCCGGATATTCACCGAACGAGCACCGTCGGCCCCGGGCTGCCCTGAAAACACGCTCGGTGGTTTACAGCACCCCCAGCTCGATGGCGCGCAGCACCGCGCGGGTCCGGTCACGTACCCCCAGCTTGCTAAAGATGCTCGACGCTTGATTTTTCACCGTCGCTTCGGCGGTGCCGAGTGCCACGGAGATCTCTCGGTTGCTCTGTCCTGCGGCGATGAGTCGCAGGACGTCGAGTTCGCGCTTCGTGAGCGCGACAGGGATAGGCGAGGCGGGCACGCTGGTCGCAAGGCGGGCGAGACCGCGAACGATGCGCTCGGTGACAGCGGGGTTGATGAGTGTTCCTCCCGCGGCGACGGTGCGCACGGCCTCGGCGAGTTGCTCGAGCGAGACGTCTTTGAGGAGGAAGCCGCGAGCACCGAGCTTGATCGCTTCGATCGCGACCGCGTCGTCGTCGAAGGTCGTGAGCAGGATGCAGGGCGGCGCTGACTTCATTCGCGCAAGTGCGGCGAGCAGCTCGACGCCGGACTTGTGTGGCATACGCACGTCGAGCAGCGCGACATCGACGGCAGTCGTCGTCAGGATCCGGAGCGCCTCGTCTCCGTCAGCCGCCTCCGCGACGACTCGGATGTCCGCGGTGAGCTCGAGCAGGCCCTTGATGCCCTGCCGGACGAGCGTCTGATCATCTGCGAGCGCGACGCGGATCACGGAGCGCCCGCCCGCGCCGGGAAAAGCGCGCGCAGAGTGAGACCGACGCCCGGCTCTGCCTCGACCTCCATCTTGCCGCCCAACGCTTCGATCCTCTCCCTCAGTCCCGACAGTCCGTGTCCCACCCGCAGCTCCGCCGCGCCTCTCCCGTCGTCCCTCACGGTCACCGCGACGGCGTGGTCTTTGGTCTCGACGGACAGAAAGACGTTCTCCGCCCCGGCGTGGCGCACCGCATTCGTGAGCGCCTCCTGGACGCAGCGAAAGATGGTGTGGGCGAGGGCCGCCTCGACCCACAGGTCGTTCGCAAAGTCGAGATGCACCCGCGGATGCGGGATGCCCGCGACCAAGGTTTGCAGGGCGCCCGAGAGATCGAGCGGCGCGTCCTCGCGCATCGCGCTCACGACGCTCCGGAGCTCGACGAGCAGCTCTTTGCTGAGCGCGTGCGCGTGGTCGACCGGTCCCTTGGTTTGCCCGTCGGCGATGTTTCGGGCGAGCTCGAGCTGAAGGTTCAGGGCGGTTAGGTGGTGGCCGAGCGCGTCGTGAAGCTCACGCGAAATGCGCAGCCGCTCGGCGGTGCGGGTGCTGTCGGCAAAGAGCTCGCGTGTCGCGAGCAGCTCGGCGTGCACGCGCCCGAGCTCGGCACGTGCTGCTGCTTCGCGTACGACGAGCCGCGAAGCACCAAACGCGAACAGTTGAAAACCGGCATACGCAAACGCCGAAAGGAGGGTCCCTCGACCGCGGTAAGGACTTACCAGGTCGACCGCCACCATCACGATGGTCTGCGCGGCCACCCACACGAACCCCACTTTCTCACCCACCACGAGTGGGCTCTCGCCCGCGACGACGCACAGGAGCGCGCCCTCGAATCCGGTATTGCCGATCGCGAGCACGACGAGTGCCGCAACGCTCTGCCCGGCGAGCGCCGCCGCACGCCACGCTCCTCGCGGCACCGTCCGCGTCGCCAGGTGGAACGCGATCGCGAACGATGCGTAAGCCGCGCACCAAACGACAGCGCGTTGCTCGAAGTAAGCTCGCCCCGACGCCCATGCCGCCAATTGGGGCACGCCCGCCGCCAACCAAACGACGAACCCGGCCCCGACGAGCGGACGCTCCGAATTGGCTCGAATCATCGCCTCGTGCAGGCTACCAGCCTTGCCGTGGCCCCGCCATGGGCCGAAAGTCACAAGAAGAATCGACGCGCCGCTGGGACGAACGGTTCATGTGCGATCGTTGGCGAGGGCGCACGGTGGCGGCTATGGATCGCCTGTTCCAAACCGTACTCGCCGTTCACATTGCCGCGGGAGCGGTCGCGCTCTTGGTCTTCGCGGTCCCGCTGGTCACGAACAAAGGCGGCCGAACGCACCGCCGCGTCGGCTGGATCTACGTCGCCGCCGCTGCGACGGTCGCGGTGACTGGCTTCTTGTCGTGCATCCCGCTCGTGAGCGGCGGCGGCCCCTGGCGGTGGCGCGCGGGCATCTTCCTCGCGTATGTCAGTCTCCTAGCGGCAGCGAGCGCTCAGTTCGGCGTGCGCGCGCTCCGGACGAAGGGACGCGCCGGCGCGTCGCGAGCTGCGACCGATCTCGTTCCTCCGTTCCTCTTGGTCGCGGGCGGAGTCGCGCTCGCGGCGTTCGGCATCCGCCAGTCGACGGTCCTCTACGTCCTCTTCGCAGCGCTCGGCGTGGTGCTCGGCGCGACGCAGCTCCGCTTTTGGCTCACCCCTCCGGCGCACGAGCGCGCGTGGTTCCTCGCGCATATGACCGGAATGGGGACGTCCTGCATCACGACCGTCACCGCCTTCATCGTCGTGAACGCACGGCGCGTCGGCATGCGTACGTTCGATCTCCCGCTCTGGGCGGGCCCGATTGTCGTCCTCGCCGTCGGGCTGACGCTGTGGCGCCGGTACTATGCCAGGCGCTTGACGCGGAACGACGCGCCGGCCCCCGCTCCCAAGCTCCCGTAAGCGCTGAGCATCAATCGCCGCCGCTGACTCGCGCACTCTGAGGCGCATCGCGCCGTCGCCGACTCGTTCAATCGGGCTTGTGCGGCAGTCTTCACTTGTCAGTCAGCGGTTCGAATTCACTCCGGCCTCGACGCATTCATTCACTTCTGGGCTCGGCTTGGTCGTCGCGGCCCTCGACCTTTGCTCAAGTGCTTGCGCAAAAATTCGATCGTGACGCGGACCTTGTGCGGCAGGTAGTCACGACTCGGGTAGAGCAGCCAAGCTGCGGTATTGAAGGTTGTCGCGGTGACTTCGTGGTGCGGAAAGAGATCTACCAAGCTGCCTCGCTCGAGGTCGTCTTGGATGTGCCAGTCGGCCAAGAGCACGGGCCCAAGGCCGTCGAGCGCGGCACTGCGCAGGGCGAGGGCGGTGGATAGAATCAGGTTGCCGTGCACGCGCACCTCTTCGAGTACGGTACCCCGACGAAATAGCCAACGCTCGCGAAAATCGGGCAACGGGAAGAGCAGACAACTGTGGGCGCTCAGCTCGCGAGGCGTCTTTGGGACGCCTTCGCGCGCGAGGTATGCGGGGCTCGCGACAATTCGATAGCGAGTGGCGAAGAGCTTGGAGCCGACGACGTCGCCGCGGTAGCTCGGGGCCAAGCGAATTGCGAGATCGATGCGGTCCTCGATCAGATCGAGATTCGTGTCGGTCATCAACAACTCGAGGGTCAGACGTGGGAACGCGCGTCGAAACGCGGGCAAGAGTGGCACCAAACAGATCTGCCCAAAGGCGACCGACGCCGTCATTCGCAGCACTCCGCTCGGCTCGGAGCCGATGCACGCGACCTCTTCGCGAGCTCGCTCGAGCTCTTCCACGATTGGTCCGACGCGCGCCAAGAACGACGCGCCCGCCTCGGTTAGGGTGAGCTTGCGTGTGGTGCGTTGAAACAGGCGGACCGCGAGCTCGGACTCGAGGGTCGAGATTGCGCGCGATATCGAGGATGGGTCTACGTTCGAATCTCGCGCCACCGCGGCAAAGCCGCCGCGCTTGACGACGTCCAGGAACACCCGCAAGAGCGCCGTTTCCATTCGTGCAGTTCTTACACGAGTGCCGTGCGCTGCCTAGCCTGTCTGCATCTCGCCCGCCGCGTGAGATTGCCCCACACGCACTTCGCGCCGAAGGAGATGACTCGATGATCAAGCTCTATTTTCACCATACACCGAACCCGATGAAGGTCGTGATCATGCTCGAGGAGAGCGGCCTGCCATACGAGCTCTTGCCGGTAGACATGTTCGCCGGAGAGCAGCACCAGCCTGCCTATCGCGCCATCAATCCGAACGGCAAGGTGCCGGCGATCGTGGATGGCGATCGCGTGCTGTTCGACTCGAACGGGATTCTGCTGTACCTCGCCGAAAGAACCGAGCGCTTTCTCGGCGATGCGCGTGACCGCGCCGAGCTGCTCTCGTGGCTGTTCTTCGCGGCCACGGGCCTCGGACCATTTTGCGGACAAGCGGTGCACTTCACACGCGTTCACCAGGAGAGCGCGTATGCAACCAACCGCTACCTGCGCGAAGTCGAGCGACACTTCACCGTCCTCGACGGACGCCTCGCGTCGTCACCCTACCTTGCCGGGGGCGTTTACACGATCGCGGATATGGCAGCCTACAGTTGGATCGACTGGGCCGATCGCAACCAGCTCGTGCTTGGGAACGAGTCTGCGTGGGCGCGCTGGCCCCGACTACGCCGCTGGTTTCTCGAAATCGCCGAACGCCCTGCAGTACAGCGTGCGCGCAGCGTCGGCAAAGATCTGCGTCTCAAGACGACCTTCGACGAAGAAACGATGCGCGCGCTATTTCCACAGAACTACGCGGAGGCAACCTGACAGGCGCACGCCGTTCGCCGAGTTCGTCGCGCGGTCCGAGCTTGACAGCGCGCCAACTCACGGCGTGACCTTTGATCGCGCTCGCCGAGCTGTTCACTTCGAACAGATTGGGAAACACCGCGTGATGGAGTCTCGCGACGCGCGCGGCAAGATCGTGGTCGCAGCACCGTGATCCTTCCCCAATCGGAAGATTGGTCGCTTCTCGCCGACGAGAGCCGCTCACCCACGCAGAAGTGTACTGTGTTTGCACAGTACACTTCTCGCCGCAGCGAGCGCTCACCGGCGCAGAAGAGTACTGCGTTCGCACAGTACCTTCTCGCCGACGAGAGCGCCGCACCGGCGCAGAAGAGTACTGCGTTCGCACAGTATCTTCTCGCCGACGAGAGCGCTCACCCGCGCAGAAGCGTCTGCGTTCGCACAGTATCTTCTCGCCGACGAGAGCCGCTCACCCGCGCAGAAGTGTACTGTGTTTGCACAGTACACTTCTCGCCGCAGCGAGCGCTCACCCGCGCAGAAGAGCACTGCGTTCGCACAGTACCTTCTCGCCGGCGAGAGCGCTCACCCGCGCAGAAGAGTACTGCGTTCGCACAGTATCTTCTCGCCGACGAGAGCGCTCACCCGCGCAGAAGAGTACTGCGTTTCGCACGGTATCTTCTCGCCGACGAAAGCGCTCACCCGCGCAGAAGAGTACTGCGTCTGCACAGTACCCTTCTCGCCGCAAAGAGCGCCGCACCGGGGCGCAGAAGAGTACTGTGTTTGCACAGTACCTTCCTCGCTGACGAGAACGCCTCACGTGGCGCAGACAAAGTCCTTTGTTTACACAGTGAGTTTGCTGCCCGCTCTGCGGCTATACGCCCGGTTTTCGCTGCGCGGGCTGAGCTTCAGACCATCGGTCAGAACCTAGGCGCGACGATCGCGGGCATGTACCGATGGACCGCGCGGCTCGGGGCAATCAAAAGTGACGACTTGGAGATTGATGAGCGCGGCCTCTTGCTCGGGTTTCGAAGCCGCGACCAGAGTGCGAATCTCTCGGAACGTCCGCCCCAGTAAGTCTCGAATGCGCACGAGATCCTCGTTCGAGACCGAGATGAGGTTGTAGGCGAGGAAGTCACCCGCTCGTGGGCTGAGTGTCCGTTCTGCCGCGACCAGGCTCCAATGGCGCTTGAGCGCACGCAACGCGGCTTGCCCGCCTCGAGTATCGACCGCGCTCTGACTCTTGACGCCATAAGTGCGCCCTCGCTTTTCGATCACGTCGGCGACTAGCAGCTTTTGTAGGCAAGCCTCGACCTCTGCGTTGGGAATGCCGAGACAGGCGGCGATGTATGAGACGCCCCGCCTGCGTGGCTTGCGATACCCATCCGTCTCCAAAACGCGCAGCAGCGCTTCGGACCAAGGAAGCTCGAACGCCAGGCGCTTAGCGGCTTCAGCCGCGCGAAATCGACCGACCAACGACGGTAGGCTTTCGATCGGAACGAACTCGGCGGCCCATTCGGGTAGACGCCCAGTCAGCGCATCGAGCAAGCGAAAGAACTCGGGCAGGCGAGGCTTTGCTGCACCGGAGAGCCAGCGTGCGACACTGAAGCGAGAGGCGCCAACGCGCGCGGCGAGCTCGACCAGCGGAATTGCTCCGCGCCAGGCGCTGAGCCAAGCGGCGAGCGCAGAGCTTTGGGAGAGCGCGATGGGTATGGCGGGCGCAAACCGCGCGAACGCCGCTGCTACGTCGACACCGCAAAGCGAGGCGATCCGCAGCGCTTCTTCGGCGGTTGGGAAACGCTCGCCTCGCTCCCAATCAGTCACCGGATTGCCCCGGTAGCCGACGCGACGCGCGAGCTGGACCTGCGAACGCGAGCCACGCAAAGCGCGCAAAAATTCACTGGCTTCTTGTTCCACTTACCCAGATTAGCACTCCATTGGTCAGATTGGAGGCACGAAATGTGCAAAAGTGGCCAAGTTAGGCGTTGCCCGGGCTCCCGCCGAAAGCCATGCTGAACAGCGAAGGAAGGCAAGACCATGACCTCGAGTGATCGCTATCTGAGTGTGCTCGCACTGCTGCTGTTCGCTGGCTGCGCTGATGAAACCGCTGGCGGCCAATCCGGCACTGATGCCAACGGCGGATACCATTGCGACTACAACCTCGAGGGGCCGATGGGCGCCCCGGTGCCGCTGGATCAACCTGTGGCCAAAACAGGAATATCGCCCAACCAGTACTACGATGTGCTGGAGGGTAACTATCGCTTCGTGTGCAGCAATGGCGCGCGCTATTCGGTGAGCGTCACTCGCGGAGCTGCAGCGCGCCGCGTGCTCGGCATTCTCAATGAAAGCCAGCCTGATCCCCTGTGTGAAGGTCTGCAACAAGACGCCACCGTCCACGTCGAGGCCTTGGACGGCAGTTGGAGTCACGATTCGACCTTCGTCAACGGCACCCTGAGTGGTCTCTACGCGATCGGCGGACAGGCGACCGACGCCAACGGCAGCGGCCTGTGGCTCACACTCGAACAAAAATGGACACCCGAGCAAACTGGTCCCATCGAGCGCCTCAGGATCGACCGCCCCGCCGCCTATTCATTGGGCTGCGTGCTCGAAGGCGACCAGACGGGCGAAGGCGGCAGTGGCGGCGACAGTCCTTGATCTTGTCGAGGGTCATTGGGGGCAGCTGACGCTGCCCGTGTGAAATCAGGAGCGCCGCCAAACAAAATTTGACCCCGGTTGGATTGGGTTGCCCAGCGCGCGCTCGGCGGCCGTGTGAGAAATCAGCTGGTTTCGGCTGCACCGGTGAACGGGCGAGATTGATGACTGATTTCGCGAGGCACGTGCGACTGTGAGGGTATGCGGAGGTTCGCCGTTCTGCGCTCAGGCTCGCTCTTGTTCTTGGCCGCGAGCATCACGACGCTTGCGAGCGAGGCCCAAGCGACGATCGTGGTCGACGGCAAGGCGGTGCCCGCTTGGCCCGATTTGCAGCCGGGTGAGCCAGCGACGCCAATCGCGTTCGACCAGGTCGGCGTGTCCGCGGCAATGCTCTTTCCCCACCCGAGCGGGGTCGTGCGCGGCTTGACCATCTTGGTCGACTTCAGCGATCAGGCAGGCGCCTATTCGAAGACCGAAATAGACGCTTGGTTGAACGACCAGGGCTACAATCGCTTCGGACTCACCGGCTCGGTCCGTGACTATTACTTGAAGCAGTCCAACGGAAAAGTGGACTACCAAAACGAGGTCCACGGCTTCTACCGCGCGAAGAAGCCGAAGAGCTATTACCAAGGCGGCGAGGCCTATGAGCGCGCGGACGAACTTTGGGCGGAAGAGCGCCGCGCTGGACGCCGAAATCGACTATTCGCAATTCGACAACGACAGAGACGGCAAGACCGAAGCCATCAGCGTGCTGTACGCGGGCGGCGAGGGCACCTTCGGCGTCGGTCTTTGGCCGCACGCGAGTCAGTCGAACGACAAGCGCGATGGCGTGCGCCTGAGTCGCTACATGATGACCGCCATGAACGACAAACCGGCAAACTACGTGTTCGCGCACGAGAGCGGGCACATGCTGTTCGGCTGGCCCGATTTATACGGCGTGGGCGACTACTGCATCATGGCCAACCGCGGAGCGGACACCAACCCCGTCGGCATCGACGACGTGCTGCGCGCCGATCAGGGTTGGATCGACGTGGTCGACATCCAGAGCACGACCAATGCGCGCTACCAAGCCACCCCCAACGGCGCGGTCTACCGTTACCTGAACCCTGCGCGTCCCACGGAGTACTACCTGTGGTCGAACGTGCAAAACGTCGCTGAGTGGAAGCCGCTCGCCGCGGGCGGGCTCTTGATCTGGCACTTCGACAAATCGATCTCCGGCAACAATCCGCCGCAAAAACTGCAGCTCGCGGTCGTGCAAGGCGCCGGCACGCGCGTCCTGTCAGCCACCACGTGGCCGAGCCCCGGCAGCGCCAAGACCGATTTCTTCCGCAAAGACGTGAATCCCGAACTCGGCGCAATGACGACCCCCGCCAGCCAGTGGAACGACGGCTCCGCCTCCGGTCTTCGCATCTACGACATCGGTCCGTCAGGTCCGACCATCGAGTTCTCCGTGGGAGTCGGCGCAATCACCCCGGAGGGTGAAGGAGGAAGCGGCGGTTGGGGTGGAGCATTGAGCGCTGGCTCAGGGGGCGTCGTTGCTACGGGTGGTTCCGTGATGGCGGGCGGCGCAGGAGCTCCTTCCGGCAACGCTGGCACTGGCATTGGCGGTGCCGGCAGCACCGCTGCAAGCGGCAACGCTGGCGCCACGGCTGCGGCTGGCGGCGTGGCCGTGGCAGGTGCCAACAGCATCGCGGGCTCATCGTCCAGTTCACGAGGCGGAACCAGCGGCGCAAGCGACTCAGCCCCTTCGAGCGGCGCGAGCGACGAAGCCGGTTGCTCTTGCTCCACGGTCGCTCGGCGGAAGCGCGCTAGCACCTTCTCTTTCGCCGTCGCTGCCCTCGCGCTTGCACTCGGCCTTCGTCGCCGGCGCGCCCCGTGCGGATTTCTCCCTGCGCCGGCCCGCGCCGGCCGCGTGCCCCCGATCTCCTGCACCAGCGCTGCCGCGGGTCTACAAGGCAACGGGCGCGAGCGTGAAGTTGGCAATTTCGTCACGGAAGCGTGAGCGCTGGGGCACTTTCGCCGGACCGCGGTTCGCCAAGATTTGCACGGGATTTGCGCATCAACAGCGGCCCCGTTCGTGGCACGTTTGCTGCTAGTCGCGCGACATGCAGCAAAGTGTCCCGCAAGGCGTGTCCGAGCGTACGTCCGGATTTCGCCCTGTTGACGCCACCCCCATTTATGTCGTCGGCATCGGCGCTTCGGCAGGGGGCCTCGAGGCGCTCGAGCACTTCTTCGACAACGTACCCACGAAGACGGGCATGGCCTTCGTGGTCATTCAGCACCTGTCTCCGGATTTCAAGAGCTTGATGGACGAAATTTTGGCGCGCCGCACGCGGCTGCCAATTAGCCTCGTCGAAGATGCGATGGTGGTCGAGAAGGACCACATCTACCTCATCCCGCCGAAGAAGGAGATGATCATCTCTGGCGGGCGGCTGCTCTTGAGCGAGCGCGATCGCGATCAAGAATTGACGCTGCCGATTGACGTCTTCTTTCGGTCGCTCGCGCAAGACTGCGCCGCGCGCGCAATCGCGGTCGTTTTATCCGGCGGTGGCAGCGATGGTTCACGCGGGATCCGCGCCGTTCACGAGGCGGGAGGCCTGGTGGTGGTCCAGGACGTGGAGAGCGCGCAGTTCGATGGCATGCCGAAAACGGCGCGCGAGGCGGGTGTGGCAGACTACGTGCTGCCGCCACAAGACATGCCCGGCGTGTTGGTGGAGCACGCGAATCGAGCCGGCGCTCGGCCTGAAAGAACCAGCGAAACCGAGCACGGCATGAGCGCGGTCTACCGCATGCTCGAACAAGAATTCGGCATCGACTTCACTCACTACAAGCCCAGCACGATCACTCGGCGCATCGAAAGACGGCTGCAGCTCGCGCGGATCGACGACATCGACGAGTACGTCGAGAAGCTCCGGGGCGAGCGCAAAGAACTCGATATTTTGTATCGAGACTTGCTGATCGGGGTGACGCGCTTCTTCCGAAACGAAGAAGCGTTCGAGGTCCTAGGCAAAGAGGTGTTGGCCGACTTGCTCAACTCCGGATCCAACGAAACGCCGTTCCGCGTTTGGGTAGCTGGCTGCGCGACGGGCGAGGAAGTCTACTCGCTCGCCATTCTCTTGAATGAACTCACCGCCGAGACGGGCCGTCCATTCAAGCTCTTTGCCACGGACGTGCATCAGGGATCGCTCGAGCTGGCGACGCGCGCAGTGTACGATGAGGAAGCCGTCGTCAACGTGTCGCCCGAGCGGTTGCAGCGCTACTTCTTGCTTCGAGGCAAGAGCTATCAAGTCGTGCCTGAGATACGTCAGTCGATCGTTTTCGCGCACCACAACATGGTCAAGGACGCACCGTTCACGCGCGTCGATCTCGTGAGCTGCAGAAACGTGCTGATTTATTTGCAGCAATCCGCTCAAGAAAAGGTGCTGAGCCGCTTTCACTTCGCGCTCAACCGGGGCGGCATCATGTTCCTGGGTCCGAGCGAGAGCCTCGGTCACCTCGATCACGACTTCGAGACCGTCCACAAGCAGTGGCGCATTTACCGCAAATTCAGCGACTCACGCGTGCCATTCGATCGCAAGGCGCCGCACGGGTCACACGCATCGCAAGGGCCGAAATCGAACTCATCTCGCCAAGCGGCGGCGGACGGGATCGGCGCGCGTGGACCCGCGCGATACTCCGTGACTCACCTGCTCGGAACCTATGACACGCTGCTCGGTGAGCTCATGCCGCCGAGCTTGCTCGTCGACGACCGCGGCGAGCTCCTGCACTCGTTCGGTGGCGCGACGCGGTTCTTGAAACTGCGCGATGGCAGACACGGGCTCGATGCGTTCGAAATGGTCGACTCCGAGTTGCGCATGGTGTTGATCGGCGGCCTGCAACGCGCGTTGCACTCCGATACCGCGATCGTATTCCGTGGGGTTCATATCGACGATCAGCCCTACAAAGTCAGTGTGCGCCGCGTGCACAACAAGAAGGGTCCGAGCTCCCACGTTCTGATCACGTTCGAATTGCTGGATGCAATGCCAGCCGCGATCCCGGCCGAAACCGAGATCGATCTGCGCCACGTCCCTCGCGAGCAACTCGGCGTGCTGGAGGCCGAACTGAGCCGCACCAAAGAGAGCCTACAATCCGCGACCGAAGAGCTCGAGAGCAGCAACGAGGAGCTGCAAGCCGCCAACGAAGAGCTGCTGGCCTCCAACGAGGAGCTGCAGAGCACGAACGAAGAACTGCAAAGCGTGAACGAGGAGCTTTACTCGGTCAACGCCGAGTACCAACGAAAGATCGCCGATCTGACCGAGCTCGCCAACGACATGGACAACCTGTTGTCGAGCACGGACATTGGCACAATCTTTCTGGATCGAGATCTCAAGATCCGAAAGTTTACGCCGCAGGTCGCCGAGACGTTCAACTTGCTGCCTGGTGACGTCGGACGCCCGATCGAGACGTTCACGTATGCCGTGGAACATCCGGAGCTCAACGAGGACCTCAAGCGCGTGCTTTCGACGGGCGAACGCGTGGAGCGCGAGCTACGCGATCGTCACAATCGCGCGTTCTTTCTGCGCATCCTGCCCTATCGCGCCAAAGGCGCGGTGGCCGGGGTCGTGATCACGCTAATCGACGTGAGCGGCCTCAAAGCGGCCGAAGACGCGCTGTTTCATGAGCGCTACTTGCTCAATAGCCTGCTTTATAGCGTGCCTGACGCCATCTACTTCAAAGACGCGAGAGGCCGCTTCATCCGCGCCAACCCGCCCATGGCGGAGCGTCTGGGCCTGGACGACCCGCGGCAAGCCGTGGGCAAGACGGGGTTCGAGCTACCACGCCACGAAGCGGCGTTGGCGGTGCACCGCGAGGACGAGGAGGTGCTGCGCACCGGAGTGGCTCAATCTTACAAACTCGAGAAGCGCGAGCTCGTCGATGGTTCGCTCGAGTGGGATCTGGTTTCTCGGCTGCCGCTGACCGATGGCTCGGCGCACATCGTGGGTGTGATCGGCATCTTCCGCAGCGTTACCGAACAAAAGCGCGCGGAAGAAAAAATCAACGACGCCGTTCGACGTCGCGACGAGTTCCTGGCCATGCTTTCCCACGAGCTTCGAAACCCACTCGGGGCGATCGTTTCGGCGACCACCCTGCTCAAGGGTCAGCCGCTCGAACCCCAGCAACACGAGAACGTGCTGCAGATTGTCGAACGCCAAGCCCAACAGATGGCCCGGTTGCTCGATGACTTGCTCGAGGCGAGCCGCATCACTCAGGACAAGATCGAACTGCGCCGCACCGTGTTGGATCTGAGAACGGTGTTGCGAGACGCGGCCGATGCGGTCCGTGGTTTGATGGAAGCGCGTGGCCTCGCGTTCTCGGTGGAGCTCGATTCCGAGCCACTGTACGTGGACGGTGACGCCGCGAGATTGCAGCAAGTCAGCGTGAATCTGCTGAGTAACGCGGCCAAATATACGCCCCGGGGCGGGCACGTGACGCTCCGTGCCAAGCGCGAAGGGGACGAAGCGACGATTCTGGTGTCCGATGACGGACTCGGCATCCCGAAAGAACTGCTCGAGAGCGCTTTCGACCTATTCGTGCAATCGAGACGCACGTTGGATCGCGCGGAAGGCGGCCTCGGCGTGGGTCTGACCTTGGTTCGTGGCCTAGTGACGAAGCACGGCGGACACGTGCACGCCCGTAGTGAAGGCGAAGGCAAAGGCAGCGAGTTCGACGTTCACTTGCCCATCGTGGCGGCGCCCCCCGCCCAGGATCCCGCGGAGCGCCCTTCTGGCGTGGAGTTGCCACGAGGCGCGAAAGTCGTCGTCGTCGAGGACAATGCGGACAGTCGAGAGGTCTTGTGCACGCTGCTGACGCACGCCGGTTTCGATTGCAAATCGTCCGACAACGGCGCGGCGGGCCTCGCTCTGATCGAGGAATTCGAGCCTGTGGTGGCGATCATCGACATTGGCTTGCCTGAAATCGACGGACTCGAGCTGGCGCGGCGCATCCGCAAAAATTCGAACCGGCAGATCTACTTGATTGCCCTGACCGGCTACGGGCAAGACGGCGATCGGCGAATGGCCTTGGCCGCCGGGTTCGACGAGCATTTGGTGAAGCCCGTGGATTTCGCCGCGTTGCGCCGCTTGCTCGGGCGACGCAACGACGCGGTTGCTGCGAAGTGAGCACTCGGGATCGCGACTCCGTTGCGCAGCGAACGAACCTCTGCCGTCGCCCGAACGGCAGCGGTTCGGCTACTCTCAGCCCCATGGACCAGAACTTCGCCGCGCTGTACGTCGACGGCCAGGAGATCTTGCCCGCGTTGCTCTCGGACATCGCCGCGGCCGAGCGCGTGATTCATCTTTCGATCTTTCTGTTCTTTCGCGACCCGATCGGCTGGGAAGTCGCCGAAGCACTGGCGAGTCGCGCGCGGGCGGGGGTAGACGTCCGCGTGTTGCTCAACAGGGAGAAGACCGCCATGGGCGATCCTTTCTCGACCGGTGAGAAGGAGATGATGAAGCACGACCCGAGCGTCGACTACGACCCCACGGACACCAAAGCGTTGTGTGAACTGCTGACCGCGGCGGGCGCGCGCGTTCAAGACACCAACATCGACTACGACGCCGAAGTGCCGTTCGCCGACCCTCGGTTGCGCTCGGTCGCTGCGCAAATTCGAAGTGCGATCGCGCTCGACGAAATGCACATCGATCACCGTAAACTCGTGATCATCGACGGCCGGATCGCTTGGTGTGGCGGCGCCAACATCGGAGCCCAGTATCTGTTTCACGTTCCGTTCGATCCCGAGAAAGACGCGCAACAGGAGGGCCTCGAGCGCAAGCTCGCCCAGCTGCCCGAACCGTGGTGGAAGTGGCACGACAGTCTGACGCGCTTCGAAGGCCCGATTGCGCTCGACTTGGACGCGGCGTTTCACGATCGCTGGGTGCTGGACGGTGGCGAGGACTACGCGCCGCTCGAAGCGGTGCCGAGAAGGGGCGTGCCCCGGGGACAGCCCGTGCAGCGCGCTGAAAAGCTTTGCAACGAGCCCAATGACCAGCCGAACGCGGTGCGAGAGCTCTATTTGCGGCTGATCGCCGAGGCGCAGGCTTCGATTTTCATCGAGAACCCCTACCTCTACCAGCCGCAAATCGTTGCCGCGCTGTGCGCCGCCAAAGCGAAAAATCCTTCGCTTGCGGTCGTGCTGATCGTTCCCGCGGGGCGCCACAACGATAACTCGTTCAGTCAAGACGCTCAGGAGCATGAATACGAGCGATACTTGTCGTGCGGCATCGAAGTCTACGAGTATCAAAATCACTTCAATCATTTGAAGATCGCGGTATTCGACGAGCGATACTCGATTCATGGCTCGACCAACCTGAATTGTCGCAGCCTCGAAGACGACAAAGACTTCGAACTGGTCGTGCTCGTCGACGATCCGCCGTTCGCGCGGATGGTGCTTTCGCGCGTACGCGATGTCGATCGAACTCACTCGCGAAGAATCGGCGAGGCCGACCTTCACGACGGAATGACCGGCCTGCGGCGCCGATTCCGTGACCCACGCACGTTGCTGCTCCTCGAGCGGCGCATGCTGTAATTGCGCCTGGATCGGCTCGAAGATCGAGCAGTGAACGCGGACAATTTCGTCCTGGCTACCGAGCGGCCCATCGTTTCGATCACTTACGAACTGGAACTGGTTCCAGTCGTGCTAAGCCAGCAGGGCTTTGCAAGGCGGCCAGTGGTCTCGGAGCTACGCCCTCGAGCTCTGAAAAACGCAGCCCTCTCGCCAGGCGCAGCTTCGAAAGATCGCATAGAAATATGGGAGCGCTGCTAGCTTCCCGCGTAGAAAGGTTCTGACTCACCGATGACAACTTCGCTCGTTCACACTTCCCTCACGTCCATCCTCGCGCTGGGCGCGGCTCTGGTCGTCGCGACCGGCTGCAGCTCCGACCCGACGAAGTCTCCCGCTTCGGCAGCTTCGCACTCCAACGCCCAGCCTGATCACAACGCGCCCATCACCGATCCTCCCGTTCCGCCTCCGGTAACCGCCAACCCGCTCAAGGGCGCGAAGCTCTTCGTCGATCCGGAGGCGAGCGTGATGTTGAAGGCGAACTACCTGCGCAAGACGGAGCCGGAAAAAGCCGCGCAGCTCGACAAGATCGCCAAGCAACCGCAGGCCCTTTGGATGGGTGAGTGGAACTCGAACATCTTTCGCGCGGCCCAGCACTTCGTGGATCGCGCGCAGAATGACGGAAGCGTCGCCGTCATCATCGCTTACAACATTCCCCATCGTGACGCGGCGGCAGAAGCGGCAGGCGTCGGTGCCTCGGCCGGCGGTCTCGCCTCGAAGGAAAGTTATCAGCGCTGGATTCGCGACATTTATCAGGGCGTCGGTAGCCGCCCCGTCGCGATCGTCCTCGAACCCGACGCACTACCGGGCATCACGAGCCTGCCCCCCAATCTGCAAGAGGAGCGCTACTTCCTCTTCAACGATGCGGTGAAGGTGCTACGTCAAAACCCGCAAGCCGCCGTCTACATCGACGCCGGTCACGCCAAGTGGGTTCCCGCGAAGGAGATGGCCGAACGTTTGAAGAAGGCCGGCGTCGAGCACGCGAGCGGCTTCTCCCTCAACACCTCGAACTATCGCACGACGGAGGAAAGCGTCGCCTACGGCAAAGAAATCTCCGCGCTGATCGGCGGCAAGCACTTCATCGTCGACACCAGCCGCAACGGCGCGGGCCCTTACGAGGCCGCAAAGAACGAACTCGAGACGTGGTGCAACCCCCCGGGCCGCAAGATCGGCCGCCCACCAACGACCGATACCGGCGAGACCCTCATCGACGGCTACCTCTGGCTCAAGCGCCCGGGTGAGTCCGATGGTGACTGCCAACGCAACGAACCGAAGGCTGGCGTCTTCTGGCTGGAGCAAGCGCTCGAATACACCAAGTGATCCCCTGCAGGTAACGACCCGAGGCAGCGCACCCAGCGCTGCTTCCAGCTCGAGCCCGCACGTCCCCGATGGACGTGCGGGCTTGCCTTTGTTTCACCTCGACTTGGCGGCGCATCGAAACTTCCCCTGCTTTCGGCAACGAGGCAGCCGCCCGTTAAAGCGGGCAAGATCAGAAGCTCGAGATCTTCCTCGCTGGTATTTGGTAAGCGGGCGCAGAACGGCGCGTGCCGGCGCGTAGCTCTTGGGGCGACTCCAAAGCGTTCCAAGCGCGCCGCTGCTCTCCCCCAAACATAATCCGCTACGACGCGCCAACGACGCACTCGGTCGAGGAAAACATACTATGCAAACACAGTGAGTTTTCTGCGCGTTGGAGCGCGGGCCCGCCGCCTGATGAAGATACTGCGCAAACACAGTACCGTGCTGAACGCCTGAGCGCAGCCGCGCCGCTGATGAAGATGCTGTGCAAACACAGTACCGTGCTGAACACCTGAGCGCAGCCGCGCCATTGATGAAGATACTGCGCAAACACAGTACCGTGCTGAACACCTGAGCGCAGCCGCGCCGCTGATGAAGATGCTGTGCAAACACGTGAAAAAGACAGTGTTATCTCTGAGCGATGACGCGGCCGGCGTAACGGCGTAACGAATCGCGGAGCCCGTTTTTTGGGGCGGGCTTGGATGCGGCGGGGCTGAGTGCTTCGACGCCGGCATGTGCTCGCTGGCAACAGAGAGACCTCCCGTTGCGTGCCGCTCACTGCAAGCATTTCCTTCTTGGGGCTCGGACTTACCGTCGCGGCGTTCGACCTTTCCCCAATGCTCGCGTCAAAATTCGATCGTGGCGCGGCAGGTCCTCTCGAACAGGTTGTGGACGCGCACCGCCTGATGGTGTCCGGCGACGCCCGCGGCAAAGATCGTCGTCGTGGCGCCCGGCGACGCCGGCGCCCGGCGACGCCGGCAACCGCCAATCCCTGCAGCACCGCCGCAGCAGACTGCGAGCATACAGGCCCGCTCGAGATCGACGCTCGAGGTCGACGCTCGAGGTTCGACGCCCGGGTTGCGGGGGCGCGGGCGACGAGCCCCTTGACAGAACCTCCTAGTTAAGTAACCTTGTGGTTAAGCAACCAAGAGGTTATATGAGCTCCCCACAAGACAGCCTGAGCGCCACTTTCGCCGCGCTCGCCGATCCCACGCGGCGAGCGATCCTCGCGCGGCTCGCCAAGGGACCGGCTACCGTTTCGGAGCTTGCGGCGCCCTTTGCGATCAGCGGCCCAGCCGTTTCCAAGCATTTGCGCGTCCTCGAGCACGCGCGCCTGATTAGCCGCGGCCGGGAGGCTCAGTGGCGCCCATGCCAGCTGGAAGCGGAGCCATTGCGCGAGGTGGCGAATTGGACCGCTGGGTACCGCCGCTTCTGGGAGAAGAACTTCGATCGGCTCGACGTGTACCTGGAAGAACTGCAGGCCAAGCGCAGGGAAGCGACTGGCAAGGAAAAGGAGAATGCCCGTGCGAAGAAGCGATAGTGACGTGATCGCCGTTGGCGACGAGGTTGTCAGCCGTGTCTTCGCTGCGCCGCGCGACCTCGTCTTCGAGGTCTGGACGCAAGCCGAGCACTTCACGCGCTGGTTTGGCCCTCATGGCGCAGAAGTCGTCTCCTGCGAGATCGATGCGCGGCCTGGAGGAATCATCCGTTTCGGACACCGCTTCGCCGGGGGGCCGACACTCCACGTGAGGGGCACGTACGTCGACGTGGTCCAGGACGAACGCCTTGTCATCACGTTCGGATTCGTCGACGAGCACGAACACCCCGTGGGGCACCCGATGTTCCCCGACTGGCCGCTCGACATGTCGATCGAGATGACGGTCGTCCTCGACGACGTGGGCGACGGAACGCGAGTCCGGGTGGCGCACCGCGTGCTCCCGCCCGCTGCCGCGTCGCACCCGGCGGCGAAGCGCTGGTCTCCTCTCGCTCTCGAAGGGTCGCGGCAAGTGCTCGACCGTCTCGGCGAGCACCTGTCCCTGGTCATCACACGAAAGGAGCATCAAGCATGACGGCAAATCTCGTCTATTTCGTGACGCGGTCTCTCGACGGATACATCGAGGACGATCAGGGCAAAATCGACTGGGCGCCGCCAGACGAAGAGAGGCTACGGTTCGTCAACGACGCGCTGCGTCCGGTCGGCACGCACGTCTACGGCAGGCGAATGTACGAGACGATGCAGGTCTGGACGGAGTTCGGCTCTTCCGCATCCGATCCCCCTTGGGCGCGTGATTTTGCAGGGATCTGGGGAGCGGCGGACAAGATCGTCTATTCGAAGACCCTGACGCAGGTCTCGGCGCCGAGGACGCGGCTCGAGCACACGTTCGACGTCGATGCCATTCGCGAGTTGAAGTTGCGGGCGGCGCGCGACCTGGTGATCAGCGGCCACGAACTGGCGACTCTAGCCTTCAGGGCGGGACTCGTCGACGAAATCAAGCTCTTCATCGCGCCGATCATCCTCGGGGGCGGCAAGAAGGCGCTCCCGGATGGCGTGCGGCTGGGGCTCGAGCTCGTCGATGAACGGCGCTTCGAAGGAAGCGGCATCGTCTACCTTCACTATCGACGACCGACCGCCTGACTCCGCAACGCGCCTCGCCCGGGCTACCGGTCACCTCCCATCGGTCATGACCCGGCAGAAGTGGGCGATGCCATCTCCAGTGTGAACGAGAAAGTCGCGCCTTGATCCGGCGCCGCGTCGGCCCAAATGCGCCCGCCGTGTCGGTTCACGATGCGCTGCACGATGGCAAGTCCGACGCCGGTGCCCTCGAAGTCTTCTTGGCGATGCAAGCGCTGAAAAACGCCGAACAACTTCGAGGAGTAGCTCATATCGAATCCGGTGCCGTTATCGCGCACGTAAAACACCGCGTTGCCTTGCTCGTCTCGATGACAGCCGACCTCGACCCGAGGCGGCGTCCGGTGTCGCGAATACTTGAACGCATTGCTCAGCAAATTCACGAACACCTGTCGCAGGAGCGCGGGATCGGCCTGACACGGAAACAGCTCGTCGACGGTCACCTCGGCTTGCCCCCGGTTCAACTCGAGCAAGCACTGTGCGACCAGCTCGTTGGTATCGACGGGCCTCAGCTTCAGCGGTGTTCGCGCCAAGCGGGAGAAGCTCAAAAGCTCATCGATCAGTTGGCCCATGCGCGCGGCCGCTCCGACGACGGCGCCGAGATAGCGCTGCGCCTCGAGCGGCAGGCTGTCGTTGAAGTCTTCCATCAGCGCGCGAGAGAACCCGCTCATCGCGCGTAGCGGCTCACGCAAATCGTGCGAAACCGAGTAGCTGAAGGCTTCGAGCTCGCGGTTGGCGCTTTCGAGCTCGGCCGTGCGTTCCTGCACCCGCGCCTCGAGTTCCTGGTTGAGTCGCCTGATCTCCTGCTCGGCTCGTTTGCGTTCGGAAATGTCGTTGAGCGTGCCGTGCCAGGTGACGCTGCCATCTGGACCGGGCACCGGCATCGAGTGGCCTTCGATCCAGACCTCCCCTCGCCCAGGAATGACCACGCGCCACTCGTAGCGCCAGGGCGAGAGCGTGCGCGCCGACTTCTCGACGGCCATGCGCACCGCGTCGGCGTCGTCCGGGTGATACATGCGAACCAGCGCCATGCCGTCTTCCGCGAGCTGCTCGGCGCTGAGCCCGAACAGGCGCGTGACGGCCGGACTCACGTACGGAAACGTGACGCGACCGTCCGGCGTCGCCATGACCGAATGCAACATCTGAGGCGAGGCCGCGGCCATCTTCTGGAGACGCAATCGCTCCGCGCTCAGAGCATCGCGCACCTCACGCTGATCGTGGATGTCCGTGTTGGCGCCGAACCACTGCACGATCGCGCCCTGGTCGTCGTACAGCGGAGTGGCGCGGGCCTCGCACCAACGGTAGACCCCATCGTGACGACGAAGCCGAAATTC
>Ga0164309_10000404_pt1 | contig 23997 bp, 20 predicted proteins | sample Whisoiple_247_MG_FD_109984 | JGI IMG/M metagenome (GOLD analysis project Ga0164309, IMG submission 109984) | Soil microbial communities amended with fresh organic matter from upstate New York, USA - Whitman soil sample_247_MG | ecosystem: Environmental > Terrestrial > Soil > Unclassified >...
GACGCCGGGTTCATGGTAATTTGGCCAATAATGTTCGAAGTCGGCTCAAGCCCCCGCAAGGTAGTGATCGGGGTACTAACCCCGCACACCGGAGGCTTCTATTACGGCACCGTCGTCAATGGCATCCTCGAGGTGGCGCGGCGGCACGGTGCGATCGCGATTGCTTTCGAGACGTCGCGCTTGCGGCTGGCTCAGCACGGTGGGGTTCTGGCGGGCGCGCGGGTCGACGGCTGGCTCGCCATCAACGAGTTCAACGACCCGGAGCTTTTGGCGGCGCTGCGCGCTCGCGGCGCCCCGATCGTCCACGTGCACTCCCGGCCGGACATCGATGACGGGGCGGTGGTCCTGCCCGACAACGAAGGCGGCACGCGCGCCCTGACCGAGCATTTGCTGGCGCACGGCCACCGGCGCATCGCTTTCGCGGGGAATCTCACCCACATCGACATGGCCGAGCGTCTGTTCGGCTTTGCGGCAGCCCTCGATGCGGCCGGCGTTCCCATCGATGACAAATTGGTGTTCGACACGCCGCACCACAAAGAGATCGACGGGCAGAACGTCGCGAAAACCTTGCTCGCCATGCCGGCCGGCTCGGTCACGGCTCTCGTCGGCGCGACCGACCGCGTGGCGCTTGGCGCACAGCAGGCGTTCCTCGAGGCTGGACGGAGAGTGCCCGAAGACTTCGCCATCGTCGGCTTCGACGATGCGGACGCCGCTCAGTTTGCCGAGCCGCCCCTCACGACCGTCCGCCAGAGCTTCGCGGACATTGCTGCGTGCGCCTTCACCGAGCTCATGGCTGCGATCCTGGATCGCCGCACTCCGACTGGTCTCATCCGCGTGTCGACGCAGGTAGTTCTGCGCCGCTCCTGTGGGTGTTTGGAATCGCACAGTCAGGTCCCGCGGCCCGTAGCCGCCGGCGAGGGCCGCGTGCAGTCGCTCACGAGCGAGCTGTTGGCCCTGGCTGGCACGGGCCAGATGAGCGTGGTCACGCTCGAACAATGGCCCGAGGCGGAGAAGGTGGCCCAGGCGATCGAAGCCGGTGCCACTGGGACGCGGACGAGCGAAGTGGTTCGCGGCGACTGGTGGTCGGGCTTCCTGCGCTATCAGCGTGACGCCGAAAGTGCGGTGCGCGTGCTGTCGCTCTTGGAGCACAGGTTTTCGGCCTGGGCAGGCGAGGCCGACAGCCCTGCAATCCGCGGTGTGCTGCGGGACCTGCGTGTTGCGCTGATGCACCAGTGGCAACGCACCGAGCGCCTCAAGGTTGCTCACTTCGAATCGGTCACGGAAACGGCGTACCGCTTGGCGCGCGACCTGTCCGGTTCGGGCGCCGATCCGGCCGAGGATCTCGGCTGGATCCGCTGGAGCAACGCCTATCACGCGTGCTGCGCGCTGTGGGAGGAGCCGCAGGCGAGTGCCGCGGCGCCGTCGCTGGTCATCACCGGCGAGTATAGGTCGGTGACCGCGCCGGGCTCGGTGGCGCATAGCTGGGTATCACAGGAAGAGTTCCCACCGCTGGCGCTGCTCGAGACGGCCGATCGCGAGGGATCCATCCTGTGTGTTGCCAGCGTGCCGAGCGGTAGGAGCGGCGAATACGGTTTGCTCGCCGTGGTGGCACCCCTGGCCTTCGAGCACCTGGAGTACGTGGGCACGCCCGGAAATTGGGCGGTTCAGCTGGGAGCGGCGCTCGACCGCGCCCGCTCGGAGAAGGAACTGCGCAGGAGCGCGGAGCTCGACGCGCTGACCGGCCTGCCCAATCGTGCGACCTTGCTCAAGCGCATGGACGCAGCGCGTGCCGCTGGGCAAAACACCGGGTTTGCGGTGCTCTTGGTCGACGTCGATGACTTCAAGAAGATCAATGACAGCCTAGGACACGACGCTGGCGATCGATTGCTCGTGCAGATCGCCGATCGCCTGGTCGAAGAGGTCGCTTCGACGTCGGACTTGGATCGAGCCAGCGCGAACTTGGTCGCGCGGGTTGGTGGAGACGAGTTTGCCATCATGCTCCAGGGCATCGACGGCGAGGCGGCGGTCGTGGCCCAAGTGCAGCGCCTGAAAGAACGCCTCGAGCAGCCCTACCTTTTGCAGGGCCGAACGGTGTTCGTGTCGGCGAGTATCGGCGTGAACCTCGGCCAGGGCGCCGAGGCGGGTACACGGGACCTGCTGCGGGACGCGGATACCGCGATGTATCACGCCAAGACGCGCGGGCGTGCACGACACGAGATCTTCCACAAGGGCATGCACGCCCAGGCCGTGGAGAAGCTCCACCTCGATGCACGACTGCGTCAGGCGCTCGAGCAGGATGAGCTGGAGCTCTGGTATCAACCGATCGTCGACCTGCCCGGCATGGTGGACGTCGGAGCCGAAGCGCTCATTCGCTGGCGACATCCCGAGCAGGGCTTGCTCCCACCGGGTCGCTTCCTGCCCGTGGCCGAGGAGGTCGGGCTGGCCATTCCGATCAGCGAGTGGGTCATTCGTCGCGCCTGCGCCGAAGCGGCGCGCTTTCAGGCGACGGCGTCGCAGCCACTCTACGTCAACGTCAACGTGCCGGCCGTTCACATCAAGCAGCCCGACTTCGTCGACTTCGTGGAGCGGGCTCTAGCCGCGAATGGGCTCAGCCCGCGCGTGCTCGGCATCGAAATTGTCGAGAGCACGCTGCTCGACGAGCGCGCCAAGGCGACCCTGGCCCTCAGTAAATTGCTCGCTCTGGGCGTCCGCGTCGCCGTCGACGACTTCGGCACCGGCTATTCGAGCTTGAGCTACCTGCGGGACTTCCCGGTCAGCACGCTCAAGATCGACCGCAGCTTCGTGCGTAACCTGCCCGACAACTCGCGGGACGGTGGCATTGCGCGGGCCATCATCGCGATGGGCCAAGGCATGGGGCTCGGCATCGTGGCCGAAGGAATCGAGAACTACGAGCAGCTGCAGTTTCTGGCGCAGGCGGGATGCGACTACGGGCAGGGCTATTTCATCGCGATGCCGCTGGAACGATCGAAGTACATGGAGCGTCTGACCAACCACCGCGCGAGGCCCTCGGGCCCGACCCGGTGGTCCGAGGCACTCGCTCGCTCGACGCCACCGCGGGAGGGGAGCGCGAGTCGCTCCGCGCCGCCGAGCGCCCGGGCCATTCCGCGCGACTCCTGAGCCCGGCTAGTACTCGCGAGCCAGTGACTCGCAAGCTAATGCGGTGGCGCGACGGCCATCTTGTGCAGCGTGAGGCCGATGTTGAAGCGGTAGATGCTCGGCTGCACGGCGTCGATGCCGCTCGGCGGCGCCACATAGATGAACTCGTCCCATTTGAAGGACGCGCTGAAGTCGAGCAGGCGATTTCCGCTGAGCAAGGTGTAGCCGAGCAAGAAGCCGAGCGGCACCGCCGTTCGTTCCGACTTGTCGAAGCGCGGCACGGACACGCCCGTGTCCACGGCGGCGTAGATGGCTGGGGTGATGTTGTACGACCCGCGTAGGGGCACGTTGAGCCCGATGTATTCCGAGTCCGGAACCTGGGTCTCGAAGAAGATGGAGCCGGCTCCGATGCCGCTGAATACCCCACCTTCCAGCTTGAACCGATCCCCACGGTACACGGCGAGCAGGGCCGGGTTGAACTGCCAGCCGTTGGCCTTGCTCGGCGATAGGAACGAAAAGCGGATGCCGAGCTCCAAGTCGCCGAGGTTGAACGCCTGCGTCATGTACACGAGCACTTCGGTGAAATCGAAGCTCGGGGCCCATTTGAAATTCAGGAAAACGGCGCCGGCGTCGAGGTAGGGCAAGAGGCCGAAGCCGATGCCGAAGCGCGTCCAAGCCTCCTCGATCGGGTCGGGCGGCGTCGGCCCTGTGGCTATGTATTTTCCGTACTCGAACCCGCCCTCGATGGCGCGCTCGTCGAAGCGCTGACCGAAGGTGAAGCTCGAACCGGGCCCGCCAATCAGGGTCATGGCGTTGACCGGATTGGTCAGGCGCCGGGCGGTGTACGGGCCCACCAGGTTGGGCCGACGGTATTCGAACGCCGACGCGCTGGGTGCGGCCAGTAGGCAGGCAGAGAGCGCGGCCAGCCCCACCAAGATGCGAAAGCAGGATAGGGGACTCACCGGCCGAGCACCTGGGCGCGGATGCGAGCCCGTTCCTCTTCGGTGGTGGCTTGGCGGAAGCGAGCGCGGGACTCGACGAGCACTTCGGCGGAGGTCTCGAGCGCAGAGGCGCCCAGGGCCGCGCAGGCTTGGTACTCCGCCTCGGTCACCTCATAGGTGCGGTCGAGCTTCTCGACGCAGTCGCCAACCTTCTTCAAGGTCTCGCGCTGGGTCTGAAATGCGTGGCGCGTTTGGTCGAAGGCTGCGGTCACCTCGGCCTTGCGCTTCGGCTCGGGGACCTCCGCTTCCGCCGTCTTCTGCAGCTTCTGCCAGAAGCGCAGGAAAGAGCGGGTGTCGTCACCGAGCCCGGTCAGGGACATCACGAGCAGCGAAACTCCTACCCAAAACATCAGCGTACTTCCTTGAGCTTCTCGAACTCTCGCCTCGTCAGCACCTGGCGCAGTTCGAGCTGAACCGCGACGTAGCGCTGGAAGGCTCGGCTGGCTGCCTCGTCCATCGTGCGGAACGAGGAGCGGATCTCCTCGTCCGTCGGCTCTCCCGCGTCCGACAGACCGAGCGCGGTCTCGGCGGCCTTGCGGCGGAGCGTTTCTGCCGTCACGAACGCCTGCTCCACCTGCTCCAAGAGCGCCTCGGCACGTTCGGCTCGCGCGCGGTCCAAAACGACCAGATCGATCACCCCGAGCTGGGCCATGCTGCGGTCGTAGATGCGCGTGGCCGGCCGGCTCGGCGGACGCACGGGGGAAGAGCAGCTCGTGGCGAAAACGACGGCTGCGACCGCTCCCCAGCGGCACCAAACGCGAGACTCCACCATGTCCGCGCCCGACTATGCCCGAAGCCCGTGGGTCCCACCAGCGGGCCGGGAAAAGGCCCTCCACGCCGCAAAGACCGTGCTACGTCGAAAGGGGACCATGAAAAAGGAAAGCCTGGACTCATTCGGTGCGCGGAAGTCTCTCACTGTCGGCGACAAGACCTACGAGTACTTCAGCCTGCCACGGCTGGCGGAGGTGACGGGGCGCGACGTAGCGCGCTTGCCCTTCTCGCTCCGCATCCTGCTCGAGAACCTGCTCCGCCACGAGGACGGCCGAGCGGTGCAGCGAAGCGACATCGAGAAGGTCTTGGCTTGGGATCCAGCTGCCGCGGCCGTGACCGAGGTCCCCTTCTACCCAGCTCGCGTCGTGCTGCAGGACTTCACCGGCGTGCCGGCCGTGGTCGATCTGGCGGCCATGCGCGACCAAATGGCCGCGATGGGAGGGGACCCGAACAAGATCAACCCGCTCTTTCCGGCTGAGCTCGTGATCGATCACTCGGTGCAAGTCGACCATTACGGCGCGCTCGATTCCTTGGTGCGAAACACAGAGACCGAGTACGAGCGCAATGTCGAGCGCTACGCCTTCTTGCGCTGGGCGCAGCAGGCATTCAGGAATTTCTCCGTGGTGCCGCCTTCAACCGGCATCGTGCATCAGGTGAACCTGGAGTACTTGGTGCGCGTTGCCTTCGTTTCGGGGAATCTGGTCTATCCGGACACGCTGGTCGGGACGGACAGCCACACGACCATGGTCAACGGATTGGGTGTCTTGGGTTGGGGTGTCGGTGGCATCGAAGCCGAAGCAGCCATGCTCGGCCAGCCCATCGACCTGGTAGTGCCTCGCGTGCTCGGCGTAAGGCTCTTCGGCAAGTTGCCGAGCGGCGCGACGGCCACCGATTTGGTGCTGACCATCACGCGCCTGCTCAGGGACGAGGGAGTGGTTGGAATGTTCGTCGAGTTCTTCGGCGATGGTCTCGATGGGCTCGCAGTCGAGGATCGTGCGACCATCGGCAACATGAGCCCGGAGTTCGGCTCCACCTGCGCCATTTTTCCGATCGACCAACAAGCGCTCACGTATCTGCGGTTGACCGGACGGAGTGCCGATCGGGTGAGCTTGGTGGAGGCCTACGCGAAGGCGCAGGGGCTCTTTCGCCTGAGCGGTGGACCGTCACCCGAGTACTCCAAGGTGCTCGAGCTCGATTTGGGCAGCGTGGGGCCGACTTTGGCGGGGCCGCGCCGGCCGCACGACAAGGTCGCGCTCGCCGACGTACCGGCGTCCTTCCAGGGCGCACTACCGGACCTGGCACGGGTAGCACTCGGCGGTGCTAGCTCGGGCAAGGAGAGCTCATCCGTGCAGCCGGACCTCCAAGCGCGAGCACGGGCCGAGCTGGGCGGGCAAACGTTCGAAATCGGACATGGCAGTGTGGTGATCGCGGCCATCACGTCCTGCACGAACACTTCGAATCCTTACGTGCTCATGGGCGCGGGTCTCTTGGCAAAAAAGGCGGCTGCTCGCGGCCTGTCGAGCAAGCCTTGGGTCAAGACTAGCCTAGCCCCGGGATCGAAAGTCGTGACCCGCTACCTCGTTGAATCGGGTCTCATGCCGGAGCTCGAGCGGCTCGGGTTTTTCTTGGTGGGCTACGGTTGCACCACTTGCATCGGCAACAGCGGACCGCTCCCGGAAACCATCAGCCGCGCGATTGGGGACGAGCATTTGGTCACGGTCAGCGTGCTGAGCGGCAACCGCAACTTCGAAGGCCGCATCAATCCGGACGTGCGCGCCAACTATTTGGCCTCGCCGCCGCTGGTTGTCGCGTATGCTTTGGCCGGGCGGATCGACATCGACTTCGAGCGTGAGCCCCTGGGACAGGACGCGACGGGAGCTGACGTGTTCTTGCGCGACATTTGGCCCGATCCCTCCGAGGTTTCGAGCTTCGTCGCTCGCTACGTGACGACCGATACGTTCACGGCAGAGTACGCGAGCGTGTTCGCTGGCGACGACCGCTGGCGGAGCCTGCCCGTGCCGGAAGGCGAGCGCTTCGCCTGGGATCAGAACAGCACCTACGTGCGCCGTCCGAATTTCTTCGAGGGCATGCCGCTCACACCAGAACCCGCATCGGACATCGAAGGTGCCCGTGCGCTCCTCGTGCTCGGTGATTTCGTCACCACCGACCATATTTCACCAGCCGGCAACATCGCCAAGAACTCGGCGGCCGCCGCCTACCTCACGGAGCACGGAGTCCAGCCGCGCAACTTCAACCAATATGGCGCAAGGCGCGGCAATCACGAGGTCATGATGCGCGGCACGTTTGGTAACGTCCGCCTCAAGAATCTGCTCGTCCCCGGCGTGGAAGGCGCGTTCACTCGCCATTTGCCGACTGGCGACCAGCTCAGTGTGTTCGACGCGGCCGAGCGTTACCGCGCCACGAAAACACCGCTCATCGTGCTGGGCGGCAAGGAGTATGGCTCCGGCTCGTCACGGGACTGGGCCGCCAAGGGAACGTTCATGCTCGGCGTGCGCGCCGTGCTCGTCGAATCGTACGAGCGCATCCACAGGAGTAACCTGGTCGGTATGGGCGTCTTGCCGCTGCAGTACTTGCCGGGACAGTCCGCGGCCACGTTGGGCCTCACCGGCGAAGAATCGTTCTCGATTCGCGGTATCCGAGATCTCGCCCCACGCGGGAAGGTGCTGCTCGAAGTCTCGGGCCGTGCCCCGATCGAGGTCCTGTCGCGCATCGATACCGCCATGGAGCTCGAGTACTACCGGCACGGCGGCATCCTGCCGTACGTGCTGCGGCAGCTCCTAGCGAGCTAGTGGGCTCGCGACCTAGCTCTCACGGCGCACCCTCCACGCGCCACAGCTGGTAGGCGGGCGTTTCGTAAGGGTGCACCTCTTTCATGATGCGGTGCACCTCGGGCACGAGCTCGTCGGGCAACACCATCTCGACTTTCGTCTCCGCCACGCGCTCGAGCGTGGCCGTCTGCCCGAGGTGCGGATTGGATCCCTCGAGCGGCCGGAACTGCCCTGTGCCTTCGGTCATGAAGCAACAGGAGTCGTAGAGGCCGATGCGACCGACTCCCGCCCGAAACAGGGCGTCGTTGACGGTCGCGGCGTCTTTCGTTGGCACATAGTACTCGAGCTTGAACATGCGGACCTCCCTAGCGAAACCGCGTCTACCGAGCCATTCGGCTCCGCGTGATCCCCGGCCCTGGCCGATTTGAGCCCCAGCGCTGGGTCCAGCGTGGCACACTCCTATTGGCATCACGCTTGCAGACTCGTCCGGCCATGTCCTTCCGATACCTGGTCCCTAGCCTCTTCGGGGCTTGTTTCGCCTTTCAGGTCGCTTGCGGTAGTCCGGCCAGCGCGGACGGCAGCGATTCCGCAACGGGAGGCGCCGCTTCGGGCGGGCAGAATGCCTCCGGCGGGTCGAGTAGCGGCGGCGGGGCTGCGACTGGTGGCGCCTCGACTGGTGGCACCTCGAGCGGCGGCACGTCGTCGGGGGGTACCTCATCGGGTGGCGCAGCTGCCGGTGGAAGCTCGAGCGGTGGGTCAGGCGGCGCCCTGGGAACGGGCGGCAGCGTGGGCGCGTCGTGTCCAGAGGCGGTGCCGGAGGACGGCGTCGTGCCCTGTCAGGGGTTTGGGACCTGTCTGTACGAGGACTGCAGTGGCGCCGGGCAGACGAGTGCCACCTGTGATAACGCCGTTTATCAAACGGAGGTGTCACCGTGTCAGGACTTCGAGTGCGGCGGCGAGACGTGCACGCCGGGCCAGATCTGCACGGTCAACGCGGGAGGAGCCTTCATCGGCACCTGCGTCGACAATCCGTGCGGTGACGGCCCGGTGACGTGTGAGTGTGGACATCCGACGTGCTCGGGGACTTGCACCGCTTTCGGAACACCCGGCTACGGCATCGAGCTCACCTGCAACACCTGTCCTAACGGGCAGGCCTGCCCGTAGCTTCCGATTGGACTCACCGCGGCGCCTGGCCTAATCCTGAGGCGAGGGAGACGAACGTCATGAGTGAGCTCAGCCGTATTCAAGAGTATCTGGGGAGCGAGAGTGGGCACCTGCTCGAGCATCAGTGCAAGACCGTGCCCAAGGAGAACTTGGTCGCTCCCGGGCCGGACTTCGTCGATCGAGTTTCGACGGCCACCGATCGCAACCCGCGCGTCTTGCGGAACCTGGCGGCGCTCTTCAACACGGGTCGCCTCGCCGGTACGGGGTACCTCTCGATTCTGCCGGTCGACCAAGGCGTCGAACATTCGGCGGGCGCCTCCTTCGCCAAGAACCCGGCCTATTTCGATCCCGAGAACATCGTGCGCCTGGCCCTCGAAGGCGGCTGTAACGCGGTGGCCAGCACGTTCGGGGCGCTCGGTGCCGTCGCCCGTAAATATGCCCACAAGATCCCGTTCTTGGTGAAGGTGAACCACAACGAGCTCTTGACCTATCCGAACAAGGCCGAGCAGATCCTGTGGGGCACGGTCGAGCAGGCTTACGACATGGGGGCCGTGGCCGTCGGTGCCACGGTGTATTTCGGCTCAGCCGATGCCTCGCGGCAGATCGTGGAGGTCTCCCAGCTCTTCTCCCATGCGCACGAGCTCGGTATGGCCACCGTGCTCTGGTGCTACCTCCGTAACTCGGCCTTCAAGGTCGGCGGCGTGGATCATCACCTGTCGGCCGACCTCACCGGTCAGGCCAATCACTTGGGTGTGACCATGGGCGCCGACATCATCAAGCAGAAGCTGCCGGAGGTGAACGGTGGCTTCAAGGCCTTGAACACCGGCAGCTCGTCCTACGGCAAGCTCGACGAGCGCATCTACACCCAGCTCACCACGGACCATCCGATCGACCTTTGCCGTTACCAGGTGATCAACTGCCATATGGGCCGCAGCGGCCTCATCAACAGTGGTGGCGCGTCCGGAGCGCACGATTTCGCCGAGGCGGTCAAGACGGCCGTCATCAACAAGCGAGCCGGCGGCACGGGTCTCATCAGCGGTCGCAAAGCCTTCCAACGGCCGATGAAGGAAGGCGCAGAGCTCCTGAATGCGATCCAGGACGTGTACCTCTGCAAAGAGGTCACGCTGGCCTGAGTGCATCAGGCGTGGCCGGGGTGCTCGCTCGGGCTATAAGCCAGCGCGATGCATCGATCCCCGAAGAGCAGGCGGACGAGGGGCTCCCTCGTGCTCTTGGTTCCGGCGGTGCTGCTCTTGGCATTTCTGTTCGTGCCGCTGCTCGGCTTGGTGCTCGGCACGACGGTGGATGACGTTCGGCGCGCGTTGGGTAGCGAGCTCCTCGGGCCGGCCATCGGTCTGAGCCTGATCACGACGCTCGTCTCGCTGGTCGTGATCGTGCTTTTGGGCACGCCCTTGGCTTGGCTCTTGGCCCGCGGCGGCGGCCGGACACTGCGCGCGGTCGAAACGCTGGTCGAGCTGCCCGTCGTCGTGCCACCTGCCGTGGTCGGCGTCGCGCTCCTCTTGGCGTTCGGTCGCCAAGGCCTGTTTTCGCGCTGGTTCCTGCCAGCAGGGGGGTCGCTGGCGCTCACCACGACTGCGGTTGTTTTGGCGCAAATTTTCGTGGCGGCGCCGTTCTACGTCCTGTCCGCTCGCAGCGCGTTGCGTGAGGTCGACGACGAGCTTTTGCTCGTGGCCCAGAGCTTCGGCGCTTCAGCCACGGCAGTGTTCTTCCGGGTCGGTGTGCCACTGGCTCGGCCGGGACTCATCGCCGGGGCGCTCCTCGCCTGGGCGCGCGCGCTCGGTGAGTTCGGGGCGACGCTCATGTTTGCCGGCAATCTGAGCGGCCGCACCCAGACATTGCCGCTCGCCATCTACGCGGCGCTCGAGTCCGATCTGGGCACGGCGCGCGTGCTGTCGGCGTTGCTGGTCGGCCTGGCGTTTGCGCTCTTGCTCGGGGTTCGCTCGTGGTTGAACGGCGGGAGCCGCCTCTTCGGAGGAGCCAGGGCATGAGTGACCGAGCATCCGGTTTGGCGGTCGAGCTTCGCCTGGAGCGCGGCACGTTTTCGCTCGATGTGGCCTTCCGCTGCGGGCCGGGCGTGCTCGTGGTCGTCGGTCCCAACGGGGCAGGCAAGAGCACCCTGCTGCGGGCGATCCTCGGAGCAGAATCCACCCGTCATGCGCGCGTCGCGGTGGGCGACGTCGTGCTCGACGACGGCGCGGAGTCCCTGCATCTGCCGACCGAGGCGCGCCGTCTGGCCTATCTGCCGCAAGCCTACGGTCTTTTTCCTCACCTCACGGTGGAGGGCAACATGCGATTCGCCCTCGATTGCGCCGCGCCGACTCTGGACGCAGCGGAGCGACAGCGGCGTGCCCTAGAGACGGCAGCTCAGTTCGGCATCGAGACGCTGCTCCGCCGCTTTCCCGGATCGCTGTCGGGCGGGGAGCGACAACGGGTCGCGCTGGCGCGGGCTCTCGCCGTGGAGCCGCGCGCTCTGCTTCTCGACGAGCCTCTGTCGGCCCTGGATCCGGTGGCGCGCGTCGAGACCCGGGCCTATCTCGGCCAGGCGCTGCCCAAGCTCGGTATCCCCGTGCTCCTGTCGACCCACGATCCCGCGGACGCCCTGGGTCTGGCGGCGCGGGTCCTGGTACTCGAAAGCGGGCGGGTGACGGCGGAAGGGACGCCGCAGGCGCTGGCGCAAGCTCCGGCGACGCCGTTCGTTGCCGCGTTCTTTGGCTCGGTCCGCGGGAGCTGAAGGGAGCCCCGTCCGCTCAATCCGGGTGAGCGCTGACCGGGGCGTTGCTCTGGAGCACCGGCAGCGATGGCTTGGGTGCTTCGGCGTAGTCGCGCAGCCGGTACTGCACTTTGCGCACGCTGATGCCGAGCATGTGGGCAGCCTGGGTGGTGCTGCCGCCCACGTGCTCGAGCGTCCTCAGGATCGCGTAACGCTCGAGATCGGCCAGCGTAGCACCCGGAATGCGCGGAACGCCGCCGTCGTCATTTTTGCCGAGCTCGAACTCAGCGGGCAAGTGACGGGGCAGAATCACCGGGCCATCGACGAGCACGACTGCGCGCTCGACCACGTTCTCGAGCTCGCGCACGTTGCCCGGCCACGGGTGGGCGCGCAAAATCCGCATCGCCTGTGGGTCGACCCGGTCCACCGTCTTGCCGTTTTCCTGTGAGAAGCGCTGCACGAAATGCATGACCAGACCCGGAATGTCGTCCCTGCGCTCGCGCAGAGGCGGCAGGCGCAAGTTGATCACGTTCAGGCGGTAGTAGAGGTCCTCGCGAAACTTGCCTTCGTCGACGAGCTTCTTCAGGTCGCGGTTGGTGGCCGCGACCAGACGAACGTCGGCGTGCACGGTCTGGTTGCCACCGACGCGCTCGAACTCGTGCTCTTGCAGCACCCGGAGCAGCTTGACCTGGGTGGCGGCCGAGATCTCGCCGATCTCGTCCAAGAACAGCGTTCCACCGTCCGCTTGCTCGAAGCGACCGATGCGGCGCCGGTCAGCGCCCGTGAACGAGCCGCGCTCGTGACCGAAGAGCTCGCTTTCGAGCAGGCTCTCCGCGAGCGCCGCGCAGTGGAGCTTCACGAACGGTCGCTCGCGGCGCTCGGAGTTGTGATGCAGCGCCGAGGCGATGAGCTCCTTGCCGGTGCCCGATTCACCGCTGATGAGCACCGTGGCGCGGCTCGGCGCCACCTGCTCGATGCTCTTGAAGACGGCGCGCATCTCGGCACTCTGGCCGACGATGCTGGAGAAGTCGTAGCGCTCACTCAGGCGCTCGCGCAGGTCCTTGGTTTCACGGCGCAGCGCTGCACCTTCCAACGCGCGCTCGATGACGACGAGCAGCTCGTCGGAATTCAGCGGCTTGGTCAGGTAGTTGGCGGCGCCGCGGCGCATGGCTTCCACTGCGCTTTCGACGGCGCCGAACGCCGTCATCAGCACCACGGCTACGTCCGGGTGGATTTCCTTCAGCCGTTCCAGGAGCGCCATGCCGTCCATGCCCGGCATTTTCAGGTCGGTCAGCACCAGATCGGGCAGAAACTCCTGGGCAGCGGCGATGGCGCGAAAGCCGTCGGCAGCTATCTTCACCTGGTAGCCCTCGTCCGTCAGGATTTCACTGAGCGCGTGGCGCGCGCTGGCTTCGTCATCGACGACGAGGACTCGACCCTTCGAATTGTGCTTGCTCATGTCCCTGGCGGGGAGAAGCATGAGCCGTGCCGGCGGCCGGTCGGGGCGCTGAGAGGGCCACGTTCTGGCTGTTTTTCCGCAGATTGAGGAGAATTGGCCACCCGGCCGGTCCGTCTCTCCTTTCCGGCAAAATTTGCGTCCATGTCTGCTTCGCCGCAATCATTGCGCGCTCGCGCGGAGGGGTTCGGCACCGGGCGGGCTGGTACGCTCGCTTCCGGGATGTCAGCCAACCTCCAGCCCTCGGCGTCGCGCCTGCGCGAGCTGGTCGAGACCTGTCAGGACGCGGTCCTCTTCATCGATCGCGTGGGCACGATCAAGATGGCCAATCCCGCGGCCTGTCGGATGTTCGGCTACCGCGCCGAGGAGCTGCGCGAAGCGGACGTGCGCATCTTGATGGGCGAGCACTACGCGTCACGGCACCAGGGCTACATCGACCGCTACGAGCAAACGGGAACCCGCAAGGCGATCGGCTTCATCCGCCAGGTCTCGGCCGTGCGCAGTACCGGTGAGGAATTTCCGATCGAGCTCTCGGTGACCCAGCTCACCGAAGAGGAAGACGGAGCGCGCTACGGCGCGTTCATCCGCGACATCAGCGAAAAGGCGCGCTTGCAAGCGGAGCTGATGGAGCGCGAACGCGCGGCCACCGTGGGCACCACGGCGTCGATGTTGGTGCACGAGATCGGCAATCCCCTGAACAACATGGCGCTCCAGCTGCAGGCGCTGCGTCGCCGCGTGGCGCGGCTCGGCGAATCCGAGGAAGCGGTCAGCAAGGTGGACAGCTGCCTGGGGGAGGTGGCGCGCCTGTCGCGCCTGGTGCAGGAGTTTCGAGCGCTGTCGGGTCGGCGCCGCCTCAACCGACGTCGGGTGCCCCTGACCTCGGTGCTGGAGAACGTTCCAACGTCGGTCTTGGGCGCGGTGCGCGGGATCAACCTGGTGCGCAACTTCGCCGACGGCGGTGTCCAGGTCCTGGCGGATGCGGACAAGATGCAGCAGGTACTGCTCAACCTCTGTCATAACGCCGTCGACGCCATGGGTGAGGCGGGCGGCACGCTGTCGATCCTCACCCGTGTGGAGGCCGACGATTACGTGCTCGAGGTCGTCGACACCGGCAGCGGGGTCCCACCCGGCACCGATGTCTTCGCCCCCTTCGTCACGACCAAGCCCGACGGCACCGGACTTGGCCTGGCGATCTGCAGCGAAATCGTGCGGGAGCACGGGGGGACCATCACCTACGAGACGGCGCCGGGGCAGGGCACCACGTTTCGTTTGCGCATTCCGCTCTGAGCCGGTCAGCGACCGGCCATGCCGATGAACATCGGCGGGTTGCTCGGCGCCCCGGTCCGGCTCTGGTAATGATACGTGTGCCGCTGCCCGTGGCGCTCCCGGTGCTGGTCGCACCAGAGCTCCTGGCCTCCGCTGGCTTGGCGCGCTTCGACGCAGCGTGGGCACGGTGGCTCGATCTCGGGCACCTGCGACGGCTGATCTTTGGGACGCACGACGAGCACCGCGCAGTGGGCGAGGCGCACCACGCCCTCGGCGACCGATCCCAGGAGCAGGCGGCGGAAGCCGCGTCGCCCGTGGGTACCGATGACGACCAGGTCCGCCTCGAGGTCGGAGGCCAGCTGCGCGATCTCAGCGCTCGGGACCTCACTTCTCACGTGGATGCAGAGGCGCCCGAAGCTCTGCTTGGTCTCCTCTTGCCAAACCGAGATGCGCTGTCCGATGCGGGCTTGTAGCGCCTCGTACGCGTCGTCGAGCGGGATCGCACCTGGCGTGCCGAGCCCGGCCACCCCTGCGCCGACGAAGTCTCCCATCTGGACGACGACGGTGACCACGTGCACCTCAGCCTCTTTTTCGCGGGCGGCCAAGTCGAAGGCACGCTCTAGCGCCAGGTCTGCAGTGGGGGAGTAGTCGTAGCCAACGACGATCTTGTATGCGCTCTTGGTCATGATGCCCTCCTTTCGGGACAATGAGATCAACGTGCCAGGGGCACTCATCCATTCCTGGTGCATCGGACGTGCCAGACGCGCCGTGGAGGCCGCCTGGCCCCAAAGTAGTGGGGGCTTGTGGGTCGGTGCGGGCCGACCCTGGCGGACGATTGACCACTGGATACCGGCAAGAGTTGCGCGGTCCGGGCGGATCCCTGCATGCATTGCGGCGGTGGTGGCGCAGATGTACACCGCTCATGAAGGGGGGAGTGGTCATTTGACCGCTTGTTCGGCCCTCATTTGAGGACGCACGCCAGCGCCCGACCGCTGGGGCACGTGCCTTGCAGAGGAGCGGCTCGGCCATGCCCATCGAAAAGTTTTCTTACGACGACGCCGTTGTTCGCAAATTCGTCTTCGCCACGGTCATCTGGGGGATCGTCGCGACGCTGGTGGGCCTCTGGCTGGCGCTCTTGCTCGTCGTCCCCGCTGCGAGCTTCGATCTGCCTCAGCTCACGTTTGGCAGGCTACGCCCGCTGCACACCAACGCGGCCATCTTCGCCTTCGCCGGCAACGCGCTATTCGCAGCCGTTTATTATTCCAGCCAGCGACTGCTCAAGGCGCGGATGTTCTCCGATGCGCTGTCGGCGTTTCACTTCTGGGGCTGGCAGGCGATCATCGTGTCGGCGGCGCTCACGTTGCCCTTCGGCATCACCCAATCCAAAGAGTACGCCGAGCTCGAGTGGCCCATCGACGTCGCCATCGCGGTCGTGTGGATCGCCTTCGCGATCAACTTCTTCGGCACCATCGCCAAGCGCCGTGAGCGGCACCTCTACGTCGCCATTTGGTTTTACATTGCGACCATCGTCACGGTGGCGATCCTGCACGTGTTCAACAACCTGGTCGTCCCGGCCGGGCCGCTGAAGAGCTATTCCATCTACGCCGGCGTCCAGGACGCGTTCATGCAGTGGTGGTACGGGCACAACGCGGTGGCGTTCTTCCTGACGACGCCATTCCTCGGCCTGATGTACTACTTCTTGCCGAAGGCCGCCGAGCGGCCCGTGTTCTCGTACAAGCTGTCCATCCTGCACTTCTGGTCGATCGTCTTCCTGTACATCTGGGCGGGCCCGCACCACCTGCACTACACGGCGCTGCCCGAATGGGCCTCCACGCTCGGCATGCTGTTTTCGGTGATGCTGTGGATGCCGTCCTGGGGCGGCATGATCAACGGGCTTTTGACCTTGCGCGGCGCCTGGAACCGGGTCGCAGAGGATCCGGTGCTGAAGTTCTTCGTGGTGGGCGTCACCTTCTACGGCATGGCCACGTTCGAAGGGCCGATGCTCAGCATCAAGAGCGTCAACGCGCTCAGCCACTACACGGATTGGACCATCGCCCACGTCCACTCGGGGGCACTGGGCTGGAACGGGTTCATGACGTTCGGCATGCTCTATTGGCTGGCTCCGCGCCTGTTCCAGACCAAGGAACTCTATTCCAAGAAGCTAGCCGAGGTGCACTTCTGGCTCGGCACGCTCGGCATTCTTTTCTACATCGTGGCCATCTACGCGGCTGGCGTCACGCAAGGTCTCATGTGGCGCGCCTTCGACGACACGGGGCGCCTCGCCTACCCGGACTTCGTCGAGACGGTCATTCGCATCATCCCGATGTATTGGGTGCGCGTGCTCGGCGGCAGCATGTACGTCACGGGCATCGTCATCGGTGGCATCAACATCTTCATGACCTGGTCGAAGCGGCCGGCGAGCTACGTGATCCACGAGCAGGAGGCGCCGTCGCTCGAGCCGTACAGCGGGCCCGAGCCGCGCCTGATCATCCCGGCTCACAGCACGGTGGCGCCGACGGGCCTACGCCTGCGTTATTTGGCTGAGGCGGCCTGGCACCGGGCCTGGGAGCGTCGGCCGCTGAAGTTCACGATTTGGGTCGTGCTGGCGGTGCTCGTCGCCTCCGCGCTCGAGATCATCCCGACGTTTTTGATCAAGAGCAACGTGCCGACCATCAGCTCGGTCAAGCCCTACACGCCGCTCGAACTCTATGGTCGCGACCTCTACATCGGCGAAGGTTGCTACAACTGCCACAGCCAAATGGTGCGGCCGATTCGTGCCGAGACCGAACGCTACGGCGACTACAGTAAGCCGGGCGAGTTCGTTTACGACCATCCCTTCCAATGGGGCTCGCGGCGGATCGGGCCCGATCTGGCGCGGGTCGGCGGCAAGTATCCGCACCTCTGGCACGTGCGGCACATGGAGGCGCCCACCTCCACGACGCCGCAGTCCATCATGCCGGCCTACGCTTGGATGCTGACGTCGCCCATCGAGTTTTCCGTCATTCAGCCGCGCGTCGACGCCATGATGATGCTGGGCGTGCCCTACGGCGACGCAGCCCTGAAGGCCGAAGAGCTGGCACGAGCGCAGGCCAGCGAGATCGCTCGCGAGGTCCAGAAGCAAGGCGGCCCACCGGGCCTCGAGGACAAGCAGGTCACGGCCATCGTCGCCTATTTGCAGCGCCTGGGCCGGGACATCGGGCAGGCTCCCGCGGTGGCGGCTGCGCCGGCCGCTCTGGCGAACGTGGGAGGTGACAAATGAAACTGTCCGACGTGATGGGCGCCGCCAATCTAGCGGTCTTCGCCGAAGGCGCCCTGGTCTTGTTCTTCGCAGCGTTCGTGCTGGTGCTGGTGCGGTCCCTCGGGGCAGAGGAAAAGGCTCGTGCAACGGAGCTCAGTCGGCTGCCGCTCGCGGACGACCAAGCGAGTGCCGAAGCCGGCGAAAGGAGCGCACCGTGAAAGACAACACGTCGACCCAGTCGCCCGACGACGACCGTCTCCTGCACCACGAGTACGATGGCATCCAGGAGTACGACAATCCGATGCCCCGTTGGTGGGTGTGGATCTTTTGGGCCACCTTCTGGTTCTCGCTCGCCTATCTGTTCCACTATTGGCTGGGCAATGGCGTCTCGGTGGCCGATGCGTACTCGGCGGAAATCGCCGTAGTGCGCGAGCGCGAGGCCAAGGCCGCGCTCGCCGAAAACGTCAGCGAGGCAAGCCTGTCCACCGTGATGGCCGATGGATCGAGCCTAGAGGCTGGCAAGGCCGTGTTCCAGGCGCGCTGCGCCTCGTGTCACCTGGAGAAGGGCCAGGGCCTGATCGGTCCGAACCTCACCGACGATGCCTGGATCCATGGCCACGGCAGCTTGCTCGACATCTACGGCACCGTGAATGCGGGTGTGCTCGACAAAGGCATGCCCGCTTGGGGCCGGCAGCTCTCGCCGCTCGAGCTCCGTACCGTGGTGGCTTTCGTGGGCAGCCTGCGCGGCACGCACGTGCCTGGCAAGGAGCCGCAGGGCAGCTCCGAGCCAGGTAGCTCTGCTCCAGCTCCGTCCGAGCCAGCTGCAGCCGAGCCAACACATTCCGTGCAGAAGAAGTGACGCGGAGGGCCATTGGCACATCCCGGCTCTCCTCCCGTCGCGCCCCTCAGGGTCCTGCCGACGCTCAACCCAGACGGGTCGCGCCGTCGCGTTCGTCCCAAGCTCTACGATGGTGTCATCCTCCGTCGGCGCCGCGCGCTCGCCTACGGCCTCTTGCTCACGTTCGTCCTCTTGCCGTTCGTCACCATCGGCGGCAAGCCGGCCATGTTGCTCGACGTCGCGGAGCGACAGTTCACCCTGCTCGGTCGCACCTTTCTGGCGACCGACGGCGTGCTCTTGATGCTGCTCTTGCTCGGCATCTTCGTGACCGTGCTCCTGCTCACGGCGCTCTTGGGCCGCGCCTTCTGCGGCTGGGGCTGCCCGCAGACCGTGTACATGGAGTTCCTGTTTCGCCCCATCGAACGGCTGATCGAAGGTGACCGTCCGGCGCAGCTGCGGCTCGACCGCCAAGGCGGCGGGCCGCGCCGCGCGCTGAAGAACGCGGTCTTCCTGCTGCTATCGGTCGGAGTGGCCAACGTTTTTCTCGCCTACTTCGTCGGCGTCCGCACGCTGGGAACCTGGATGACCTCTTCGCCGCTGACCCATCCAGTGGGTTTCGCGGTGATGGGCGTGACCAGCGCCCTCGTGTTCTTCGACTTTGCCTACTTTCGCGAGCAGATGTGCACGGTGGCCTGCCCCTACGCCAGGCTCCAGTCCGCGCTCGTCGACCGCGATTCACTCATCATCGGCTATCAGGAACAGCGCGGCGAGCCGCGCCACAAGGGCAAGCCGCGAGCGGGCGACGGGGACTGCATCGACTGCAACGCCTGCGTCGTCGCCTGTCCGACGGGCATCGACATTCGAGATGGGCTGCAGCTCGAGTGCATCGCCTGCGGGCAGTGCATCGACGCTTGCAACACGATCATGCCCAAGGTCAATAAGGACCCGGACCTGATCCGCTACGCCAGTCAGCGCACGCTGGGCGGCGGACAGCGGCGGATCTGGCGACCACGGGTCATCGCGTACTCGGTGCTCGGGCTCGGCGCGTTTTCGCTCTTGGTGGTGTTCGGTGTGCGGCGTGAAGCGGTCGACGTCACCGTCTTGCGTGGGATTGGTGCGCCCTTTTCCGTCGTGGGAACCGAGGTGCAGAACCAGCTGCGCGTGAAGCTCGAGGATCATTCGGGTCACGCTGGTCGTCACCGGATCGAAGTGCTGCTGGAGTCTGCGCAGGGGCCCGCCCAGCTCGAGACGCGCGGCGCCCGCGCCATCATCCCGGAGAATCCCTTGCCCCTCGCTCCACTCGGCCGCCGCACGACCAGCGTGTTCGTGCTGTCGCCACGCGCTGCCTTCGCCCACGGCACGTTGCCCGTCGTCGTCCGGGTCACGCCGGAAACGGGTGATCCCGTCGTTGTGCCGTATCGCCTGCTCGGACCGGAGAACTGAGATGAAAGCCAAGTTTTTCATGCTGCTGCCCGTGCTTCTGCTCGGCCTGTCTTTCGCTGGCTGGACGGTCATGATCTCCATGGCCACGTCCGACCCGTCCTTTGCCGTCGAAGCAAACTACTACCAAAAGGCCGCCCGCTTCGACGAAGAGCTCGGCCGGCGCGAGGCGAGTCGAGCGCTCGGCTGGAAGGTGGAGGTGCTCGACTTTCGTCCGCGCCAGGGTGGCGCTTCGGCTTTGCGCGTTCGGCTCGTGGATCGCCAGGGCTCGCCGCTCGCTGGTGCGAGCGTTGCCGTCCAGGGGATCTCCAACCTGCGCGCCGCCCAGGTGCATGCGGCGTCCGCGCTGACCGATGAGCTCGGGCAGGCGACGCTCGACCTCAGCCCCGGACCGACCGGCCTCTGGGAGCTGCGGTTCATCGCCACCCGCGCAACCGTCCAATTCTCCGAGGTGGTCCGCACGGATCTTCGCGCCGACGGAGGCGCGAGCTGATGCCCGGCGTGCCCGAGTGGGCGCTCTTGGGGACGGTCGTTTCGGCCAGCGTGCTCGGCAGCCTGCACTGCGCCTTCATGTGCGGGCCCTTGGTGTCGGCCTGCCAAGGCAGTGGACCGGGTGACGAAGCGCGGCGGCTCGGTCCCGACCTCGGCTATCACTTGGCGCGCGGCCTCGGCTACGTGACCTTGGGCACGCTGTCGGGCGCGCTCGGCGCGGCCGTCGACTGGGCCGGCGCCGGGGTCGGCATCGCGCGGCTCGGCGCCATTTTTTCCGGGCTGCTCGTGGTTGGGGCCGGAGTCCTGTCGCTCTGGCCGAGCTTGCGGCCAGGTGCGCCCTCGGCAGGCTCGAGCTGGCTCGCGTCGCGTCTCCTCGGGCGCGGTCTGGTTCGCCTCCGGCGCAAAGGTCCTACGCTGCGCGGGGCGTTCCTCGGCCTTTTGACGCCCGTGCTGCCCTGCGGGTACCTCTACGCCTTCGTGCTCAGCGCCGCCGGAACCGGCAGCCCCTTCGGCGGCGCGCTCCTGATGGCCGCCTTTTGGCTCGGCACGCTGCCGGCGCTCTTTGGCGTGGGGTACGTGGTTCGTCGCCTGAGCCAGGCGACGCGCGCGCGGCTGCCGCTCGTCACGGGTCTGACGCTCATTGCGGTCGGCGTCCTCGGCGTGCTCGGACGTGGGCTGTCACCCGTCGCCCCAAGCCAGCGTTCCCCGGCGGCCGCCCTGCAGAGCCTGAGCCGAGGGGAGGGTCATGAACACGCGGCTTGTCACTGACGGCGCCCACGTAGCAGAGCCAAGCGCCGTGGTCTGCGCCCACTGCGGGCAACCCGGTCCGGCGGAGGGTGAGGCCCTGCCCTGGTTTTGCTGCGCCGGCTGCCGCGCGGTGCATGCGGTGCTCGCGGGCGCTGGGCTCGGCGAGTACTACGCCTTTCGCGATCGCCTGGGTGCGCGCGGGTCGCGGGGCCGCGAGCCCGCAGAGAGCGAGTTCTCGGAGGTCGATGCGCCGGCGTTTCAGCGCCTCTACTGCGACAGCGTGGGCGAGCACACGGACCGGGCCGAGCTCGAGCTGGGCGGTCTGACCTGCGCAGCTTGCGTGTGGCTGGTCGAGCGACTGCCGCGCCTCGAGCCCGCCGTAGTGGGCGCACGGGTCGATCTCGGTCGCGGGAGGGTCGCGATCGAGTTCGTGGCTCGTGGCCCGGATCGCGTTCCGCTGTCGCGGATTTTCGAGCTGCTCTCCCGACTCGGCTACAGCCCGAGGCCCGCCCGCGGCCTGGCCGCCGATCGACAGCGCAAGCTCGAGCTTCGGCGGCTGCTGCTCCGGATCGGGGTCGCGGCCGCCAGCGCGGGCAACGTGATGCTCATCGCGTGGGCGCTCTACGGTGGAGCCGATCAGACGCCATCCGGCGCCGACGCCGAGGTGGAGGCCACCTTGCGGCTGTTTCACGTGGCCACCTGGCTCGCCAGTCTGCCCGCGCTCTGGGCCGCCGGGCTGTTCTTCCGTGGGGCGCTCTCGTCCTTGCGGACGCGGGCCCCGCACATGGACCTGCCGATCGCCCTCGGCATCACCACTGCGTTCGTGTGGGGGACGGTCTCCCTGTGGCGCGGTGGACAGGGCCTCTACTTCGACACCATCACCACGCTGATCTTTCTCTTGCTCATCGGCCGTTACCTGGACGTCCGCCAACGAGCGCGGGCGAGCCAGGCCGCCGAGCTGCTCAATGCCGTGCTTCCCGGACAAGCGAAGCGGCTCTGCAGCTTGGACGGGACCCAGCTCGAGAGCGTGGCGATCGAACGCATCGTGGCGGGCGACCTGGTGCTGGTGAAGAGCGGTGAAACCGTGCCGGTGGACGGCGTGGTCGAGGCGGGCGTCTCGACGCTGGATCTTTCGCTGATGAGCGGGGAATCGAAGCCCGTTTCGGTCGGCCCCGAAGAGCCCGTCCTGGCGGGAGCCTTGAACCTTGGCTCCGACCTCCGGATCAGAGTCAATCAGGCCGGCGCCGAAACGCGCGTGGCCAAGCTGCTCGACGCGGTGGAGCGGGCTGCCCTCGAGCGGGCTCCCCTGCTCGGCTGGGCCAATCGCCTCGCTGGGCGCTTCACGTGGGTGGTGCTCGGCTGCGCGCTGGCGGTGTTCCTGCTCTGGGCGCCCGGGTCCCTCGAGCTCGGCCTTTCCCACGCGCTCTCCGTACTGATCGTGGCTTGTCCATGTGCTCTCGGCATGGCAACGCCCCTTGCGCTCTCCGCTGCGACGACCCAGGCGGCCAAGAGCGGCATCCTGGTGTTCGGGGCGGCCAGTCTGGAGCGCCTGGCCTTGCCGTCCCGCATCGTGCTCGACAAGACCGGCACCCTCACCGCCGGTCACCTCGAGGTGGCGCGACGGGTCGGGCCCGAGGACCTGGACGGTCTCCTGCTCAGCTTGGAGGGGGGCACCCATCACCCGGTCGGTCGCGCTTTGGCCGGCTACCTCGCGGCGCTCGGGACGCAGGCGGACGCCACCTACTTCGATGCCCGCGAGGTCTTGGGGGCCGGACTCCGGGCGGAAACCACGGCCGGACCGGTCCTCGTCGGCTCACCGGGCTTCGTCCTCGGGGCTGCGCAGCCCACGCCCGAGGTGCGGGAGGCCCTATCGAAGGCGGCCGCGACGGAGTCCGTGGTTCTGGCCGCGCGGGCCGGGGTGGCCAGCGCGGCCTTCTTTCTCACCGATTCGGTGCGCCCGGACGCCGCGGCGAGCCTGCGGCGTTTGGCGGAGCTTGGTCACGAGCTGTGCATCCTGAGCGGCGACCGCGCGGAAAGCGTCGAGCACGTGGCCGCGACGCTGGCGCGAGAGGCCGGCATCCGGTTCGCCGAGGTGCTCGCCGAAGTGAGCCCCGAGCAGAAGCTCGCCCGGGTGAAAGACTGGGCGAGCACCCGGTCGAGCGTCGTGATGGTGGGCGACGGCGTCAACGATGCCGGAGCCTTGGCGGCGGCCCACGTCGGGGTCGCCGTGGGAGGGGCGGCGGAGGCGGCCCGGCTGTCTGCCGACGTCTATCTCGGTCGGAGCGGGGTCTCCGAGCTGACACGCCTGATGGCCGGCGCTCGGCGGACCCTGCGCACGATCCAGAGGGGAGTCGGCTTTTCGCTTGGGTATAACGCCATCGGAATTGGGCTGGCGGCGGCGGGCCTCTTGAGCCCGCTCGTGGCCGCGATCCTCATGCCCGTCTCCTCGCTCACCGTGGTGACCCACGCCTTTCGATCGCGGAGCTTCCGGAGAGCGCTATCCAGTGAGGCAAGATCATGAGCGTGCTCTTCGTCGTCGTCCCGCTGGCCCTGCTCGCGTCCGGCGCGGCGGTGGTTGCCTTCATTTGGGCTGTCCGGCGTGGCCAGCTGGACGACTTGACCACACCTGCCCACCGCATGCTCGAGGACGACGAGAGCGGTCGCGCCTCCACGCCCGAGGTGCCTCCGCCAGCGTGAGGGTGTGGCGAGTTTGCTCCGCTCTAGCAGGCAGAAAAAATTGCACCCAGAAACTGTGTGAATCCTGGGGATCGAGCGGTATCATCCTGTGCGCGAGCGGCGAGGGGACGAACGGTGTCCCCGGCGTGGTGACCGACATGGCGCAGAGCGAAGCGGAAAAACTCGACAGGGCTCACTCGGCTTCAGCGCACCCGGCTCCGGCGCACCCGGCTCCGGCCCACGCAGCTCCGGCCCACGCAGCTCCGGCCCACGC
>Ga0164309_10000405_pt1 | contig 23944 bp, 15 predicted proteins | sample Whisoiple_247_MG_FD_109984 | JGI IMG/M metagenome (GOLD analysis project Ga0164309, IMG submission 109984) | Soil microbial communities amended with fresh organic matter from upstate New York, USA - Whitman soil sample_247_MG | ecosystem: Environmental > Terrestrial > Soil > Unclassified >...
CGTGGATCGCGTGCTCCGTGAACGCACCGTGCACAGTTCGCTCTGGTTTGCACTCGTGCTCGGCCTGCTGTTGCTCGGCCCCACGTTCCACTCGTTCACGTACTTGTTCGTGCCAGTGGTGCCTCTGTACGTGCTTCTGGAGTTGCTATTTTTGCGACCAAAGCTCGCTCAATTGCGCAAAATCGTCGGACTGTTTGCGCTCGGCTGCCTGCTTTCCGTGCTGATGATCGGCTTCAAGCTCGCAGCCTGGCTCACGTTTCCGATGCAACGGTTGGTGAGCGACCACGGCGTGCTGCCTTTTTGGACGAGCCTGAAGCAACTGTTCGACTACTCGATCGTCGAAAGAGTAAACGTGGTCAGCGCCAAATACGTGGGAATGCGCGGGAGCCTGGGGACGCGTGGCTTCAAGCAGGAAGAGTCCGCTACCGCGCTCCCGCCGATTGCCACGTTGTTCGCGCTGGTTGGGCTGGGCGCGGCCGCCTTCTCGCCTTCGAAGCGCCGCATCGGTCTGTTTGCGCTGATCGTACTGGTGCTCGGCTTGCTGCTCACCAGCTGGTCACCCGCCTGGGAGGCGTTTCGACGCTTGAACGGTGGCAACTTTCGAGTCCCTCAGCGCTGCCTGGGCATGTCCGCGTTTGGTCTCGCGGTATTCGCGGCCCTGGGTGCTGACGTCCTGCTGTCGCGTTTGAAGCGTGCGGCTTGGCCCGTCTCACTTGCGACCGTGGGGTTGATGCTTGGCTCCGCGGTCTGGTGGACGCACGCTTCGAGTCGAAGCACATCCGATCTCGTCAATGCGCCCATTCACCCAATCGAGCGCTTCATCGACGAGCGTGAGACCGTAGCGAAGGTGCATTCCTTCGACACGCTCCGTCGCTACCGAGAACAGAGCGACATCTTGACGGGCACGGGCTACACGGATGCTTTCTTCGTCGTGGGCAATGAGCACAACCCGAACCTTTGGGCAGCGCCCGGCGCCCTGCCCGTGCTCTTCGACGGTAAGTCGCCGCTGAACGTCGGGGGGGTGACGCCCGAGCAAATTTCCACTGAGCATCTGCGGGTCAAGATTCGCGCTTTGCCCCCGCACAGTCGCACCTTCTTGCGGGTACGTCAGCCCAAGTTCGGGCTCGATGTAGCGACAGTCCCACCGAACGCTGAGGTCAACGTACAGCCCTCGGGAAATTTGCTCTTGGTCGAGAACCCGACGGACAAGCCCATCGATCGTGTGGTGTTGCGCGCGCGCCTTCCTATTTCGGTACTTTGGTTGATCATTGGCGCGCTCACGCTCCTGGGCACGATTGCTGGCCTATGCCGATTCCAATACGTTCAACGACGCGAGCTTTCGGTGACTCAGGTCGCGGTCTGATTTCGAGACGAGGATAGTGATTACGATGCCTAGCGAGCAGTTTTCCGATCTGACCGTGATCTTGCCGACGCTGAACGAGGTAGACAACCTCGAGTCGCTGATCGAGGGACTGTGCGGCGCGATGCCCGGTTGCCAGGTGATCGTCGTCGACGACAATTCTTCCGACGGCACGCCCGACCTAGTGAAGGAGATCGCCGCCCGAAACGCCGCGGTTCGTCTGATTGCTCGCCAAGTCACCCCCTGCCTCACAGACTCGATTCAGGCGGGCATTGCAGCCGCGGGCACTCCCTTCATCGCTTGGATGGACGCCGATCATTCGCACCCGCCTTCGGTGATGCGAGAGCTGTGCGAGGTGGCGCGGGTTTCCGGTTGCTGCATCGGCACCCGCTACCAGGATGCGAACGAGTCCTTCACCATGCGCCTGCCGAAAGGTGAAATGCTCGCGGCCAGGCTATCTGCCGTGCTGAACTTCTCGGTCAATCGCATCTTGCGCTTGGACATCACCGACTACACGAGCGGCTTCATCGTGTGCCGCCGGGACCTGCTCAGTAACCACGTGTTGACCGGCGACTACGGCGAATACTTCATCGAGCTCGTGTTTTACCTGACTCGTCGTGGCGTCGATATGCGGGAGGTCTATTACGAATCCCCGCCGCGGCACTCCGGTGAGTCCAAAACTGGCGCGAGCGTCGGGCCCTTGATGCGTCGCGGAGTGAAGTACCTATGGCTGGTTGGGCGCCTGATGCTCAAATCCAGCACTTCGACTTGAAGATCGAGAGGGGCGCTCGCGATCCGGCATCGCACCTCGCAGGTCGCAATGTTCCCGTCGAATCGACGCCGTCAGTGATAGTCCCCCTTCTCGTTGACGCTGCGGCGCTCAGGCGCCTTGGCGTGGGACAGATGAAGCATTGAGACACCGCGAACACTCGCTCTGCCGCTCGTTCGCGGTGGGGATAATGCTCTGATTTTAAAAAGGAATTCAGAAATGACCCGGGCATGGGTCTGGGCAGACCCACCGCAACCAATGTCTCTAAGTGGAACGAAACCCCGCCAAAAACTGGGTTCGAAGGGTGACAGCGGGTCGGGTACGAAGCCAAGCTGGGTCAACGGTGACCCCCCTTTTATTTCGCCTACATCGGCGTTTCCTGCGAAATATCCCTTAATTTCTGACTGGCACGCGCGCTGCAGTAAGCCCTCGCATGCCCACTAAAGAAGCGCAAGCAACGCCCGTAGCCACGGAAAACCGAGCCCCTGCCTCGACCCCGGAGACCGGCCGCATCGTGAATGCGAAGGCCGCGCAACCGTCTCGCGCTTCGATTACGCCCCGCCGCGCCTCTCTGCCGCCGCTGGCGTCGGTGCTCCCGCCTGCGCCTCACACGGCCTCGGTCCGCTCCTCCCTCGCGCCGCGTCCCGCCCGCAGGCACGCCTCGACGGCTGCGCGACACTCGCAGGGGTGCGCAGCGCACCGCCCGGCCGCGACTTCGCCCGCGACGGTCGTCGCTCATGGCGCGCACCTCGAGAAAGCGCGTACCCCCAATACACAACTGAGCGCTGAGCTCCTCCGTCAATACGAACCGCTCGTGCACAAGATCGCTGGTGGCTTCCAACGCAAACTGCCGCGCAACATTCTGCGAGAGGATCTGATCGCGGCCGGCATGAGCGGTCTGTGGGACGCCATTCGCCGTCACCCGGACGGACCGACCGACAGCTTCGAGTGGTACGTGCGTGTGCGCATCCGCGGCGCGATCCTCGACGAGCTGCGCGCCCAAGATTGGTTGTCGCGCCGCGCGCGCGCTACCGCCGCAGCCGCCACTGGCACCGACGCCTACGTTCCGCCGCCGGCCGTGGTCCGCTTCGACGACGTGAGCGAGTGGGAGCAAAACCGTTGCCTCGCCGACTCTTCCGACGGCGAAGCTGCGGTCGCCGCCAAGTTCGCTCAAGAAGCCCTGAGCAGGGCCATCGAACAACTGCCGGCGCGCGAGCGCCACATCGTATCGCAGCACTATCTCCGTGGCGTGAAGTTCAAGGACCTCGGAGCCGAACTCGGCGTCAGCGAACCGCGCATCTCGCAACTTCACTCGCGCGCAATGCAACGTCTGAAGGCGATCGTCCACTCCGCAGCGTGACCGCCCGCTATTCGTCCGCACGGGCGGTTTCTTGATTGATGGTCACGCGATACTTCTCTAGCGTCATGGCCTTCGGCGGCGTGCTGCGAGAGAGATCGAGATCGGAATCGAGAAGCGATGTGGGGACGAAGGTGGCTAGTATCGAACGTCATTGGCTGGGCTCTTCTGCAAGCGCTCAGCGGATGCGGCGGCAAGTCCTCGACGGAAGTGCCCCGCGCGCAGCGAGACACGAGCGCCATCTTCGGTAGCGGCACGCGCCTGAAAGCGCACTACTTGGACGGCGGCGACGGCGCGCGTGTGCCCGTTGATTTCTTCGATTCCGAACTGAGCACGAACTGCCAGTTCGTCGAAAGCGCGAGCGGGCAATATCACTGCCTACCTGCGACCCGCACCCGCTTCTACTTCGATGCCGCCTGTAGCGAGCCGGCCTACGTGCCTTCGCCATGCGCGCAAATTCCGCCGCCGCCCGAGCTGCTCGTTTCAGCGAATTCACCTGAATGCGACGCATTGGCAAGCGGCTATTCGCTCGGCGAGGAGCGACCAATGAGCATGCTTTACATCCGCACCTCGGAGGGTTGCCAAGCGGACCAAGCGCGGTCTGCGTGGTGGCTCGTGCGAGAACCGCTCGCGCGGTTCGTTCAAGGAACGACCTCGGTCGTCGGTGCCGAGGGCGGACTGCAAGCGAGCCGCGTCACGGCTGACGACGGAGCGTTCCTCAATCTCCGACTCGTGACGGACGGCGAACCGTGCAGTCAAGTCCTGGATCGCGGAGTTCCCCGCTGTATTTCCGGCATATCCGCAAGGCTCAGCAGCGCTCTCTTCGACAACGCGAACTGCGATAGCGCCGTCGCGGTTCGCTACCTGGACGACGCAGACCGCTGCGCCGGACGGCAGGCATTCGTTACCGAGCGAAAGTCGAACAACTGTGTCGCCAACGACTCGGTCTATGCGGCGCTCGACGAAGTGACCGCTGCGATCTACCAGCAGCAACAGTCGGGCGAGTGCCTCGCCCTTGGCGACGACGCCATGCCGAGCAGCTACTTTTTCTATCATGCAGGTGCCGAGCTCTCGATCGAAGGCGCACCAAGGGTGAATACCGTGCGCGTCGGCTCCGGCGCGCTCGGCCTGCCCTGTCAGACCGACCGTGAAGGAGTGCCGCTGCTGGCGCCGAATTCCCAGGTCCCCATTCCCCAAATCTGGCAACTGGAGAGCGGGCGCAAATGCGGCGCGATCGCCGATCCCAGCGGGACGCTGCGCTGCGTTCCTTACGGCTTGGGCCTGCCGACGTCGCCCATTCCCGGCGAATTGGGCCCGTTTTCCGACGCGGACTGCACGCGGCGCGTGGAAACCGTCAGTCGAGACGCATGCTCGAACGAGGCGGTGCCCAATCCGTACTTCATCGAAACGGACGATGCGCTCTGCAAATCCACCATCACTCACGCCTATATCGCGACGCCGTACGACGGACCATTCTACGAGATGCGCGATACGATTTGCAGGTCGGCGCCGAATTGGCGGAACCAGCTCACCTTCGTGGTGGGCCCCGAAGTCGACTTGTCCAGCTTTCCGCCAATCAGCGACCTCACCGATCAATGATTGCTCTAGACCTGGGCGCACGAGAGCGGGGTCGGTGCGACGCGCTTCAGCAACGAACCGCTCAGCTCGCGGCGGTTGCCAGGCGCCGGCGCATCTCTTCGGGAGTGACGATCTCGCGCCGCGAATGCAAGAGCCAACGATGACCGAACGGGTCCCGAAGGCTCGCGACGCGATCGCCATAGAATTCGTCGCGCACCGGCTTCTCGAGCGTGGCACCCGCAGCGACCGCGCGCTCGGCGAGGGCGTCGACGTCGGCGACGTAGACCACGATGCTCACCGCCGTCGAACTCCTGGGTGAGATGAAACCGAGCTCCGGAAATTCGTCCGCGAGCATGATGGTGACTCCCTCGAAAGCGAACTCGGCGTGGCCGATCTTATCGCCCATTTCGAGGCGGTAGCTCTCTCGAGCGCCGAACGCCCGTTGGTAAAAGTCGATCGCACGCGCTGCGTTCGTGACGATCAGATAGGCGAACAGGCGCTGACCGTCAGGGACCGGGGTGACTTGGGGACTTTCCATGACGTCAGCGTAGGGCGCCAAACCAAGAACGTCTTGGAAGGAATTTACCTGGAGCTACGCCGGGTCACCCGAAGCGTCTTGGAAGAAGTTTACCGCGGCTGGCCCAGCCACCAGCTCGCGCAACCGAGAGGGCGAGCCACGGGTCATGCGCTTCACGTCATTCGAGAGGTGCGCCTGATCGAACCAGCCGAAACGCGCCGCCAGCTCCGCCCATGAACCCGTGCCGCCCGAGCGCAAGTAGCGCGCTAGGCGATCGAAGCGAACGACGCGCGCAAAGCGCTTGGGGGTCATGCCCACGTGTTCGTGAAAGAGACTGATGACGTGCTTCGGCGAATAACCGAGTTCGCGCGCGAGCGTCTTCAGATCGAGCGCACCGCCCCCAGCCTCGATGCGACGGATCGCCCATTCGGCGACGCGCGTGTCGGCCCGACAAGCCGTGATGCGCTGCCCCAGCAACCCTTCCACCAGCGCGAGGCGAGCGTCCCAATCTCGAAGTTCGGCGAGCCGTTCGCACAAGTGGCGCTCAGCACGGGGCAAGAGATCGACGAGCGACACGACTTGCCCATGCAGCTCCGACATCGGCAGATCGAAGCAGCGGCGGGCCCCCGTAGGCGTCAGATCAATCTGAATCCCCCGCTGGATGCCGTCGTGCGTGGTCAACGTCGAGCGATCATCGAGCCCAGCAACGAATCCACCGTTGAACGACGAAGCCTTTGCCTCGTCCGCCGAGTGATGCACGCGGATCGGCGTGTCGATCTCGAGGATCACGACCACGCGAGGCAGCGGCATTTCGCGCCGTACGACCGGCGCTCCTGCCCACTCGCCATAGCCGGCACATTTGCTGACCCACGGACGCAGAGCGGCAGGTAGCGGGCGCACCGCGAGCTCCCAATGCGCGCCACCGCTGGACCCTTGCTCGACTTTTGCGCGAACCGATGCGGCCATGCTCTTGGGCTATCTGTGCCCGTCGGGATCGTCAAGCGGATGCGCAGCGCTTCGTGAAATCGGGCGTTCGACGACGGACTACTTCAAAAGGGCACGAATATTCGAGATGCAGAAATCGTAGTCGAACGCGGTCGCGGGATTCGTCATGACGTGCCAACCAATCCGGATCAGCGTCGATTGCGCGGCCTCCGCGGTTTGCGCGGTGCCAGCGGGACCGTAGCAAGCCGCATGCATCTCGCTAAACAAGACGGTATTGACGCCGATCTTGAAGTTGTAATTGATTTCGCAGAACTCCGTGTCAGCGGTGAAGACTCCGAAACGCAGAGCGCGGATACCGGGGACCGCGTTACCCGTGAGTTCGAAAGAGAAGCCCTTCAGCAAACTCGCATCGTATGCCACGGGCGACAGCGCCGTTGGAGGATCGGTGGTGTCGTCGAGCGGTTGATTGAGGTAAAGGCCGATGCCACTACCAAAGTACTTGCCGTAGCAGTCGGAGCCGGGATCAGGGATGCACGAGAGGTCCACCTTTGGAGCCGTGCCCTTGATGCACGCGTTCGCGCCCGTAAAATCCGAAATGAGACTGAGCGTCGCAACCGGATCGGCGTAGGGGAAGATCGCGCCCTGAATGCTCAAAGTGTTGCTGGTGCCGGCGAGCCAGCCTTCCGACGGAGTGAGGAGCACCCCTTCAGGCTCGGTTGGGCCACCGCCCGTTTCTTCACTGCCCGCGGCACCCGCTGCGCCACCGGAACCCGCTGCGCCCCAGGGTAGCCCGCCGCCAGCACCCGCTTTGCTTCCAGGCCCGCCACCTGATGCGCCACCAGCCCCTCCAATCGGAAGAGGCCCGCCGCCTGCTGTGCCACCGAGGCCGCCCGTGCCCGAACCGCCTTTACCGAAGTTCGCTTTGCCGCCGGCGCTCGCCATTCCGGCGCTGCCCGTGTGCGCGGCGCCGCCTGCGCCCATGCCACCCTTGGCAGCAGCACCACCAGAAGCGTTATTCCAACCTCCAACCGACTGACCCCCGGGGTCACGCGGAGCGCCCTCTAGGTTTCCGGTCGGGTCAAGTTCATTGGCGTCGGCGCATTCACCGGTCAGCGAACAGAGCTGCCCGTTCAAGCAGTTATCGTTCGTTTGGCATGCGTTACGGCACTGCCCGTCTGCTCCGCAGAGGAGTGGAGCGGGACAGTCCGAGTGCTGCACACACCCTATTTCTTGGTCGAGCAGGCAAGCGCTACCCGACTGCGTGATCACGCAGCGCCCCCGAGCACAGTCAGCGCTCGTCGCACAAGCATCGTGACAGAGTCCGAAAGCGCATACCGCATCTGAATCGCATCGAGCGTGCGATTCACAGGCTCGAGTGCCTGACTTGTCTTCGATCACCACCGGCTTGCAGTCGGTAACGCCCAACGTCGCCAAGGTCAAACACGATACGAGCGCTCTGGCCCAACGTCCAAACATTCCCTGTCTAGACACTAACGCACCACTGAGTGGCTATGGTCAAAAGTTTTACGCGAGCGGATGACAGCAAACGAGGCCATCGAACCAAAGGAACCAACCCCGACGGGGTATTGAAAGGGGCTACTTGGCCACGCCCTTCTCGTAAAACGTGTAGCGAGCCGAGGCGAGATCCTTGGTCCATGTCACCGCCAGCAGCAGGTCGTCCATGTGGTCGTCAATCTTGTCGCCGCCGAGCGCATCCGAGGTTTCGTGATACGTGCGCGGGAGCCGCCAGGATTCACGGAAAAACCAGCGCGTGTAACGCGTTCGAATCAGCACGTCCCCCTGGGTCAGCGTGTGCAGATCGAACCCTTCCACCGCGAGCTTCAGCGCGTTCGGATCTGACGGTGGGTTGGCAACCACGAACGTCTCTTCTTTCACGTAGCCGCCATCGGAAACGTGATCGCGGGTCAGCTCCTTGAGCAAGAAGAATTCAGGCGACCGAGGGCTGCACGCTGCTGTCAGCAGCGCGCAACCGAACACGACCCAGCTAGTGCAGCGCATATCAGGTGATGTGAAGTATTTCGCCGGGCACTGCACCGGGCACCTCATGGCACATTGACGGTGAAACGCGGAGTCTGGAGCGTGCCGAGCCAAACCGAGCTCAGCGTCTTCGGGGCTCCGCTCTCGCCGGTGTAGTCCAGTCGCTCGCTTTGCCACTCGAGCATGGCCTGGTAACTGCCCGGCGCCAGGTCGGTGAACGAGAAAGGCCCCCACACGAGCTCGTACGAACCTGAGTGGTTCTTGATCCGCCCTTGAAAGAGCGACGCTTTGCCGCGCGGCGGAACTTCCACGTAGTCCGACCGAGACACTCTGCTATCGAATTTCTTGCGTGCGCGCGCGTCACTCGCGGTGAGCTCACTACCGTCTTTGCCGAACAGCCGCAGGCGGCTCGGCTGAAAATTCAGTGAGTGCAACAGATACTGCGGCTCGGCGCTGGTATTCTCGAGCCAGGCGTTGGAAACGTTTTCGAAGTGCAACACCCAAGGTCTACCCTCAGCGATGCTGCTTACTCCAAGCTGATTTGCAGCAGGCGCGGTCGCGCTATGCAAGTCATTGGCTGCCGTTCGCGGGGTGAGCGCGGGTGGTGTTGGGGTGGCATCGGGAACACCCGCGGACGAGCTCGTCGACGACGGGGCTGGCTTCGCTTCACGCGCGCAGCCCGTCGGCAGGCCGAGCACGACGAGCGCAAGCCAGAGCCACGAGCGCGGCCCGTACGAACCCGGTGCAAACCCTCGCGGCATGACCCGTGAGCATAGGGCCACTTGGGTCAATCTCGCCATGCTTTGGTTCGAGCCGACACGCCTTCCGTTCCGAGTCGAACGCGGTATATTCGTATCTGACATGCGTAAATTCACGGGTTGGAGGACGCGCACGGCGAGCGCGTTGGTTGCACTTCTAAGCCTTGCGCCATTGGGTTGCGGGGAAAGCGTCGACGCCAACGCCCTTCATACGGATCTGATCACGGTGGAGGCGATGCGGGTCGAGCGGGTGGTCTCCGATGAGTCGGCGCTGTTCTTCATCGATATCGATCTGCGCAATCGCACGAACAACACCGTGAACAACTTCTACTGGGCGCGTGTTCAAGCGGGTTCGGCGAGCGCTGAGTTCAACCTCACCCATAACCAGGAGCCGTTCACGCTGATCGGTTGCCTGAGACCCGAGCCATTCGACGTACCACCCGGGCAAGTGAAGACGACCCGCATGCGAGTCGACCTGAGGACCGATCGCGCGCAGTTCGGTGTCACTTGTGAGTTCGATCCATCGCTCCGTGGCTTCACGAGCTCCCAATCGCGCCAATTCGAAGCGGCGCGCGCTGGCGCAGAACCGCCTAGCGACTTCCACGGTCCTCTCGAGCTAGAGCTCAAAGGCTCGATGAACGCCCAGTGTCGCCCGGGCGACTGTGGCACGCACGCTCTGGTCGTCGCGTCATCGGAAGTCAGCGTGCCCTAGTCGTCACTTGGCGAGCTTCATCACTGTGCCACCGTGGTACGTGACCCAATACACGCTCCTAGCGTCGACGGCGATGGCCCGGATCCCGTCTTGACCCGAGGCCAACGTTATCGGCTTACCGCCGTCTTTGCCGATCTTCATCACTGTTTGGTCGTAGAACGCGGTCCAATAGACACTGCTCGCGTCAACGGCTATCCCTACCGGTGAACTCTGCCCAGTTGCCAGTGTCGTCACCTGGCCGCCATTCTTTGCCATCTTCTTCACCTCTCCCGCGGAGAAGCTGACCCAATAGAGGTCTGTTTCGTCTGCTGCGATCGCCGAAGGCACTGCCGCTGCGGACATGAGAGGCGTCAATGTGCTGCCGTCAATTCCCGCCTTCATCAGTTCCAGGCCCTGTTCGCCGTTGTAGCCGGCCCAATAGACGTTGTTCGCATCGAGCACGAGAGATACGGTTGCTTCACCGGTCGATGCCTGGGGGTTTTGCTCATCAACGGGCGCCGGAGTGACCGAGGCGACCATTGTCGGCGTGCCTCCGTCGAGCGGCACTTTCATCACGCCATCCGTGAAGCCGAGGATCGTCCAATACACGTTGCTCGCGTCGATTGCGACACGACCACAAGTAGCCAAGCCTGCGGCGAGCGTGATCGGAGTACCTCCGCCAATTCCTACCTTCATCACCGCGCCACCCAAGAAGCTCGCCCAATAGACGCTCGTTGCGTCCACGGCGAGACCCGCTGGACCATCCAAGCCAGCTGCCAGTGTGACTGGGGTGTCCCCGTCGATTGCCACTTTGTTTACGGTATATCGGTGGCGGTCGGAGCCCGCGGTCCAATAAACGCTGCTCGCGTCGAGCGCGATCTCCGACGGGTGGTCTTGGCCGGTCGCGAGTATCACTGGCTGGCAAGTGCTGTCCTGACACAAGCCTCCCTGGCAGTCGTGACCGCAGCTCCCGCAGTTTTTCGAATCCGCGGTGGTGTCGACGCACGCAACTACGCATGCAGTTTGCTCGCGAGTACAGGGACTGGCGCAGGCCGCGTCGTTCGCGGCACAACCGCTGCTACCCGCAAAACCGTTGGGAATGGTGGGGTGCGCGTCCGTGATACCACCGCTGGCCTGCGTTTCGCCCGTCGCCCCACCGGCGCCGCTCTCCTGGCCGATCTCGCCGGCGCTGCCAGACGCATCGATCGACGCTTTGCCGCCGATGCCGAACGCCGCATCGCGCGACGCCTTGCCGCCGCAGCTCGTGCTGAGGACACTCGATGCGAGTGACGCAAGAAACAGAAACGCATTTCTCGTCTGCATGCCCACACTCCGGCCGATACAACGTTGCCTCGAGGTAAATCTACCCCGCCTGAGTGGGGCCGGTGCCGACGAGCGATCACCTCATGGCCAAAGATCCGAAAATTGGCAAAGATTGCCGGTCTGCGCTCCATCCCGCGGAACAGCTTTCGAGGCGGGCAACTCGTGGTTCGTCACAAACTTTTGACCATGGAAGGCTAACCGCGGGCATTGGCAACATCGCCTGCGTGAATCAGCGCCGCTCGTCGTTCCCATTGGAGTTTGCGTGATGAGAAGAGTCCCGAATTTTTCCATTCTGGTGGCGTTTGCCTCGCTACTCACCTCGGCGCCTGCGCTTGCAGGCCAGTGTTGTACGTCGCCCCGGACAACCTCCTGCAAGTTCAGCGATCACGAAGACGCACGCTGCTCGACAGGCACCCAGAGTTCGGTCTTCCTGAACGACGTGTGGGGCTGCCCGCAGTCTAACGAGATCGTGCTCGATGGCGACCCGCTAACCTTCTTGATCAGTTACGCCATTGCGACGGCGAATGCCGGAGCCTACTGCGAGCAGCAGTCGGGGGGTTGTGGCAATTCACTGAGCTCCTTGTGCGGCGACACGGACGGTGATGGCCTGTGGGATATTTGGGAAGAGCAGGGCCTCGACGGCGATGGCGACGGTACGCCGGAGACTTACCTGCCCGGCGCCGCCAGCGGGCGCAAAGACGTCTTCGTCGAAGTGGACTGCATGAAGAGCGATGGCAATGCAGACGGTGACTACAACGACACCATCGACCACAGCCATTGCCCCAAGAAGGACGCGCTAGAGCTGGCCGTTCGAAGCTACGCGAACGCGCCCGTCGTCAATCCCGATGGGACCTCGGGGATCCAGCTGCACATCGACGTTGGCGGTCTCTTTGGAGCCGGCGTTGTGGTTCAGGTTGCGGGGACTGGGGGTGCGGTCGGCACCTTCGGTGACTTGGGCGGCGGCGGCGACGTCATCGACGAGGCGGGCAACGCGGTCATCAGCCTGGCCAACGTACCAACGCTCAAGAGCAATTACTTCGACTCGAAACGACGGCGCGCTTTTCGCTATGCTATCTTCGCCCATACGATCGCGTCCGACTGCACTAGCGGAGTCGCCGAAACCCCAGGCAATGACCTGATCATTTCTTTGGGTGGCTTGAAGCCGACGACGATGCCGTCGGTCACGCCGAAAGCATGTTGGGGCACCGATGCCAATGGATTCTCGGTGGGCTCGGCAAAGGAGCAGGCGGGCACGTTCATGCATGAGCTTGGCCACACTTTGGGGCGAAGGCACGGAGGGCTCCAGGTCTCCAACCGCAAGCCCAACTATCTTAGCGTGATGCGATATGGGTTTCAGATGTGCAGCGTGCCAGCGGCTCCGTCGGGTGCGGCGCTCGCACCGGGTGCTTGTGACTACTCCGCCATCGAACTTCCGGCCCTCGACGAGACTTCGCTCAATGAATGCGCGGGAATTGACGGTGGACTGCTGGGCTTCGGCCCCACCGACTGGAACAAGGACAAGGTCCTTCAGGGCGCCAGTTGCGCGGCGCCGAATAACGTCAATGTAGCGCGCGATATCAATGATGAGTCCCTGTGTGTCGGCAACGGCCCCAACGGCCGTCTCGAATCCACGGCGGGTGGCGACGACAACGCCGTGACAGACGCCTTTGCGGCTGGTGCCAACGGTGTGTGTGAGACGACCCCATCGGGCGACGACACTTCGGAGGTTCCCCTGCTGTCCTACGAAGACTGGAACCAGCTCCAATTGGCGCTGGCAACAGATGCGGAATTTGCCGACGGCGTGACGCCGACGGAGGTCGAAGCCACGCCAGAGATGATCGAGGCGGATCGCCTCTTCATCTCCGAGCAGAGTCACCCGGACCTGAGCATCGAGACCTCTGCCCCTGCCACGGTCTTGCCGGGTGAAGGCATCGAATACCGGGTCCAACTGTCGAGCCACGGCCGCGGACCGGCCTTGAAAGTCCGGGCGACGTTGCTCGGGCCCGACGGGCGCGACACCACCGCGGCATTCCCAGCGTTGGTACTCGGGCAGTCGGAACAGCTCGCCGCGACGTTCTCAGTGCCGGCAGACGCTTGCCCCACGCAACTGATTCACACGACAGTCGCCGAGTACGAAGACCTTGCTGGGTTCCTCGCGTCATCGTCGAGCGTCGCGCTCAGCACGGTGCTCGACATTGTCCCCCCCAACCTGAGTCTGATCGGCTCGAGCGCCGTGGTCCTCGAGTGCGGGGTCGACGCATACTCGGAGGCCGGAGCCATCGCCACGGATAGCTGCGATCCGAACGTGCCGGTTTCGGTGGGCGGCGACACAGTGCAAGTCGGGCGACCCGGCGCCTATACAGTCATCTACTCGGCCAGTGACGACTCAGGTAACTTCGCATCGATACGGCGCAATGTGCGCGTCCAGGACACGATTGCCCCATCTCTGTCGGTTACCCTCTCGCCCAGTTCGCTGCGCCCTCCGAATCACAAGCTCGTCGAGATCGTTCCGACGGTTGCGGTTAGGGATGCCTGTGACCCGTCGCCAGTCGTTTCGCTCGTGGGCATCAGCTCGAGCGAGCCGGCGAACGGAACAGGTGATGGCAACACTCCAGGCGATATCGTCGTCGACCCGCAGGGGAAGATCTTCCTGCGTGCCGAGCGCTCCGGCAACGGCGCCGGGCGCGTCTACAAGCTGACGTTCAAGGCTACGGACGCCTCCGGCAACGCCCGAACCTTTGACACCAACGTCACCGTCCCCAAAGGCTAGGGAGCGAGGACGCTTCTTGAGAACGTCGAAGTCTCGACGAGCTCACTTATCTCTCTGCCGAGCACCCGCGCAGCCGTGTGGGAGTAACTCTTTCTGTGACACGTCACAGGCACCGGCAGTCTGCACGAGCGTTCCCGGAGCTGGTCAGAATTGCTCGCGAGCCTGCGACCAGACCAAGTGCTTGTCCATTCGCTTCGGAACCCAGCGCTGCGATGAACCGCACACGGCTTGTCATCCCGCGTCGCGCGCGACTCACAAGGGAAGTTTGCGGGCATTGAGTCACCTTTTTGCGGCTCCAAGCTGGGCGCGTCGTCCCTGGCTGCACGGGCTGTGGAGACTGCAACAATCGAGCGAGCATGAACGCCCCTCTTCGCCGGCCAAACCGAGCTACAACTAGCGCCATGCGCGGGTCGAGCTCGGTGGTGTTGGTTGGGGTGGTGTGTGCGGTGCTCGCTGCCTGCGGGCGCAACTCGACGAGGTTCGTCGATTCTGACGAAGCGGGCGGCTCTGCGGGTAGCAGTGGCATCGCTGATTCATCCGCCTCTGCCGGCACGCTTTCGAACGGGGACGGCGGCCGCGCGCATTCGTCCGGCGGAAGCGCCGCAGGCGGCACACACGGCGGCACGACGAGTAGCTCGACTGGTGGAACGCACTCATCTGGCGGCGGCACAGCGGGCGGTATGCTGGCCACGAGCGGCGGCGCGAGCGCGACGACGGGGCTGCCGGAACCGCCGGCGAATTGTACGGCGTCCAGTCAGTCCGTGACCCGCGACGTGTGCTCTTTTTCGTACGAGTGTGGCGCCATTCCGTTCTATTCGCGCTGCGGCTCGGCGAGCAACGGCGCTTGGGACTGCTTCTGCGCGACCCCGAGCGGCGCGGTCATGAAAGAGCTGAAGCTTCACGACGTCGATGCCAAGAGCGCGTGCGGCGTCATGGCAAAGGCGTGCATGACCGACGCCCCTGCGGGCGAGCGCGTTTGCGAGCGAACCGGCGACAGCTTCTCGACCTATGAATGTGTGATCGAAGAGAATTGCGGTCCGACTTTCGAGCTCGGTTCAGGTGTGAAGGCGAACGGTGTCGAGCTTCATAGCGTGGCCTGTCATCCCGACAGTGACGGGAAAATCTCCTGCACTTGCCAGCCGCAGAACCTGGGCAAGCAGGAACACAAGCTCACGGCGCCGTCACTGCAAGCGGCTTGTGAGGCCATGATCGGCGTGTGCCGGGATGGCGTCGTGGCGTCCGCCGCGCCAGGGATCTGTACGGACAAACTGGACACTATCGAGACGAACGCTTGCGGCATGTCGCGAACCTGTACGCGCGATATAGCGCTCGGCAACGACGTTTCGCTCACCAGCACGATGACGCGCTATGCCACTTGTGGAAGCGGAGACGACGTGATGTCGTACTGCGACTGCCAGCTTGATTCACAGCCGACCTTCGAGTTCGGAGCCGATCTCGGAACAGGCGCGAGCCCGTGTCGCGCCACGCTCGACGCTTGCACCGGTGTCACCCAGGTCGAGCCGTTCGGACCGATCCACTGCACGTTCGACGGCAAGACCGCAGACGCGCACGCATGCGAGGCCAAGCTGACCTGCACTCGGCCGCTGAAAGTCGGGACGGTGGAAGCGACGGGCTCCGGCAAACTCCGCTTCGGCTGTCAGCAACACGATCCCGGGGGACCGTGGTGGTGCGCGTGCGTCGCGAAAGGCGAGCCCAAAATCTTCGAACTCGGCGCTGCGCCCAGCGCTGAAGACGCCTGCTACGCCGCGTACGATCGCTGTCCGAAAGAAGTCGAGGTCGACTTCGGCCCTCACGGGCGGTTACAGGATCTGCCCACGCTATTCTGATCGGTCGACGCGCTGCGAGCTTTGCGCCGCACGGCACCGTCAGCGCCCGCTAGCCCAAGTCCAATTCCGAATTACGCAGGTTGTACGGCTGACGGTGCTAGCGGCCAAGGAGCGTGTGTAGAGCCGTTCTCGCCTACGTCGCAGCTGCGCGCGGTGCGTGCAACTCCTCCTCGCACCGCATTCGGAGCTGCCCACTTGCACGGTTTTGCCGTGCTTGCTGCTCCGTGATGAGCGAGCTACAGCCACGCCATGGGGCCCTTGCTTCGCAAGGGCTGGGATTCGTGTCGACCTGTTGCTTGGTTTCGGCGGCGAGCTGCTCGTCGATCACCGTTGTCGGAACAGTGGGCTGCGTCATGAACGGGAGCGTGTTCACGCAAGGCGATTCGTCCACGATCAACGCCTGTTCGCTCTCGAACTGCGCCGGCACCACGGTGACAATCGCAGCCCCGAGCGGCGAATCCTTGAGCGCCGGTAACTCGGCTCGAGCCTGAACGAGACGGAGCACGATCGGGGATCGTCGTTTCACGCGCACCGGATTGTCGTCGGGAGGGCATGCTTTGGGCGGCGTCACGTGGTCGAAAAAACCGCCGTGCTCGTCGTACGCCAAGAACAGCGCTGGTGAGGCCAAGTCGAGCTGTTCATCACGCTGGCGATGACACGCGCGACGAACGCTTGTCCTAGCTGCACGTTGGCTGGCGCGTGTTCGTCCGCAGCGCAGGACGAAGCCGGAGCGACCTCGCCGATCGCACCCACCATATCGATATCAGACTCACGCATGACAATACCGTTCTAGCGATCGATCGTTGTACGTTCTGGTGATTCAATACCATTCAACGCACTTGGTACGCTGGTGCAGCATCGACGCGCTGCACACTTCGAGTTGCACGCGAGTGCACGAAAAATTCGTCGTTCTCGCACGGACGTGCAATCAATGGCTGTGAAACTAGTGCATCGTCGTGGATGAGAGATCGCGGACTCTCGAATCGTGACTGAGGGTGACGCCGACCATCCGAGCCCGCGTGACTAACGTCGGTACCCGGGGGCGGGTTGGTGTTCGGCTGTTCTGGCCGAGCCCCGACCGCAATGGAGGAGCATCATGTCCAATCATCCACAAGTACTCAGGCGCTTGCGCGGCGGGCCAACCGTCGTTCGGGCATTGTTCATTGCCGGACTCAGCGCCACCAGCGCTTGCAGTTCGAGCGCGCCGTCCGACGAACTAAGCGATACCAACCTCGCGCACACGTCCATCAACGTAAAAGGTTTTGGCCCCAGCGATGTCGGCAGCGGACCGAAAGAACCCGCAAAAACCGCGTCAGTCAGTTGTCCAGCGCAGTTCACTCCCACGATCAGCAACGGAGAAATCAAGAAGCTGACCGCCACCGCCGCCACGACAGGCTGCGCACAAACGTTCTGCAAAACCACGGCGCTATCGAACGGCGGAACTGGCTACACGCCAGTCTCGGGCAATAACCTCAGTGCCGACTTCCCCATCCCCAAAGGCGCGATCACGAGCGGCTGCCCAGCAGTTCCGAGCGCTCCCGTATGCCCAACGAAGATGAGCAACGGCAAGCCGGCGAGTGGCTGCGGGGCGACGGCCGCCGACAGCGCCTGCGAAACCATCACGCTCTGCCCCGATCCGGGCGGCTTCGAAGATGCGAGCGATTCGGCGACTGTGCGCAAGCTGCAGGCGCCCAGCCTGAGCGACATTGCCGGCTTGATTCCGAGCGGCATCACGCAATCGGTCCCCGGCACGATCAACAGCGCATTCAGCAAGCTCGGACCGATGTACGTCAATCCGTGTGAGTGGGACTCGGTCTTGGACGGCCTGTCACAGACCTTCGACATCGCTGGAAACAACAAGGGCGGCCAGTTCGCGTCGTGCACCGCCGACTCCGAGTGCGCCAGCAACCGCTGCTCAAAATCGACACAACCCCATATTTTCTTCGGCCAGTGCACCTCGCCGCCCGCGAGTCCCGCGTTCGAGATCGAGGAAGGCGGTTCGGCCTTCGGCATCAAGGTGCGCGGCGGCTTGAACGATGGGCGCGCGCAGATCCAGCGTGCGCTCTTCTATCCGAGCACCAGCTTCACCGCCACCTCGTACGCGACTCTGCGTGCTACCGCGAAGATCTTCGGCATCAAAGTCGAGCTCATGCGGAACGACCTGAAGAGCAAACTCAGCGAATGTGGCTACGACTTTTCCTGGGAGAGCTTCAGTGACGGCGATGACTTTTCGTCGCTCGGCGCGCTGGTCTTGGACGCGATCGAGAAGGTGGGCGCGACCGTGGAAGCCTCGACCGGCAGAACCTCGAGCTCCACGCCCGCGGCGAAACAGACGGCCTGCCAGAACGCACTCGCGTCCTTACGCAGCGCGGAAAAATCGGCAAACGAGAAGTTCCACGACGCCTTAATCGCCACGACCTTCTTCAACCTCACCGGCGGCGGTGGAAGGGTGGTCACGAACCGCGCTGCCGCGCAGGGTTTCATTGACACGTACAAGACGGCCGTCTCGAACTACCGCACCGCGCTCAGCACGTTCAATACGGCTCAGCAGCAAGCCCTCGATCATTCACTCGACGCCAAGTTGTTCGATTTTCAAGTCGGTCTCAGCCTGCCGTTCGTGAAGACGTACGGCATTGGCCCGTTCAGCGTCGGGGTCGAGATGGGCGTTTTCGGTCGCATTGGTCTGCAGGATGTTCGCCTGACCAACAAGGCGAACACTCACTTCACCAATACGACCGCGACCCCCTGCACGGGCATCGAGTGCATGAGACTCCAAGCCACGACCAGCATGATGCCGCACCTCGCGACCGGCGCGTATGCCTACGTCGGCGCGGGTTTCGACCTCGGCCTGGTCGGCGGCTCGATCAAGGTCCGCGGTGAGCTCGACCTGATCAACGTCAAGATGCCGATTGCCGGATCCATGGCGATCGATCGCACCAGGCGTGACATCAACAGCGTGATCTCGAAGTTGGATTTGCCCAAGCAGGCAAAGGCGTTGGTCGACGCAGGGGTCGTCAACGATCTGACTCCCGCCGCCTTCGAGCTCGTTCCCGACGTCGCCCAGTTCAACGCGCCGGTGCTGCTCGCGGGCAGCCTTTCGCCGCTCGAAGGTATCGCGCCGAACTCGTCCTTCCTCAGCGGGCGCGTGGAGCTGATCGCCGAAGCGAAGCTGTTCCTCGTGGGCAAGAAGCGCTGGAAGAAGACGCTCTTCGACTGGAAGGGTTTCGATCGCGTTTGGGACATCAGCACGCCCAAAGCAGTGCCGAGCTTCCTGCAGGATGACGTCACCGACGCGGTCAGTCAGCGCATACTCACGGCCTTGCGCAACCGTTTTCCGATCGTCGGAAACCTGGACTTCGTACCGCTGCCGAACATGGCGCTGTTGCCGAAGCTCGCGTTGCTCCCCGTAACGGGTACGGCCGATCCGACCAGCGCGGCCTCGACGGTTCAGACCATGCTCGATACGAAGAAAGTGCCCACCACTCTCGACAAGTACTTCTCGCACCTCGAGGGCGATATCGGCAAGCCCTGGACGGATAGGGCTGGCGGCGGGCGCTGCTCGTTCCTGCCCGTCATTCACTGAAGGTTCGCGGCCGGTGGTCGGCGCGCTCGCGTGCCGACTACCGGCGTTGCCCGCTCTCTTCTCTCGTCGTCACCCATTTTTCTCGATTTTGGTGGAAGCATCGATGTCAAAATTAGGATTATCCGTCGCGCTGACGCTAGCGCTCACCCCCCTTCATGCAGGCTGCAGCACCGCGTCTGGAAACCGGTCCGACACCACGAAAACCGCGACCAGCGACGCTTGGCTGGGCCCCGCACGCTCATCGCCCCAAAGCGTGTTCGACGTGCAGCTGGACGCAGAAACCACGAGTCCCGAAGCGCCGGGCAAGAGTCACTTCCTGCACCTCACCGGAACCTGGACGTTCACGAAGGTATCGGGAGGCATCGGACGCCAGGTCCTCGCTCAGTTGCAGCTCAGCCATCTCGAACTCAGTGATGATCACGCCTTGCCCGTCGGAAGAGACAAATACAAGAGGCGCATCCAGAGCGAGTTCGAGCGCGCAGTGCTCTTCGATCTGAACGAACGGGGCGCTGTCGTCGGCATGCACGCTCCGCGCGATTTGGTCTCGACCGCATTGGGAGGCATCCGCATGTTGGCGGCGAGTTTCCAACTCACAGCGCCGCCGGCCGGAGCGGACGGCAGCTGGACCGCCCGCGAGCAAGACGCGAGCGGCACCTACAGCGCCGAGTATCGAGCGCTGGGAACGCAGGCCATCGCGCGCAAAAAAACGGCCTACACCGAGCTGCCGACGCCCGAGCCGGACAGTGCACCCGTGAAATACGAGATCCGCAAGAGTGAAACCCGTTTCGAGCTTTCCGCGACAGGCGCGATCGCCTCCTCCACGGGCTCCGAATCCGTGCTGCTAGATGATGGCGAAGGAGCACTGCCGCCGCTCGAGATGAATTCCCACTTTCGGATCGCGCGCAAGACCGACACCACTCGGGCCGACCTGCCCGAGCAACGCGCGTGGCTTTCGTCCCTGCCGGCGCGGGCTCTGAGCGCAGCTCCCGATCCCGAGGCACAGACCTACGAGATCGACTTGGTCAAGGCTGCGAGCGGCACGCGAATCGACGACATCGTCGGGGATATGGCGCGGACCGATCCGGAAACCGGTCAGGGCGACCCGCACGCATTCCGGCGACTGACGGCAGCGCTAGAAGCCGCCGTTCGCATCGACGAGGATGCCGAACAGGCGGCGTTCGCTCGCAGCGAGGCAGGTCAGCCGTACACGGCAGAGGTGCTGAGCGCGCTCGCGCGCTCGAACCGACCTGACACGCTGCTGCGCGTGGCAAAGCTACTGCAGACCTCGCAGCGCATCGCGCCGGAAGTCCGCGCTCGCACCTTGATGGCCCTGAGCACGAATGCCTTCGCGACGCAGCCGGTCGCGCGAGCTATCGAGGCGCTGAGCTCCGATCCTGCAATCGGCGACGGCGCCGTGCTCGGCCTCGGGGCACTGTGTTTTCGCTTGCAACAAACCAACCCGCCTCTCGCACGAGAAATCTACGAATCGCTCGCCGCACGCCTCGATCGAGCCCAAACGACGGAACAGACGGAGCTTGCGCTCCGCGCGCTGGGGAACGCCGGCAACAGCGCCGCGCTACCGAAGCTGGAACGCTTCCTGACCGCTGAAGAGCCCAGGCTTCGAGCCGTGGCCGTGGGAGCGCTCCGCCGCCTGCAGGGGCCTACCGTGGATGCGCTGCTTGCCCGGGTTGCGGAAAACGACAAACAGGAAGCAGTCCAAGATGCCGTACACAGTGTGTTGTCGATGCGAAAGGATTGACGCGTGTGATCGAGGAATGCCTGTCGATCTTTTCCCGCCCCTGGAGCTGCTGAATTTGATTCTGAAGCCCGAGTCCAGATGTGATTAAGCTCACCCCTTCGCGACAAATGTCGAGCGCGATCGCTTCGTCAGGAGTGACGCGGGGCCGCTGCCGCGTTAGGCCTTGCGCAGCGGATCATGAGGAACTCAAACGCACTCTTAATGGCTTGCGCGCTCGGACTCATTGCGTGCGGTGAAAAATCCAATCCAACGTCAGATAGCGCTGCTGCGGGCAACAGCGGCGTGAGTAGCGCTGGCAACAACGCACTTGCAGGCGGAGGCTCTGGCGGAATCGGCGGTAATGCTGCGAACGTCGGCGGCACGAACGCCTCACTCGGAGGCAGCGCAGGCAGCTCGGTCGGTGGCTCTTCAGGCAACGCAAGCTCGGCCGGCAACGGTGGCTCAGCCGGGAGCAACGTGGGAGGGAGCGGCGGGACCGCGGGGAGTGCCGGCGCATCGAGCGGCGGATCAGCCGGTCTCGGCGGCGCGTCCCCCCTACCCCCGCTCAAGATCACGAGTGACACCGCATCGATCGAATTCACGCCGTTGCTCGTCGCCGCCGAGAACCTCTACTCGGGCACCGCGACCGTCGGCACGGGTGGCATCGTCACGATGCTCAGCGACAGCACAGTCGATCTCGGGAGCAACGCCGAGACACAATCGCTTCGCCAATCGGTCGATCACCCGAATCTGCGCATCATCTTCACCGTCACCGAGACCTTCTATCGCATCATCGCCAGCCGCAATGCCGGCGTGAGCAAGCTCGCCGACTTGAAGGGCAAGTCAGTCGCGACGATCCCGAATACGTCCTCGGCCTACTACTTGGACAAGATGCTGCGCACCGTCGGGCTCACCGACAAGGACATCACCGTGCGCTCTGGCACTGCGGACACACTGCCGACTCTACTCGCAAACGGCACCGTTGCCGCGGTCACGCTCTGGGAGCCGTCACCGCAGGTCGCGATGGATCGCATCGGCACTGACGCAATCGAATTCCAAGACCGCTCCGTGTACCGCGAGATCGTCAGCCTGCATTCCACCGCAGAAACCCTCGCGAACCCGGAGAAGCGTCGCGGCATCGTCGCGTTCGTGCGCTCACTCGTCGAAGCCCAACGGCAATTCCGCGAGCAACCCGAGACGGTGAAGCCGCGCGTCGTGAAGGCCTTGAACATGGACGCGGCTTTGCTGGACAAGGTTTGGCACAACGAGCAATGGCTCGGCACGCTCGTCCCCGGGTTGCTCGACATCCTGGTCGAAGAAGAAGTCTGGGTCGCGGCTCAAACCGGACGAACTCCTCGAACCCGCGACCAACTCGCGCCCCTCGTCGACGAAAGCATCATGAATGAAGCGCTGGGCAAGTGACACGTGAGCCGCGGTTTGCTCGACTTGCACACGAACTCGCCGAGGTTTGCGCCGAACCGCTAAAGAAAGCTCGATCGTGATCGCGCGACCGGCACTGCGCTTCAATCCACGCCAAAATCGGCGGCGCACGGCCTACCGATGAGCGGCCCCTGCAAGAGCTCGCAGCCCAAGTCGACGAGTATCGCTCGTTCAGCGAACGTTTCGATTCCATCGGCGACGAGCGCGGTGCCGAGCGTACGGCACATGGAAACGAGCGTCGATACGACCTTTTGCTGCGTCGAACTGACGTCGATGTTGCGCACGAGCGCAGGGTCGAGCTTGACGAGGTCCGGCTCGATGACCGCTAGAGTGCTCAGCGTTGCGTAGCCAGAGCCCAGTCTGTCAATCGCAACTCGGAAGCCCAAGGCTCGCAGTCGACTGGCTGGGTCGCACACGTCGAAGAGCGAGCCGAGCGCCGAGCGTTCGGCGAATTGGAATATGACTCGCGCCGCGTGTTGTGCGAGGGGAGCACTTGCTTCGACCAAGTCCGCATCCAATAGCGCTTTCGAAGGCAAGTTGACGAGCCAAACCGAGTCGTGACTAGCTCTCTCGATGACTCGCGCGACGCGCCTCATGGCGCGCTGAATCGGATCTAGGATCCTGACATCGATGTCGGACACTTCATGCGCGTACACCAAGTCGGAAGCGGCAAATACGACGGGCTGGACGCTGAAGCCCGGCGCGGCCATGAATGCGGAGTAGCGCTGCCGGTTGGCGGTGATGGCGCGTTCGACCACCTCGTGCAGCTGCTCGGCGGGCACGGGTTTGATGAGGTAGTCGAAAGCGCGGTACTCGATCGCGGACGCCGCGCTGTTCACCTCTGGGCTGCCGGTCATGAGCACCACTGGGATCTCCAGGTCGCGTTCGCGAATTGCTTGGAGCAAGTGGACGCCGCTGAGCTCGGGCATTTGCACATCGCTAATCAGCGCATCGAAGGCTTCCCGCTCGAGGTGTCGGAGCGCATCCGTGGTGCGCGCATAGGCGACCACCCGAAAGCCGCGACGTTCCAGGGCGCGTCGCGTCGCTCGCAGTACAGCCTCGTCGTCATCGACGAGCAAAAGGGACGGCGAGGGTCCGAGATTGTTGGCGTGTTGCGAGTTTAGGATGGTGGGGCTCCTCCACGATCGGGCACATGGATGCGTGGCACTCTGCCTCACGCATTTATGAGAGACGTCTCGCAGCTCCCCTTTTGAGTGCCACTCAGTCGCCAGATGTAGCGTCCGGTGAGCGAGCGAAGCAGAGATGCCCC
>Ga0164309_10000407_pt1 | contig 23910 bp, 21 predicted proteins | sample Whisoiple_247_MG_FD_109984 | JGI IMG/M metagenome (GOLD analysis project Ga0164309, IMG submission 109984) | Soil microbial communities amended with fresh organic matter from upstate New York, USA - Whitman soil sample_247_MG | ecosystem: Environmental > Terrestrial > Soil > Unclassified >...
CGTCTCCTCGGTCGGCGCCGGTGCGCTCGGTGGAGCGGGAGGCGCCACCGGTTCGCTGCGGGGAGGGGGCGTCGAGCAGGCGACCCAGGTCAGGCAGGTGAGGAGCAGTGCGGTCCGTCTCATCGCGGACAGGATTAGCCGGGGTCACCGCGGGATGCACGTGTGGCGCCCGGACCCGGCCGGACTACCATCCGGCCCGGATGGCCATTCCTTTGCCTGCCTTCCCAGAGCCGACCTATGGCTCCGACGCTGATGGCTTGGTTTGGGGGTATCTGCTCACTCCCGCTTCGTCGGCGCGCCCCATTTCAGCTACCGAGGCAGCCGGCTGGCTAGCGGCGCCAGCAGAGGGCGAGTTCTTGTGGCTGCATTTCAACATCTCCAACGCGGCGGCGCTGCCCTGGCTGCGCCAGCATCTCGACCTTCCGAGCGCCTTCTTGGAGGAGATCGACATCTCGGGCGGCACGACTCGGCTGGAGCAGCAGGATGACGTCCTCATCGCGTTTCTGCACGACATCCTCTTCGACTTTCGCTTCGACGCGACCGAAGTCGCGTCAGTCAGCATCGCCGCCAACCAGCGCGCTCTGGTGAGTGCGCGGGTCAAGCCCCTGCGATCGGTCGATCGCTTGCGTAGCCAGGTCAAAGGTGGCGGGAAGTTCGCCTCGACCGCGGAGCTTTTCGCGCAGCTGCTCCGCGAGCAAGCCGACGTCCTGGCGGAAATCATCCGGGGCGCGACGCCTGTGGTCGACCAGGCGGAGGATGGGCTCCTCGCCGGCTCCCGCTCGGCTAAACGGGCCAAGCTGAGCTCACTACGCCGCATGCTGGTGCGCTTCCAACGCCTCTTGGCCCCGGAGCCGGCCGCACTCTTTCGCTTGCTCAGGCGTCCTCCGAGCTGGATCTCCGAGCCAGACCTCGAGGACCTGCGTCAATCCGCCGAGGAGTTTTCACGGGCCGTGGCGGATTGTTTGGCGCTGGCCGAGCGCATTCGTTTGGTCCAGGAAGAGCTCGCCGCCTTGGCCAACGAGAAGACGAACGAGAGCCTGTTCTTGCTCACGTTCGTCACCGTGCTGGCCATTCCGTTCAACGTCGTCGGCGCGATGTTCGGCATGAACGTGGCAGGTATCCCCTTTGCTCATGCGCCGAATGCCTTCTGGGGCGTGGTGCTCGGGGTAGGAGCCGTGACGGCAGTCGCGGCTTGGGTTGCGCGACGTCGCCGTTGACGCCCCGCAGCGGCCGGCTACTCGCAGCCGATTTGGGTCGGCCCGACCGCCACGTCGTCGAAGAACACGGTGGGCGCTGCGCCGTTGGGCGCCAAGGTGCCGAACCAAATCCGGTCCGCCGTGGTCGGGAAGCTGCCCCCGCTGTGCCAGCCGGTGTTGTTCACGACTTCCGCGGCGAGCGTGCCGTCGATCCAGATGCGCGCCGTGTCCTGGGTGCTGTCGTAGAACATCTCGGCGCAGAACCAGGTATCGACCGGCACGTCCAGACACTCGGTGCAGTTCGGACCAGGCGCCAAGCCGTCACCGCCAGACGCCGAGTTGAGCATGACCTTGCCGTCGAAGAAGCGCAGGCGAATCTCGTCGCCGTGGCTGTCGCCCAGCCCGACGCCGATCACGACCGTGGCCGAGCTGCCGGGGTCACCCGTTTTGATGTAGGCCCGGGCGTAGAACGTCTCACCCGGGTCGGCGTATTGGAAGTTCCAGGGCGCGGTGTCGTTGCCAGCGATCTTCACCGAGCGGGTGGGTGAGTTGGCTTCGTCGCTGCTGACTGCCACCAGCGTCGGACTGCCGTTATTGGCGTAGTTCAGCTCCGTCGTCCAGGTGCCCGCGTCCGGCGGCATGCCCGCCGTCACGCTCTCGAAATCATCACAGACGGGGAGTGACGAACAGTCGCCGCCCGCTTGCCCGCCGGTTCCAGTGCCCCCGGAGGCGTCGGTGCCTCCGGTACCCACGCCTCCCCCATCGCCGACGACTCCGCCCGTCGCAGGGACTCCACCCGTGCTCGGCGTGCCACCAGCCCCGACGACTCCGCCCGTGCTCGGGGTGCCGCCCGTGCTCGGGGTGCCGCCACTCCCGACCACGCCACCGCTACCTGGGACGCCGCCGGTCGCTGCGGGGGGTGTCGAAGGGGAACAAGCTGCGCCAGCCGAGAGAGCGAGCGCAGCCAGCGCGAGGGAGAATGAAGCAAGATGAAGGGAGCGCATGGTCGTCATGGGCAGATCGAGGTGTTCGTTTTGCAGTCTGTGCGGTCGGGCAAGGTGACGGGTCCGCGCACGCAGCGCGTGTTCTGCGCCCCCACCTGACCGAAGTCGTAGAACTGTCCGCTGCTTTGACCGGCGCCGCAGACCTTGGGCAAGTCACCGGCGATGGTTCCGGTTTCGGTCGTGGTCCAGATGCCGTCGCCCATGACGGTGAAGACGTCTTCGACCGGCGGGAAAGTGCCCATGCATTTGAAGATGCTCACGACCTCGCCGGCCGTCGGTAGGCGCCAGTCGTCGTAGCCGCCGAGGCTGAGCCCATCGCAGTAGGCGACGGCTGCCGCATACGGATCGCCGGACGTGTTGGCCTTCATCCAGGTGAGGCAGGTCGCCTCGTCGAACACTACGTCGCCGTCGACGACGAAGGTGCCGGCAGGGTCAGGCGTGCAGTCGCTCGCCCCGCCGCTGCCACCTGCGCTGTCGCTTCCGCCGCTCGCGCCGCCGGCGCTCTCGCCGCCGCCACTACTCGCGCCACCGCTCGGACCACCGCCGCCGCCCAGGGGGTCGCCGCCCGAGCCCGAGCCCCCGCTGTTCGGCGCTGCCCCCGCCGCGGTCTGCCCGCCGCTGCTCACGCTCTCTCCACCCGCGCCTGGCACGCCGCCCGTAGCCGTCGCGGCTCCGGACCCAGCCGGTGTGCCGCCCGAGCCGTCCGGGTTCACCTCGACGGTGCAGGCGCCCGCGCCCAGACCGGCCAGACCCAGGGCAAGGACAGCGGAAAGTGGCGCCGCTGAAAGAAAGCCAAAGCGCGTGCGCATGGATTCTGACCAATCTAGCCAATTTCAGCCGATTCGCCAGTTCGAGCGCTTTCGGTCTACGCTGCGGCCACCGGCCATGGCCCTCGCGCTGCGCTCGCTTCTGATCGCTCAGACTTGGGATGGTGCTCCTGCACCGTCCAGCGATTGGGTGAAGGTCGAGCTCGCCCTGTCCTTCGAGGACGTCCTGGTCACGGTCGATGCGCCCTTCCACGGCGACGCGCCGCCACCCCTCCCTCCCGGTCCGACGCCCGGCCTCTGGAACCACGAAGTGGTGGAGCTCTTCTTGCTCGGCGACGACGAACGCTACCTCGAGGTGGAGCTCGGACCTCATGGCCACTTCCTGGTGCTCGACTTCCAAGGAAGGCGCCAGGCCATCGGGCGCCACCTAGCGCTCGACTACCGCGTGCGCTTGCTCGGCGATCGTTTCGTTGGCCAGGCGCGGATTCCGCTCGCTTGGCTGCCGCCGGGGCTCCGCAGCATCAACGCCAACGCCATCCATGGCCCCGCGGAGGCTCGCCAGTACCTCGCCTGGCGCGGCGCGCCGGGACCCAAGCCCGACTTCCACCGGCTCGAGACGTTCGAGCTGCTCGGCTGGGAGGAGCACTTGGCTCCGACCCAGGTGGTGGCCCGCAGCGCCAGCCGGCGAGCTGCTCGAACGGCGCGCCGCTGAGCGACTCAGTCGGCGGGCTCGACGGGTTCTATGGGGTAGTACTCGAGCAGCGTCTCGCCCTGTTTCCGGTTCCCGGAGGTCACGTTCTTATCGGCCCAGAACTCCAGGTACTCGGTCTCACTCGTCTCGCCGTCGAGGTAGTTCGTGATGCTCACCCTGAAGCCATCATAGGCGGCGAGGTCTTCCAGCGGCTCGCCATCGACGCTGACCTCCACGAGGTCGAGCGCCAGATGCTCACCCCAGGGGGTCACGTCCGGGCAGTCGCTCGACCAAGCGGGCGCCGCGAGGAGCACCGCCACACACGTCAGTCGAAGGGCCCTCACGGCCCCTCCCCGCGGATCTGCCAGCGTTCCTCGACCAAGTGCCCGTCCAAGTCCAGGTAGCTGCGGACGATGATGCCCGCCTCGCGATCGACCGAAAGCCGCGCCGACGGCACAGCTTCGCCGTGTGGCACATCCGGCGGAGGTTCCTGCGCCGGATCGACAGCGCCGTGCGGGAACTCGCCCGTGAACAGCCGCTCACCGTCCCACAAGACCAGGCGAAAGTACGAGGCCGGAGAATACCCTCCGCTCGGCAGCGGGACGTCCCGCTGCCCAGGGTCGGGACAGTCGTGGATGGCGCCATCGATGATGTCGTTGAGTGTGCAACCGCTGAGCGCTCCCCCGACTCCCAGGGTCATCACGATCCATCGCCAATTGGCCATCCGGCCGAGTCTCGTCGTCTTCCGTGCCATCGATCTGCCTGACGCAGAAACCATGCCAGCGCGTACGCGGCCTGGACGGGATGCTTCCTCGTGCCGCAAAAGAAGCATTTCTCCGTCGCACGTCGGCATTTCGACGCAGCTCGGTGGTGCCGGTCGCTCCCTCGAACCTGACATCCGTGTCCTACGGCAGCTCCGCAAACTGGGGCAGATCGTCGTCGATGGTGTACCAGGAGGCTTTGCTCGCTACGTGGATGTGCGCCTGCGGATGCGCGGCGACGGCGGCATCGAGCAAGCCCATCGGCACTTGCACGAAAGGTACGTTGTCCCGTTCGAGCGGCGCGCCGCCGCCACAGCGGCTGCAGAAGGCGATGCCGAAACGCTCCGCCTCGGGCACCTTGTATTTGCGCACGAGCTCGTGCCCGCTCAGCCAGGCGAACTCAATGAGCGGATAGAAGCCGTTGGAGCCATGGGCTGCGCTCCGGCCGCGACGACAGCGTGAGCAGTGGCACTGCATCCAGCGGGGCGGCGGGCCGCCGACCGAAAAGGTGACGGCGCCGCACAAACACGATCCGCGCAGGGCCCCTTCGAGCACCGGCGCGACGGGCCGCTCGACCTCCAGGTCCCAGCCTGGCGCCGGTCCGCCGTAGCGGGGCAGCGCGTCTCCGATCACGTGCCAGGGCGCTCGCGAATCGACGAACATGTGCAAGTCGCCGAGCGGCGCGAGCGAACCGATCAGATTGCCAACCGGAACGAGCATGCGCTCCCCGAGCCGCGTCGGCGCAACGGCGCCGCACACCTGACACACGGCGCGCAGGCGCTCGGGCGACGACTGGTACTCGATGAGCGTCGCCTGTCCGGACGTCCAACGGAATCCGCCCACGGGCACGTCCACCGTGGTCGCGAAGGGCGCCCCGTGGTGCTTGCGGCACATCGAGCAATGACAGTGCCGCACCTCGCCCAGCGGCAGGTCGATCTCGTAGCGCACGGCTCCGCACAGACAGGCGCCCGCATCCATCGCCCCAGTCTATCACCGTGGTGCGCCCGCCGCTCCACCCACGCCACCGGCCGGGCGTTCATGGAGCCGTGCCACGACGGCCGAGCGCCGCCGTGATCGCCGCCTGAAGAGCAGCCGGCTCGTCGGTCCCGATGCGCAGCACCCGGCCCTCGGGGAGCTCGAGCTCGACTGCGTCGAGCCCGGACACGTTCCACAGCCAGCCGCCCGGGATCCAGCGGATGCCCCAGCCGTAGATCCAGCGATTGCGTACGACCGATACGCGGCGGACGTCGCCCAGTCGGACGTCCTTGCGAATCACTCCGAATGCAAAGGCGCAGCGGACGTGACTCGTGTCGACCTGCACCGTCAGCATCGAGAACAAGAGCAGGCAGATGGCGAGGGTCGCAGCGACCGAGCTGGCCTGCGGCGGCACGAGCCGAAGCGCCACGAGCGCAAACGCCACGGCGACGCAGGAGCCGAGCACGGCGATCAAGGGGTAACCAACCTGCGTGTGTTTGTAAGAAGCGGTCATGCCGGACCACGAGCCAATCGCGGGAAGGCAGCTGACGCAATCGACGTACTCCGGGCGCTGTCCTATCGTTCAACGCCGGCCCATGCTCGCCCCCCCGAGGTTCCAGATCTTCCTTTCGGGTCTAACCTTGGCCGGTCTAGCCGTGGCCGAGGAGGCACCGCCGCCGGTGCGGGAGGTCGCTCGTCCGGCCAAGTCCGGCCCGCCGCCGGTCCACCAAACCGAGCACACGTCGGACGACGAGGCGTACGAGCCCCCGAGCACTCCTTCTGCGGAACCAATCCCGGAGCCGCGTGACGAAGTGACCGGTTACATAGGGAGTCCCATCTGGCTCTCGAACGCGCCCCTCGATCCAGGCATCGAGCTCGAGTTACGCGCCGGCTCCAAGTTCGGGATGTTCGTGCCCGAGCTCGGCGTCGGCGGGCGCTGGAATTGGATCAACGTCGACGAGCTGTCGCAGACGTTCCCCAGCGTCACCACGCCCGAGCGCTTTCAGGACGAGAATATCTCCGCCTGGTGGATCAGCGGGGGCCTGCGCATCGAGCCGAAGGTGCGGCAGACGTTCATGCCTTACGGCTCCGTCGCCTTCGACTTGAACTTCTGGACGGCCAGCACGGACACCTCGGGCCTGTGCGGGGTTTGGACCTGCGTCATCACCAACTCCGTCCAGTTCGCTCCCGGCTTCTCCGGCCGCGCGGGCATGCGTTGGATGCCGGGCCCGTATTTCGGCCTCGACCTCGGCGCCAAGCTCGGCATGACCTTCCCGGGCTGGGCCTTCGCCGACTCGCACGCGTGGATCGAGCCGTACTTCGGCATCACGATCGTTCCATAGGTCGCGCGCCGGGAGTCGGAAACCCCGCGCGCGAGCGGCCGGCTGGCCTCGAACCCGCTGATCGCCTTATCTGCGGCATCCCCATGGCCGGTCGATCCCCGCTCTGCGCCGCGATCCTCCTGGGTTGGGTGCTCGTGGGCCGACCGGCCTCGGCGCTCGACAAGCAAGGCAGCGCGCACGGCGGCAAGAGCGAGGTCGCCGAAGAGGGGCAGCGGCTGAGCGGTTCTCTGCTCTTCGGCGCCGCCTTCTTCAACCCCAGCTACGCGGCGCGCCCCGACAACACCGGCCTGGCCCTGTTTCGCCTCGCTGGGCACGTCGACTTGGACCTCATCGGCCAGCACCTGTCGATCCCCCTCGACGTCAACCTGTTCACTGATCGCACTGCGCCCGGAGCCGGGTTCCTCGTGCCGAGCGAGCTCGATTTGATCGGAGGAGTCACCAGCACCTGGGCCCTCCCCTACGGCGCCATCGAGTTCGGCACGCGCGCCGAGGCCGACATGGGCGTCGACCGGCCGACGCTGACCCAGGGCTACCTCGACGTCCGGAGCCGCTACCTGCTCCAGAGCGACGATTTCGGCGAGCGGCGCCCGTCCTGGCTCGTCCACAACCATTTCTCATCGGCCACCACACTCGGAGTGTTCGCCTGGAATCCCAGCTACGCCGCGCGCCCGGACAACACCGGGCTGGCCCTGTTGCGCTACGCCCAGCGGCTTGGCTATCGGCATGGCTGGTTCGATATCGGGGTCGACTTCACGTTCTTCACCGATCGCGAGGCCGCGGCCTTCGCGCCGAGCGAGCTCGATCTGAGCGTCGACTTGGGCGGCACCTTCGGCGCGTTCGGAGTGCGGCTGGCTTACGAAAGGGACATGCCGATCGATCGCGGCGGCCTCGTCCAGCATTTCGCCTTCGGCTACGTCACCTTTGCCTTCGACGCGCCGCTGTCCCGGCCTGCCGACGACGAGGCCGCGCCTTGACCTTGTGCCGGTAGGCCCTTTTCCAGCTGCCCAGCTCCGCGGATCAGACGTGCCGATCCGCCGAAGGACGCTGCAAGCTGCAATGGTTGGCGTGCTCGTCTCCGACGCTCAGTCGGGACCCGCCGCAGGTGGGAGGCCTCGACCGGCTACCTTCCTGCGACGGGCCCTACTGTAAGCGCCCCCCCTCACCCCGTCTGCCGAAGGTGCGCGATGAATCACTCGCAGGAAGCGTGCCAGGCAACCGACGACGCGCACGAGCGCAGCGACGCTTGCCGCGGCTGCGGATTTTCCCTGCGCAGCGCCAGCCCCCGGCACCGTGCCTTGTGCCTGGTCCGGGGCGAAATAGAGGCGAACTCACCACTACCCGTGATCGCGGTGTCATGTCGGTTGGTCTCGCACCGCGATCGAGTGTGTGCGGCACGGCCGGGCCTCGTCCGTCATCGACTCGACAGGCGTCGGGATCGACACGCTCGCCGCGAGGAGAGTCGACACGTAGCATCGGCGGATGCCGCCCCCTCAGGGCTTCCAAAACTTGTTAGTATACTAACAAGTTTGTCGGGCTTCCGGGGGGAGTGCTGGGCGTCGGGCGGTGGGTCCCGGCGAGGGCAAGCGCCCGCGGTCACATTCCGCCGCGGAACAAGTGGCATGACGCGCAGTTCTTGGCGCCCGGCTGATGGTTCATCTGCTCCTTGTGGCAGGTGGTGCAGTTCTCGCGGTCGCGGCGGGGCGCGGAATCATGCGGGCTGTGGCAGCTGGTGCAGGTGGCGTGACCGGCTTGTGCGTGCAGGCCGCCCAGTGATTGCGGCTTGTGGCACGAGCTGCACGTCGGGGGCTGTGCGGGGCCGGCCGGCGCTTTGCCGGCGGGGCCGCCGTGCGGGCGGTGGCAGGTGAGGCAGCCGGTGGCCAGGCCGTTGTGCGGGTTCTTCTGCTGCTCGGCCGCATGGCAACCGGCGCAGGCCTTTTCGGGGGCACGCGGGTTGGCGTTGTGGGGATTGTGGCAGTTGGTGCAGATGGCGTGTCCCGCAGGCGCGCTCCGGTGTTCGGTCTGGTGGCACTGGCCGCACGCCTTTGCCTGGGTGCCGCCATGCGGCTCGTGGCAGCTGGTGCAAGCGGAGTGCTTCGTGGTGGCTGGCGCTTGGGCGCTGTGGCAGCGCGCGCAGTCATTGCTGCCGGCCTTCGGATGGTGCGGGAGATCCTGGTGGCAATTCGAGCAATCGGTGTGGCCAGGGTTCGCGTGGGCGCGGGTGTGCTCGCTCTTGTGGCAATTGGCGCACAGGGCCTCGTCTTGGACGGTCCTGACGAAGGAGTGAGGCAAGTGGCACTGGGTGCAGGCTAGGTCTTTTTGGCCGTGACCGTGGTCCTGGGCCATCGCGCCGTGGCAGCTCGAGCAGGCCTGGGGCGTGGTGTTCTGCGGGCGCTCGGGGTGCGGATTGTGGCAGGTGACGCAGGCGCCGAGCGCGCCGTGGGCGGCCGGATGGTCCGTGTGCTGATTGGTGTGGCAACCCTTGCACGCATCGTGGGCGCCCTGGCGGACGTCGTGCGGGTTGTGGCAGCTGGTGCACGTGCCGTGCGCTTGGATGCGCCCTGCGCCGAGCGCTTCGTGGCCCTCGTGGCACGTCTCGCACGATGAGGAGGCGGCGGCGCGGAGATCGTGGGTGCGGTGGCAGCCGTTGCAGGTCTCGTGTCCGCCTTCGAAGGTGGCAGTGGCGGGGATGATGGGCTCGTGGGCGCTGTGGCAGGTCGGGCACTTGTCGCCGACGCCGGCGGCTGGTCCGTGGGGCTGGTGGCAGTCGAGGCAGCGCTCGTGGACCGGGCGACTTTCGTCGGAACGCCGGCCGTGATGCAGGTCGACGTTCTGGTGGCAATTGGTGCAGGATTTTGGCTGCAAGCCAACCTGTCCGTGCGGCTGGTGGCAGTCCTGGCACGGCTGGTCCGCGTGCACGACCACCGCCGCGTGAGTGCCCTGAGCGTCCTCGTGACAATCCAGACACTCGTCGGGTTGACGGAAGAACACGTCGGGTGGGTCGACGTCCAGGCCGAGCGCCGCGATGTCCACGCCGACTGCCTCCGGTGGCAGCTCGCCCGTGAACGCATGGCAGCGCGTGCAGTCGCTGCTGGCCCGCTCGTCGCCCGCGTGATGCAGGCGCACGTCCTGGTGACACGTATCGCAGGCGTCTGCCGGCGGCAGTGTGAAGTCGCCGTCCTTGATGCCGTGGCAGTCTTCGCATTTGATGCCGCGGGTGATGTGCGAGTGATGCCCCGGGCTCAGGCGTGCGACCGCCCAGCCGGTGCCGATCTTCGCGGGCGCGCTGCCTTCGGGCGCGCCCGTGCACGCAGCGAGTGCAGCGCAAAATAGGCAAAGCACGAGCGCCAGCCCATCGAGTCCCCCGTGGGCGCGCCCGCTGCCGAGTGAGCGTGGATGCCTGGCCCTGTGCATGGCCGCCGAGGAGAAGGGCATCAGGCTGGAGTCCTCCTGTCAAACGGCGTAGCGTTGCATCCATGTCGGTGCTGGGCGGGATCACCGTGCTGGTTGCGGCCATCGCAGCCGGCATTCTGATCGTTTACTGGGTCAAACAGCCGCGCCTCGACCTCACGTGGCGCTTGCTTCTGTTCGGCGCCATCGCTCTCTTGCCGACCGTCGCAGCTGGCACGTCGACGACCCAGGCCATGGGTGATACCTCGACGGTGCAGTTTTGCGGCTCCTGTCACGTCATGGACGCCCACCACGACGACGCCATCGACCCCCTCTCGATGTCCTTGGCGGCTCGCCACACCCGCAACGACGCCTTCGGTGAGCACAGTTGTTACAACTGTCACGCCGAGTACGGCATGTTCGGCTACCCGCTCACCAAGCTGAACGGCCTCCGGCACGTGTACCTCTACTATTTTGGCGGCTGGGGCTCGATGACGCTGGAGGAAGCGGTGAGCGAGCTCCACACCGTCAAGCCCTATCCGAACGGCAACTGCCTGCATTGCCATTCTGGCTTGGGCAAGCTGTGGCTGTCGGTGCCCGACCACAAGGCGGTCGAAGCCGAGGTGCGCGCGGACAAGGTGAGTTGCGCCAGCGCCGGTTGCCACGGTGCGCCCCATCCGGCGACCGCCGCCGCGCGAGCAGCGAAGGCGGCGGCCGCGGGAAACAAGGCCGCTGTTGACGAGGGGAAGGCGGCACCATGAAGCGCTTGTGGGAGCTGGTGCTCGCCTCCAAGTTGAGCGTCATCATCCGCTTGGCTTGCCTGTGCACGGGGGCCTCGCTCGTGCTCATGGTGCTGCTCGTGATCGTGAAGATCCCACTGTTCCTCGTGCTCGGCGTGGGCGTGGCGCACACGTTCGGTATCGCCGGCGTGCTCCTGTTTGCGATCGCCGTGATCAAGGAATCGCTGATACCCAGGCTGCGCTCGAGCAGCCTGCCTCCGCTGCCGAAACAGAGCGATCAGTCGTCCGGCAAGTAGAACGTCACCGTGCCGTCGACGTGCAACTCGGGCCGCAGGAACGAGCGGTCCTCGTCGATGTTCTTGTGGCAATCGGAGCACTGGTCTTCGGCAGGATGCGGGTCGGGCGGCGGCATGCCGTGGCAGCCCGTGCAGGCCGCTACGGCGTCATCCTGACTGGTCCAGCTCGGCTCCGTGTCGGTGCCACCCGACGGACGATGACCGACGAACGAGCCGCCGTGGCAGAAGGTGCCTTTGCAGGTGCCGGCCTCCGCATCGAACTTGGGGTCGGCCTCGAAGGCGAAGGCGATGCCCCGGAACTGGACTTCGGCGGGGTAGTCGTCGTCGAAGTGACCTTTGTCGTCGACCTCGCTCGGGACCAGATGGCATTCCGTGCAGGCAATGGTGCGTGACCAGTCGTTGCCCAAGAGGTGCGCCTGGTGTGCGCCGACGCCACGTGCACTGCGGTCACTCTCGCCCGCCAAGCTGAAGGGGGGAGCCGCCTCGAACGGCGGCTCCAGCATGCCGCCGTGGCATGTCGTGCACTCGGCCTTGGGCTGGAGATCGTCGTCCGGCTCGCGCCGGTCCAAGCAGCTCACTAGACCCAAGGGCGCGCACGAAAGCACGCAGGCAGAAAGCCACGCGGCCCGAGCTGCCCGGGTCATGGGCCCCCCTCATGGCAGTAGTTGCACATCAGGTCGGAGGGCGTGCGGCTGCTCTGCCAGCCGCCCGGATGCGGGTTGCCACCGGTACCGCCGACCTTGTGGCAGTCGATGCAGTTGGTGTCTGGCCCCTGGTCGTGACACGAGGCGCAGCTCAGGATGTCGCGCCGGGCGGCGCGCCCATGGTGATTGACGGCCAGCACGTCGGGTCCCATCCAGCCGGGCGGGTGCGGGCTCACGGCGTCGATGCGGCCGGCGCTCACGCCGTGCTGCATGTGGCAGCTGTCGCAGGTCTCGGTGCGGTGGCAGCTGAGGCAGCGCGCGGGCTCGGAAGCGGCCTCCATGGCGTGGCGAGTCAAGAAGTCCGCCGGGTGGATGAAGTCCCCGTCGACGCGCGTGGCGTTGCGGCGTTCGATGGTCAAATTCTGACTCACGTCGTGGCAGTCGTCGCAGCTTTCCGCCGTGTGGCACTGCGCGCATTGCACCGTGGTCGCGAGGGCGAGCGAGCCGTGGCGCCGATCCCAGCCTGGGCCGTGGGCGAGGAACGTCTCGGGGACGAGCTTACGCAGGTCAGCCGGGCGGTGGCAGGGCATGCAGGTGCCCTGATCCCACTCTGCCTTGTGCTGGTGGCACTCGAAGCACTGGCTCATCGCCGGGAAGTGTGGCTTCTGAGCATCGCTGACGACGCCGGCGTGGCAATGGATGCATTGCCCGCCCACTTCGGGCATGGCGAGGTGCTTCTTGTGGTCGAACTGGATCTTCGACGCTCGCTGCTCCGCGCGCGTCGGCTCGGCGGCGAGCACGCGCTGCATTTGTTTTTGGTTCTTGTGGCAGTTCGAGCAGTTCTGATCGGTGGGGTGGCCGAGCTTCGGATCCTCGGTGATCTTGCCGTGGCAGCTGAGGCAGGTGAAGCAGCTCGGCTGGCCCGGCTCGCCGCATTCCATGCCGAGGTGCGCGGCGTGGGGGAAGCGGACGGTCGGCGTTCGGCAAGCGAAGACCACGGCGCCGAGCAACGCCGTCAGCAGCAAGAGGCCGACCGGAGAGAGGTGTTTCACTGATCCCTCCGGTCGATCTCGAGCGTGAGCTGCGCCATCGCCTGAAGATCGAGGGCTGCGGTCGGCGACTGACTGGCCGAGCCACCGAGCCGAGCACTCCAATACTTACCGGCGGCGTAGCCGAGGTGCGCCGCCGCGAACGTGGAGGTGTCGTGGTCCTTGATCGGCTGGTCGTAGAAGTATTGATAGACGTCGGCGTAGGCGGTCAGACGTGACCAAAGCGGGAAGCGACCGGCCAGTCGGATCTGCGTGTAGGCGTTGGCCTCGAGCGCAACGCGACTCAAAACGAGGCGGAGCAGCGTCTGCTCCCGCTCGCCCGTCACGAGCTGTACGTTGGCGCGCAGGCGCGCGCCGGGCGACCCCTCGCCGTAGTCCTGCCCGAAGGCGCCGAGCCCCACGCGCAGGCCCAGCGGCAGCTGGACATCGAGCTCGCCGCCCGCCTCGGTCACCTGCTCGAAGCTGAAGACCGAAAGGACGGAAGCCTGCGACAAGAGTGCGGAGGGTAGGGTGTGCAGGAGCTCCCCCCGCAGGCCGAGGCCGACGCTCCGCTTCTCCGATTTTGCCAAGGCATAGTCCGCGACCAGTCGCACGTCCGACCAGCTCGCTTGGGCCAGGCTGTAGATGGCGTCGGCGACGAGGCCAACCGGTGACCAACTGCCGAGCCGGAGGCCGACGCCCATCGACTGGTCCGCGATGGACTGGTTCTCGGCCTGATGGTGAAAGCTGACGCCCAAGGAGCCAATCCGTTCGTCGGCCCAACCGACGTTCATCCCGCCCATCCAATTCTCGCTGCGGACCGGCGTGATGATGCTGTCCGGCGCCGAGGACCACTGCTCGTAGGCGTCGCCGAGCGTGTGCGTGCCGTACCACTGGTCCCAGCGCGGCAGGACCGTCAGGCCGCCGTAGGCAGTCGCATAGACGCCGAATTCCGTCTTGCCCCTCAGGGTGACTCCGTCCAAGCGCCGGTAGCGTGCGGCGCCGCCGACGATCGGTTGTCGCCCGAGCGAGACGGCCAAAGGGCCCATGCGCTGCGTGAGAAATGCCGAAGCGATGTCCCAGGTGGACAGCGGCAATCCCTCCGGCTGTCCGGCCCAAACCTGACCGTAGGCGGCGAACTGAAGGTCGAGGGTGTCCTTGCCGATGGGCGAGTCGACGCGGTCCGCTGCGAGCGAAACGGCCTCGTGAAATGGCGCGAGCGTATCGGTCGTGACGATGGCCCCACCGGGCCCCGGGGTGAGTGCGCGCTGGAATCCAGCAGCGGTGAGGCGCGAACGAAAGACCAGGTCGTGGTCGTCGCCCGCAGGATTTGCGGCAGCCGCTGAGGAAGCGGACGCATCGCCTGGGGGCGTCGATTGGGCTGCCGCGCCGCGCGAGAGCAGGAAGGCACCCACCACGGACGTGACCAGCGCATGTCGCGAGCGAGTCCCGTTCATGAACCCATCAGGAAAGCGATGCGTACGATGCAAACCCCTACTCCGAATCGACCGCGTGCACACAGTCGCCCTTGACGACTGCCACTGCAAGCTGGGACTCTCGGCAGGGCTAGGACCGGCGAGCCGCGCCGGTGGAAAAGGGGTCCCGATGCACGACGCGCGCACACGGTTGGGTGGACTGTTGGCTATTGCCATTTTGGGCTCTGCGCTCGCAGCAGCGTGCGGAGACAGCGAGACGCCCGATGGCGGCGGTGGCGAAGGTGGCGCGTCGGGCGGGGCCGCCAATAGTACCGGCGGCGCCAATGGTTCGGGTGGCGCATCGGTCGGCTCCGGCGGCGACGCGGCAGCGGGCGGACCGAGCAGCGGTGGAGCGCCCTTTGCGGGCATTGCGGGCGAAGGTTTGCAGCTCACCATCCTCGACGTCGACGTGTCGTCGTCGGGCGTGGCGAAGGTGGAGTTCACCATCACCGACGATGCCCTGCGTCCGCTCGATCGCGAGGGCAAGCTCACCTTTGGCGCCGTCTCCCCGAGTTTCATCCTCTCGTGGCTCGGCGTGGTTCCAGATGGCGAGGGTTTGCCCGATGAGGGCGAATCGACGCAGTACACGGCGTACACCACGCGCTTGAAGGTGCCGACCGATTCCAGCTTCGATTCAGAGGTTCAATCCTCGACCGACTCGGGCGGGACGTACGAAACGCTGGCCGTCGGCCACTACCGCTACACGCTGGGCACGAAGATCGACATCACGAGCGAGCGTGAGAGCCTGACCCACACGCTGGGCGTCTACGCCACGCGGCAGCTCGGGGACGTCCGCTACGTCTCCACCGCCATCAAGAGCTGGGTCCCCGACGGTTCGCCGCTCATGGAGCTCGACGTCGCGACGACGGCGGCTTGCAACGATTGTCACACCCGCATCGAGTTCCACGGCGGGTCCCGCCGCGGCGTCGAGATGTGCCAGCTCTGCCACACCGAGTCGAACTCGATCAATCCCGAGAGCGGGAACACGATCGATTTCCAGGTGATGGTTCACAAGATCCACATGGGCGACCACCTGCCGAGCGTGGTCGGTGATCCGGACGCTGAGCCACCGATCCCCGGCGAGCCCTACTACTTCGTGGGCTACCAGGACGTGAAGTACGATTACTCCGACGTCGCCTATCCCTGGGACATGAAGGATTGCGGCAAGTGCCACCAGGGCGATCAGGGTGACCGCTGGAACACACGGCCCGCGATGAAGCCGTGCACCTCGTGCCACGACCGCACCTACTTTGGGCCCGGGGACGCTCCGGCGGGCTGGGAAAAGCACACGGGTGGCCAGCACGACGACTCGGAGTGCGTGGTCTGCCACTCGGCGGAGTCGCTGGAACCGATCAAGAAGTCGCACACCACGACCATCACCGACGAGGATCGCCCGCTGGTCGAAGCCACGATTCTTGGGGTGGAAAACACTGCGCCCGGAGACACGCCCGAGATCGAGTTCGAGATCACCATCGACGGCGTACCCCAGGACATCCTGACGGATCGGCCCAATCGGCTCAGGTTCAAGATCTGGGGTCCGACCTCGGACGTGAATCTCTCCCTGCAGGAGACTGTCCAGGACACCGCGAACGCGATCAACGTTCCCGAGTGCGGCGGCACGCCCGTGCCGCCTTGCGTCGAGTCGGTGGGCGAAGGGTTCGTGTACCACACGGCGCTCGCGATTCCCGACGCCGCCACCGGATCGTACATCGCAGGCTTCGATGGTCGCTACAACGACCCGACGTACGGCAACATCCCCTTCGTGAACCCGACCATGGCCTTTGCGGTCACCGGTCCGATCATGGAGCGGCGCGCCATCGTCGATCGTGACACGTGCAACAAGTGCCACGGCGATCTGGGCGAGCACGGCGGGAACTACAAGGACCCGCTCTACTGCCTGAACTGCCACAACACGACGGCCACCTTCCCCCTCGAAACGCCGCCGGCACCGGGTGAGACCGCCATCCTCACCAGCATGAACCTGAAAGATTTCTTGCACAGCAAGCACTCTCAGGTGCTCTATCCGTCACCGCTCAACGCCTGCGAGCAGTGCCACTTGCCCGGTACGTACTCCCTGCCGCTCGCGTCGGGGCTCTTGTCCAGCACGGCGAGCGTCGTCACCTGCCCGGCGGGCGTCGACACGTGCGAGGCGGGCCTGGGCGGCGCCACCGGGACACCCACCGAGACCCCGCTCGTGCTCGGACCGGCCGGCGCAGCCTGCGTGAGCTGCCACAGCAGCTCGGACACCATTGCTCACGTGCAGACGAATACGGCGCCGAGTGGTGCCGAGGCCTGCGCCACCTGCCACGGTACCGGGAAGACCTACGACGTGGCCGCGGTGCACGCTCTCGCTCCGTGATTCTGGAGCGGGAGAAATTGGGTCAACTTCTTCGCTCGGCGGGGAGTCGCCGAGCGCCGGTGGAACGTTACACGTCTGGTATAGCGTGAACGCCTGAAGCGCAGGCTTTCGCGCGATACTACGTTGCGGCGGGGGCGCCTGGCGTGAATGCTGGCCGCGCGGGGGGCGGCGAACGATTCGCGTGGCCCGCCGCGCCATTGCCGATGCGACGTGCCGTCATCTCCAGTCTCCCGCTGCTGCTCCTCCAGCTTGGGGCGTGCGGAGGGCAGACCGAAAGTGATGCTGCCGGAGGCGCCTCGTCCTTGGCTGGTGCTCCTGGTGCCGGCTTGGGCGGGGAGGGCACGGGCGGGAGCTTCGGCAGCGGGGCGTCGTTCGGCAGCGGGGCGTCGTTCGGCACAGGTGCGACCTTCGGCACAGGTGCCCAGACGGGCACAGGTGGGGCCACGGGGACGGGCGGTGGGAGTCAGGCCATGTGCGCATCGGGCGCGTTCGATACCGACCTGAGCGATGACGTGCTGACCTGCGCCCTCTGGTCCGATTGCCCGCCGGGCACCCGCCGGGTGTCGGGCAGCTTCGACCAGGATGCGGTCTGCGAAGCTTGTCTGGACGGAACCTACAGCACGTTCGAGAACGCGACTCTCTGCTTGGAGGCAAAGTGCGGCTTCGGCGAGATCGTGGTGGATCCCGGCAGCCCGACCACTCCGCGCGAGTGCGAGGAGTCCGAGGTTTTTCCGAAGCTCGCGTCTTACTGGAGCATCGGCGCGCTCGAGGCGACCAGCTCCGGCGTCTACCTCTCGTATTGGGGCGGCTATGGGTATGGCGATGAGGGCTACTTCGGCGCTCGGTACTCCCTGGACGGCATGGACTCCAGCACCTTGGTGCTTGCCGAGACCGGCCAACAGATCCCGGACCTAGCGCACGCCGGCGGCGATCTTTACGCGGCTAGCTGGAACTACGACACAGACGCGAGCCCGGTCGTTTTTACCGAGCAGGCGTTTGCCAGCAAGTATGACGAGAGCGGCGCGCTCGTTTGGTCTCACACGTTCGACGAGGACACGAGCGAGCATTTCTCCTGGGTGCGCGTCGCGGCCAGTGAGGATGCCGTCTACGTGGTCGGCATCGTCACCATGATGGACTGCAGTATCGTGAATGACTCCCTCGACTGTGGCGCTGGAGCGACGGGGACGCACCTCGTCATGCGGGTGCTTGACGCGGACGGCAACCCCACCTTGTCGACGAATCTCGAAGAGAACACATTTGTCGTCGGGGTGAGCGACATCGCGCTGGCCTCGGATGGTCACCTGTACGTGCTGGTCAACCGCACGAGTGAGGTGTCGAGCTATGTCGACACCGTCGTCCTCGAGTTCGACGAAGCAGGCGAGGCGGTGAGCGAGCACGTGCTGGAGAGCGTCCTCGGGCAGCTCGCTGCCGACGAGTCGGGCAACGTCTATGCCCTGTCCGCGACCGATTTTCAGCCTCATCTCTACCGGATCGCGGCCTTCGGGGACCTCTTCGACAGTGGGGGGCTGGCCGTCGAGCTGGGCGACTCCTTCGACGCCTTCACCGCCACCGACAGCGGCGTGGTGGCCGTCGGCAGCGCCACGGACGGGCCGCTCCTGGTCAGCTTGGACGCGAGCGGTGAGCTGCTAGCGCGGGACGTGGTGGAGGAGGTGGCTTTCTCCAGTGGCTTCTTTGTCGGCGTCCAACGAGCCGCGGACGGCACGACCTTCGTGGCCGGCTGGGACGGGGAGAACCAGTTCCTGAGCCCGTGGCCGTGATTTCGGCGTGAGCGGGCGCCGGGAGCGCTGTAGGCTCCCGGCGATGATCGACTGGTTCCCCGAGCACTGGACTCGAATCCGGCTTGGCGACAACGCGCTCGTCGAATGGATCGTTGCCGTCGCGGTGACGCTACTGGTCGCGGCGTTTTCGCGCGCGATTCAGGCCGTCGTGACCGGACGATTGAGTCGGCCGACCCACAAGACATTCGCCCGGATCGACAACGTGCTGGTGAGCGTGCTTCGTGGCACGAGTCCCGTCTTTCACTTGGCTCTCGGCATCTTGGTGGCCAAGGACCTGGTGCGCGTACCGGCGTCCGCAACGGGCGTCGTCCACGTCGTCCTCACGTTGGTGTTCACCCTGCAGTTCGGCTCGTGGGCAACGCGGGCTGCGAACGGAGTCATCTCCGTTTGGGCCACCGGACGCGACCAAGGCCACGAGGCGACACGGGCTGCCGGCCTAGGCTTTCTGGCGCGGCTTCTCATTTGGACCGTCGTCGTCCTGATTGCCCTGGCGAATTTCGGCATCGAGCCGTCCGCGGTCATCGCCGGACTCGGCGTCGGTGGCGTCGCCGCTGCCCTGGCCGTGCAGAGTACGCTCGGCGACTTGTTCGCTGGCGTTTCGATGTATTTCGACCGCCCCTTCGACATCGGGGACTTCGTGGGAGTGGACGCCCTGCGCGGGACGGTCACCAAAATCGGCATCAAGACGACGCGCATTCAGTCGATTGATGGCGAGGAGTTGGTCTTACCCAACGGCGAGATTGCCAAGGCGCGTATCCGCAATTTCGCCCGCATGAGGGAGCGACGCATCCTGTTTCGCTTCGGCATCGAGTACGCCCAGCCCGCCGCCAAGGTCGAACGCGCCGTGGAGATCGTGCGCGAGGTGATTGGGCGTCGCGAGGGCCTGCGCCTCGACCGCGTTCACTTCGTGGCTCTCGGCCAGTGGTCCCTGGAATTCGAGGTCGTCTACTTCGTGCTTTCGCCGGACTACGTCACGTATCTCGACCATCAGCAGGCCATCAACCTCGACCTCTACCGCGCCTTCGAACAGGAACGGATCGGCTTTGCGTTCCCCACCCAGACCGTGATCACACGGGACGTCGTCAGCGCACGCAGCGAGCAAAGCCAGCCGTGAAGTAGTTCCACGAGCCTTCGGCGCCCTTGTTCGTGCCCGTGAAGCCGTCGTCGAAGTTGAGCGCCCAAGCCGCATCCGACTGTGCGTCGAGATCCGCTGCCCAATACCAGTTGTTGCTGCGCGAGCCGTACTTGGTGCCCGGAAACATCGATTCGTCGATCGCGGGGCCCACCTTGGCCTCGTCGACCAGCGTTGCCAGCTCTCGGATGCTCGGCAGGCGCCAGGTTTGACCGCCGAGCGCAAGCCCCGAGCAGTAATCGAGCGCGCCCGCATGATCGACCTCGTCGGAGTCGCCGGCTTCCCAGATCAGGCCCGTGTAGTTGTCCTGGACCTCGCCCTCGCCCAGCACCGTGTACTGGTCGGGCGGCTGGACCGCTGGCTCGCTCGGCCCTTCGCCGCTGCCCTCGGAGCGCACGCAGCGATAGCGGGCGTCGCTGGCCTTGGAATAGGCATTGCTGACGATGCCGTCGCTCATGTTGAACGCCCATGCGTAGTCGGTACCGGCACCGGCGCCCTGTTGGTTGATGGTCAGGATCCAGTCCGAGGCGCTGCGATGAAACGCGCCTGGAGCGCCCGGAAACGCAGCCTCGGCCCAGCCGGGCTTGCCGTAGTCGAGGACCGACGTCATTTCGATTCTCGTGGGCAGGCGCCAGTCGGTCTTGCCGCCGAGCTCGAGCGCCTCACAGTACGCGAGCGCTTCGTCCCAGGTGCCATTGTCGTCCGCTGGGTCCTGTTCCCAGACGAGCTCCGTGACTTCATCGAGCACCGTGCCGTCGCCGCCGTCCACGTAGCTGGCGGGGTTCGGTAATCCGTCGTCCGTGTTCGGCATGGGCCAGCAAGCCCACTTGATCGACCCGCAGCCGGGATCCGGCCCGGGACTCCCGCCGGCACCCGCATCGTTCGTTCCGCCACTGGCATTCCCGGTGCCGCCGCTGGAGGAACCGCCGCCGGTCGCGCTAGCGCCGCCATCGGGATTTCCCGTGCCGCCGCTCCCGTCCGCTTGTCCGCCCGTGGCTGCGGCAGTCCCGCCCGTTCCTCCGGCTTGGGGCGCGGCACCGCCACCACCATCCCCACCACCTGGCGCGTCCGAGCAGGCCGAAGCAGCCAGGGAAGCACTCAAAGCAATCGCAAACGTGACGGCTCGGAAGCGCTCGTGCATCTCGGCGCTTAGTGTCTCAAAGGCCGCGGTTCGATCCGGCAAAAGACACCGCGTGCTGACGCTTTCTGGCTTGCAGCGGGCGCCGGGACGGGAATCCTCGCGCGAGGGTGGAGAGGGACTCAATCAGTCCAGCGCGCCCAGGCGCCGCTCAGCCACTGATCGTCCGCGTCGCGAAGAGCGCCCGGGTAGTTCGCGCTTGCGGTGAAGAACCCGTCATCAGGGGGGTGGAGGCCGAGGCCCTCGACCGCACGTCCGGGTGCGAACTCGGGGCTCGTGTGATCGAAGCACCGACGTAGGCCCGGATCGATGTCGAGGTTGTTCGTGCCGCGACTGGTCAACAGTTCGTGCTCGTCGAGGGCGCCATCGTCATCGTGGAGCTCCCGGTCGGTAGCGCCCGGCACTTCAGGACGAGCGAAGTTGCCCTCGAGATTGGCGAAGAAGATCGAGTTGTTCACTTCGGCCCGAGTGCTGCGGTCACGCACGTCGAGTCCCGCCAAGAATCCGCTAAAAATGGTGTTCTTGATCACGGCCTTGGTCCCGCGACGGACCAAAATACCGTAGTGCTCACCCGCGAACCGCCGGTTCTTGCCGCACAAGGTTGCGTTGTAGATCTGTGGTCTGCTGACGGGTTCTGCCTGGCTGCCACCCGGATCGTTATCGCCTTCGAAGCCGTTGCTGCCGGAGCGCTCGTGCGCGGAAGCTTGTGCGACCAAGAACTGCAGCCGGCCCGTGTAGCCGAAGTCCCAGTCGAACGCGTCGTCGCCGGGGTCCTGGCAGACCAGGTATTTCGCATCGACCGTGCCACCGAAGAACTCGAAGCAGTCATCAGCCGTGTTTCGCACCAGGATGTGGTCCAGAACCGTCCCTCGACCCACGCCTCCCAGGCTGAGGCCGTTGATTTCATTGTTCGGAGCGATCTCGTCCCCGCTGTACTCGATGCGGACGTAGCGGAGCGTCCCGCTGTTGTCCTCCGCATCTTGCCCGCCGTACTGGCCCCCCTTGGTGAGCCCCTCGATGCGGGCTTGCACGCTGCGTCCGCTCGAATCGTGGTGATTGGTGGGCGCGCGGCCCAAGATCACGACGCCGCCCCAGTCTCCCGGCTGGCGCTGTCCGATCGGCGCCGAGCTGGTGAGGACGATGGGTCGTTCCTTCGTCCCGCTCGCGTCGATGCGACCCCCCGGTTGAACGACGAGAGTTCCCTTGGTGTCCCGGTCACCCTTGATCACCGTGCCGGCCTGAATGGTGAGCGTTGCTCCGCTGGCGATGCTGGTCGTGTAGCGCAGGAGATAGTCCCTGTCGCAGCGCAGCGTCGCATCTTCGCTGATGTCGCCGCTCAACTCGACGAGAGGCTTGGCGACTGCGTCGCAGCCGCTTGGCGCAGGGGGTGGCGCGGCCGGAGGTGGTGGTGGCGGGGTTAGGAGCAGGTCCGGCTCACGCGCTCCGCTCGCGGCGCTCGTGTGTGCAAGCAAGTAGTAGCCGCTGGCGCCGACGGCGCAGCCGACGGCGAGGAGCGCGGTGACCGGAGCCCACAGCTGGACGACGCGCTTGCGGTCGGCCTGCGCCGGCATCCCGCCACCACCGGTCGGCGAAATCACGGCGGTGCCGCTGCGGGCGCTGCCCCGGTCACTCTCGCTGGGCAAGAGCGACGTCCCCATCTGTTCGAGCGACGTTGCCAGAGCGTTCAGCTTCGGCAAGATCACGGAGTCCACCTCGGTTGCATGCGGCAAGCCGGTGTGGACCCCCGTGATGGGCTCTTCGCGCAGGCGTTCGAGTTGCCGAGCGATCACCGCAGACACTCGTTGTTGCTCGACGGTGAACGCGTCGTTCAGGATCTCGCCTAGCCGCCGGGACGGCATGGAACCGGTGAGATCGGCGAGCTGGTGCTCCAGCTCGAGCTGCAGCTCGAGCGCCGTCTGAGGTCTCGAATTCGGGTCGGGATGGAGGGCCGACTTGCACAAGCGGAGCAGAGCGGAAGGTAGGCCCGGCTTCAGTGGCGAAAGCTCGGGCACTTCCCCGCGCACCAGGCGGCCCATGATGGCGACGTCGCTCAGGCCTTCCCACAGACGGCGACCGGACAGCAGCTCCCAGAGCACGACGCCGATGGTGAAGAGGTCGGCGCGGCGATCCAGGTCATCTCCACGCGCTTGCTCGGGCGCCATGTAGCTGATCTTGCCTTTGACCGTGCCGACCTTGGTTTCGGTGCTGGAGGTCACGGCCTTGGCGATGCCGAAGTCGACCACTTTGACCTGGCCTTGGTAGGTCAAGAAAATATTCTGCGGTGTGGCATCGCGGTGCACGATGCGGAGAGGCTTCCCGTCGTAGTCTTTCAACTCGTGGGCGTAGTGGAGGCCCTCGAGCGCGTCGATCAGGATCCGGAGTATCAGCGGCGTGCTCAGTTGGTCGCGCTCGACCAAGCGCGCTGTCACCTGGCTGAGCGGCTGCCCTTCGAGGTACTCCATGGCGATGTAGGAGCGGCCCTCGAACTCGCCAACCTCGTAGGTTTGCACCACGTTGGGATGATTCAGCCGGGCGGCCAGCCGGGCTTCGTCGCGGAACATGCGCAGAAACTGGGAGTCGCCGGCGAGCTCCGATCGCAGGACCTTGAGCACCGTCAGCTTTTGGAAGTCGGCGACACCTTGGGCCGCAGCCAGGTAGACGTCGCTCATACCTCCCTTGCCGACTTGGGCGATGACCCGGAAGCGGTTCAGGGAGGTTTGAGTCATGGCCGGACAGTTCAGCGAGCAGTTAGATACCGGCCAGCGTCTCAGCCCTGCATAGCGACGTGTTGACATTGCGGTAACAGCACCGTGCGTCGTGGCTCGCGATTTCGTCATGAAAACGTCGTGTAACCATCCCATGGTGAGTCGAATCTTCCCCAACTCGTCGTATTTCCGCGGGCAGCACGATCCTATGCTGCGCGCCGATGATCGGCAGAGGTGGACTGGGACGTGGTGTACTTGGCGTTGCGGCGGTCGTGCTCGTCGGCACACTTGGCTGTGAGCAGAAGCCAGCGCCCGCGCTCGAACCGCCGGCGCCCGTCGTGCATCCGCCCATCTTGGTCGACGGGTCGTCGACGGTGCACCCGATCAGCGAAGGCGTCTTGGCGCTCTACGCGTCGCGGCTGGTAACGGATGTGGATTTGAAGTTCTCCGGCACCGGCGGCGGGTTCAAG
>Ga0164309_10000409_pt1 | contig 23834 bp, 16 predicted proteins | sample Whisoiple_247_MG_FD_109984 | JGI IMG/M metagenome (GOLD analysis project Ga0164309, IMG submission 109984) | Soil microbial communities amended with fresh organic matter from upstate New York, USA - Whitman soil sample_247_MG | ecosystem: Environmental > Terrestrial > Soil > Unclassified >...
CACGTGCCCAAGAACGCCCCGCTCATCGTGTACGTGGTGCCTTCCAGAATGCGCGCGATGCCGAAGTCGACGATCTTTGGATGCAAGCAATCGCCGCTGCTGGTGATCAAGATGTTTTCCGGCTTCAGATCGCGGTGAATCACGCCTTGACGATGACCGGCGTCTACGGCGTCGAGCACTTCCCGAAACAGCTGCCGAATTTCGGGCAGGGGCATGCGCCCGCGCCACTTGGCCAAGTGTTGGACGAGACTCGGGCCCTCGACCAGCTCCATCACCATCGCCAGCAAGTAGTCTTGCTCGACGAAGTCGTACACTTTGACCACGTTCGGGTGCGTGTATGAACTCAGGATCCGCGCTTCACGCGCGAAGCGCGTACGAATGTCGTTGTCACCCGCCAGGTTGCTGTGCAGGCACTTGAGCGCGACCTGTCGACCGAGCGCTTCGTCGTAGGCGCGGTAGACCACGCCCATTCCGCCTTCGCCGATGACTTGATCGAAGCGATACACGGAAATGCGTGTGCCCGGCGGGATGCGCAGCGGTGGCAGCTGCGAGTCCGAAACGCGATCGAGCCCGCGGTCCACGACGGTCGCGCCGCTCTCGGGTGAAAGCACCGTGCTCGAGCGCCTATCGTATCCGCAGCTTGGACAAAACCGCGCTCCCTCGGGCAGCTGACTCAGACAGGCCGAACAGCGTCGCTCCATGTTCTGCTCGGCCGCCATCGCTGTCGAGCATAGCGAGCGCCCGAGAGCGGGCGCAACGGGAGGGGGGCTTGTGACGTGCGGCGCGCGCTGCTATCGCGGATCGCGGGGTGGTTACCAGCCGCTCCGGGTCGAGTACGGAGCCAACAAATGGTCGAGCGACGAGCAAGCACACCAGGAGACAGGGGCGCGTCGCCGTCCGACGCTGGCTCGGGCGTGGCGACTCGCGCTTGGCCACGGACCCTTTTCCTTGGCCTGAGCGCGACGTTGAGTTTCGGGTCGGTGGCGGGCTGCTCGAGCGACCAGCGGGCGCCCGCCGTTTGGCAGTGCAAAGACTCGTCCTCGTGCCTGTGCGTGATCGAGCCGACTGTGCCTCTCCGCGGTCTTACCGTTGATCGGTGTCTACCCAGTGACTGCTGCATCTTGTCGCAAACCAGCGACGGCAAGTCCGTCTGCTTGTGCTCGATGAACTCGGAGTACTTGAAGCCCGACGAGGTCACTCCGTGCGCGGATCAGGTGGGCATAAATGGGCGTGTGGTCGAGCAATGTCCGCCACCCGGGGAGCCCACGACGAACGTCACGCGTTGTGCCGACGTCGGCGCGGGCTGCACGGTCGCGGAGCTCGAACAGCAGGGGCAGCTGGGGTGCTGCGAGGGCAGCGTGTGCAAGCGTGACGAGCAAGGGCAAGCCGTGTGCGCCGAGGCGAGCGACGCCGAACGTGCGTTGTCGTTGAAATGCGAGCGCGCTGCTCGCGATTCATTCTACGGAGCGCGCCAGCCCAAGCTGGCGACGCCGGAATTGAAAACCTCGCTCGGAACCATCCAGCTACCGCTCGACGTCAATACGTTGAGCGGTGTGTCCAAACTGGGCTGTTTGGGAATGGCCGAGTTTCATCTGGGAACCGGTGACTGCGCGCTCGGCTTCCGCGTCGACGTCGTGCAGAGTCAGTACGTCGTCAGTTGGATGACCGGCAATTTCGCGGGCTGTCCCGGCTTCGAAGCGGACAGCGGCGACTCGGCGGGCGGGCGGATCGACGGCTTCGATCCGCCCGCGACGTTCAGCTTCGACGGCTTCTCGTGCGGAACTACGGAGGCGCAACCGAACGATTGCGTCGCAGGATCGTTCGACCTTTACCTCGATGGGCAGTTCCAACCCACACACGCCGATACCGCGGAGCCTCCTCCGATGCGCATCACGGCTCAGCACCTACGCTTCGAGGGCGTCACGTGCACGCTGTACGATGGCTACGACGCGTGTCCAACACCGTGATCATCACATCGCGTCGTCGAACGCGGTGCAGGTCATGGTTTCGAATCCGGGCATGAGCGCGGCCTTGGCAGCGGCACCGGGCGTTGCCGAGACGGCGCAGCCCGCTTGGCAATCTTCCACGGTGAATGCGGTCTTTGCCTGGTGATACACGCAGTCGCCTTCGGAGAACGTGCCGGTGGCGTAGCACGACGCGCACTTGTTGCAGAACGTGGTGCAGAAGGGCTCGCCGTAGCCAGTCGCCGTCGCACCGCCGCTGCCGGAGGCACCGCCGAGGCCTGACGCTCCGCCCGAGCCGCCGCTGCCGCAGACACTATCATTGACCGAGGGCGCGCTGCCGAGGATGTGCTCGAGCGGCACGAGTTTGAAGTTCTGATTGAACCCGTCGTTGCTGTCGTCTTGGGTAACGAACACACCGTGTGGGAAGGCGGGGCCGAGGTTCGACGTGTTGACTTCGATACCGTCGCTGCCGGTTACCGCATCGATGCATGCCGCGCCACGTTCGACGCGGAACGTCTTGACGTACGAGTACGGTGCTTCGCGCGTGAAGACCGAGTAGGTGCTGACGCCCTGGTTCGATACCAGGATGTAGCCGCCAGTCGCCGAAGTCTTGGCGATTGCCACGCCCTCGACGTCGCGTACCAAGTGACCACCGGGCTCTGTGGATGCGATCAGCACGCCGTCATAGCCGGGACCCGTGGTTGCGCTGGGCTCGGCATCGAAGCGCCACACGCCTTTGGCTTCTTCACCCACGAATAGGGCCTTGGCCTCGTCATCGACCGCGCAGGCTTCGGGTTGCGAGCTGAGCTGGTGCAGGTCGCGCACCTTGGTTGCGTCGACCGTGCCCGCTGCCGTCGCGAACAGCTCCCATTGCTGGATATTGCCGTCCTTCGCGTCGACGAAATAGTAGTACTTGCCCGAGACCGGGCTCTTGTACATGCAGCTGCCGTAGGTCGTGAGTGTGGTGATTTTTCGAGCGGCGACGTCTCGAAGCAGCCGCGTCGCAGGATCGAGCGCGAAGATGCCGATGGTGTTGTCCGTGCGATTGCCCGCGGTCACCAAGGGCACGCTCGTGCCGCCGAGCTGAAAACCGTCGCGCAAGTCGACGTTGTTCAACTTGCCCGCTTGAAAAAATTGGATCTGCTGCCCGTCCAGGCCATACACGCCGAGTCCTCCGCCCTGCTTGTCCGTGCCGATCACGACGCTGAGCGAGGGGTTGCTGGGATGCACCCAGATGGCAGGATCGTCGGCCGCGTCGCCGCTGTCCGGTACGGGGGCGGTCTCGACGGTGGCAGCCACGGTGGTTACGGCGTCTTGGGGCACCGTGCAGGTGACGGTGGTGAGCAGCGACTCCGAACAATCACTATCGGTGACCGTGAGGGTGAGGGTGGCCGGGCCGCCCGCGGTACAAGTGAACGTGGGCGTCGCGGTCGTGCCGTTGCTCACGTTTCCTGAGCTTGCGGTCCAGTGATAGGTGAGTGGGGAGGGCGCGTGATCGGCATCTTGTGCGGTCGCGCTGAGCGCGATCGGTGAGCCGACCAAGGCTTCAGCCGGACTCGCGTCGATGCCGTCGATGGTCGGGCAAGCGTTCAGCACGCCGTTGACGAGCACGCTTCCCGTCTTGCCAGGTGCCCGGCACTGCAGGTGAACCACGACCGGACTCGTCGCGCCAGCGCTGACGCTGAAGGCCGCGGAGCCATTGCACGTTGTCGTGGCGTCCGTCGCGGTGGAGCTGATGGTTACGGTGTACCCGCTGCCGACCGGGAGTCCGCCCACGACCGTGGACAGGCTCGCGCTGTGACTGATGTCGACAGTGCCGTTGCGTGAGAACGTGTTCGGCCCGACGATCGTGTAGCTGAACGTGTTGAGGGTCACGCCGGCCACCGGTGTGAGCGCAAGGCCAATGCCCCCGACCGACTCGGAAGCGACGCCAGCGCGAGGCGCGCGACTCGCGTCCTCCGCACTGCAGCTCACGGCCGCACCCGCGGCAACCAAGTGACAAATCCCGAGAAGACTGGAGAAGCGTCGACGCATGCACGCGACGGCAGCAAGATGTGAGCCAATGTTTGCCGTGCGAAACGCCGGGGTTTTAACGCGGTAAAAACCCTGTGCTCGTTGATCGAGTCTCCGGATTTCGAACGTTCGACTGCAGAAATCGGAGATGTCTGGCGACGTTCAGCGTTCGCAACGCGGCCCGCGCCGGTCACGGCGCATGAAGATGCGTTCGCGCCCCAGCACACCGTCGCCCGTCCCGGCGACGACCAGGTCCGCGTCGCCGTCGCCGTCGAGATCGCCGAATGCCGCGGCGGTTGTCGCCTGATCAACTGGGAAATTGGCGTGCGCGGCCGTTGCTTCGCGCAGGTGCCCATGGTGGTTCTCGAAGAAGTGGTCGGGCCCGCCTTCGAAACCGTGCCCGCCGTCGAAGCGACCCGCGTTGCCGATGTACACATCGGGGAAGCGATTGCCGTCGAGATCGACGATGGCGAGCGCCGTGTCCGTCTCGCCATCGGCTTCGAGATACGGAATCGGTTCTTCGTCGAAGAAGCCATTGCCGTCGTTCAGGTAAAGGCGGGGCACCTGGCCGCGGCTGTTGGACACCACCAAGTCCAGCGTGCCGTCGCCGTTCATGTCGGTGAGCGCGCCACTCCGTGTGGAGTCAGTCGTGACCGGGAAGCGATCGCGCGTGGCGTCCACGAAGAAGCCGCCACCGCGGTTGAGCCAAATCAGCTCTTGCCCGCGGTTCAAGACGACGATGTCCAGATCGCCATCGCGATCGAGATCGCCCGTGAGCATTAGCCCGGTCTGATCGGTCGCGGCGGGCAAGCGAGCGGCGGTCACGTCGGTAAAGTGGCCGCGGCAATCATTGAGCCAAAGCCGATTCTGCGCACCGTGATCCGGACTGGGATCGAATGGATTCTCGTTGGCGATTAGGATGTCCGGACAGCGATCCCCGTTCAGATCCGCGACGTGCACATCCGAGCTGATGTCCGAGAAGATGTCGGGGGGCACCGGCAATTGCGAAGAAGCATCGACAAAATGCCCGCGGCCATCATTGAGCAGGAGCTGCTCGGGGCCAACGTTGGCGACCACGAGATCGACGTCGCCATCGCGATCGAAGTCGGCGAAGGCGCCCTTGGTGCTGTTGAGAATTGGCGCGGCGGGTAAGCGCGTCGCCGATTCGTCGCTGAAGGATCCACGACCGTCGTTGATCAGCAAAATATTCGGGCGCCCCTCCAGGCCCGCGGTCCCTTCGGCCAGGAAGATGTCGAGATCGCCGTCGCGATCGATGTCTGCCAGAGTGACGCCGGTCGACGAGGTTCCGGCAGGCTCGTTGGCCATGCTCGAGGGCAATCGCCACGACTCCTCGACGAATGACGCGGAGTTGCCCTGGTTGCCGTCAGGGTGCGCGCCCACCGGCGCGACGTAGACCGCAAGCGCCGCAGCGCAAACCGGAGCGATGAAGAATGGCGCGCGAAACGAAGCGCGAATCGTCCGATCAGATGAGCGCATGAGGTCTCCTGAGCAAGAATCCGCCGAACCCACCGCGCCAAAAATAGACTGCGACTCTGCCAAGAGTCAATTGGGCGTACTCGCGGAATCGGCCTTTCGAAGACGAGTCGCGAAGTGCACGTTGTGCCTTTTGGCAACACACTCGGTGGCGCGCGGGTAGTAGCGCGGAAAAGCCGCGTCATTCCGCAAGTGCCCGCGCGTCTGACTTTTTTCGGAACTTTGCGGCGGCGGATCTGTCAGCAAAGGAGATGTCAGCGTTGCGTTCATGCGCCATATCGATCGGATTGACCGTTGCCACCGCTGCTTGTCTCCTGACGCAAAACGCAGCGGCGGACACCTTCGAGGCGACTCGCAGTACCGGGTTGACCGAGCGCAAATCTCGGATCGCATTGCGCTTCGCTCGCGATCACGCGGACTTGGTTGTTCAACGTAGCGCGTTCAACTCGGCCAACATCAGCGATCAAGCCACCTGGTTCATCGATCTGCCGACAGGCGCGGTGGCAACGGCGCTGCGCACGCGAAGCGTCGGGCAAAGCTCGCCGCGTTGGTTCACCGGTGAGCTAATGGAGGCCGAGCAGGCTGCGGCACGGTACCGCGAGCTGACGGGGATCGGCGGCTACTATCCCAAGGATCCGGCGTTGCTCTCCTGGCGCGGTCAATCGCTGCTCGCGCTACAGGTATTCCCTTGTCCGGCGCACGAAGAAAAGATCGTCGAATACACGCTCGAAATGCCGACTACTTATCGAGACGGCGCGTATCACCTCAGTCTGCCAGCCATGGGCACGGAGTCGCGCCTCGCCGAACTCCACGTGGAAGCGGCTCGCTCGGAGGACCGCCTGCTGGTGGACGGTTCGGCAGTGCGCCCGGACGGCAACGTCGCCTTCGACCGAGAGGGAGACATCGACTTGGCTTTGGTGCCCGCCGCGGAGGCTTTGGAGAGCGATCTGGTCTCGGTGCCTTTCGCGCCCGGGCGCGTGCTCACGCGCTTTGCGGTGCGTGCCGGTCCTCGGCTTTCCCGCGTGCCAGAGGGCGCTTATGTGGTGGTCGTGATTGATGCCTCGCGTTCGGTAGGCAGTGAGTTCGAGGGCTCGGTCAAGGTCGCCGTCGACGCCTATCTCTCACATTTTGCGGACGCCCACGTGGAGTTCATGACCTTCGACCGCCAACCCAAGGAGGTGTTGGGGCGATTCGTGGACGTCAAGGCGGCGCGCCGCGCGCTCTCGACGCTCACCCTTCCGCGCAAGAACGGCAGCGACGTCGATCACGCGCTGTTTCGAGCCGATCAATTGCTAGCGAGCGCTCCCGCGGCTCGACCACGGCGGATCCTGCTCGTCACTGATGGTTTGGGACGCATGTCGTTGACCGGCGAGCGTCTGCGCGGCGCGCTCTCGCAAAGCAACGCGCTCGTACACGTCGCACTGTTCGGTTCGGCCGGCGATGCAGCGCTCTCGCGCAACGACGCGCACCCTTGGGCGCCCGCGTTGCGCGCCCGCCACGCCGTGGTTTGGAACGCGAGCGCGCCGACTTCGAGCGATCCCGATCAGCAGCCGGCCACCGAGCGCGTATTCGAAGAGTGGGCGCGTCCAACTCACATCGACAACCTCAGCGCCTTCTCGGACAACCAGGTACTCATGGATCAACTGGAGGAGGCGGGCCTCACGACGTCCCTCGCCGAGGGCGCGGGCGTGGAGGGCTTGTACCTCGACCAACGCGCAACTCGAGATCTGAGTGTCAGTGGTGAATTGTGGCTCGAGCCGGTGCGAGTGCTAACGACGCCCAATACGGCCAGCAACGCTCGCTGGGCAGGGCTTTCGTTCGGTTCGAAGCTGCTCTACGAGCTGGACGAATCCGAAATGATGCCGCTCGCGATGCTTGGCCACGCGGTCTCGCCCGTCACCAGCTACCTGGCGATCGAGCCCGGGGTCCGTCCCTCCACCGAGGGCCTCGATCATACCCAGGAGGGTTACGGTGTTGGTCACGGCATCAGCCAAGTCCGTTTTGGGGCGACCAGCGTCAGCCCGGGCGCGCCGCAGCTCGACCGCCAAGCATATTTAACGAATGCGCTCGCCGCTGACTATCGCAGCTGCGGTGGCACTCCCCATGACTACGCCGTGGACATCGAGACCACGCGCGACGAGATCGTCCGGGTCGACGCCATTGCGCAATCCAGCGTGCAAGATCCGTTGCTGGAGTCGTGTTTGAGTGAGGCCGCCTGGGCTCTCGCCCTTCCAGCCGCCTTTCATGAGGATTGGGAACAGTTTCGCATCGAACTGTGAGCGCCCTGCGGTCGCAACTTGCTACAGCCGGCGAAAACGTCGCGCGCCTTTTTGGATCTCTGGTGACCACGTGCGATCACCATCTCCCTTGGAGATGCCTGGAAAATTGGCCGATTTCGTACGCCGTTACTCGGGTGGCACTGCGTTTGCTCTAAGGCCCAGTGCGGCATGAGCGCCGCTCTACAACGGAGCAATGCACATGAAGAAGACGCTTAGCATCATTTTCTCGAGTCTCATTCTTGCCGCGGTCACCGGCTGTACCGCGAACGTCGAGAACCCGACCGTCGATCAAACGGGCAAGAACGACGAGACCTGCGTCAAAACCTGTGACGAGGACAAGGTGACCTGCACTGGCAAGTGCACCGACGACACCTGCAAGGCCTCGTGCACGAAGACACACGACGACTGCTCGGCCGCTTGCGTTAGCACCAGCTCCAACTAACGTTGCTCGAGGCGTGGATGGGGTTTCGACGACTGAAGCCCCATCCACTATCAGGGTCGCTTTTGCGCTGTTGCCGACCTACCATGCGGCGCAATGAGCATCGAACTGGAACGCGATCCGAATTGTGGTGTGTGCGCCAAGCTGAGCACCGAGCAAGCCACAAGAGTGCTGTTCGAAAATGAGTTGTGGCAGGTCAGGGCGGCCGATCCACCCACCGCTGTGCCGGGTTGGACCATGCTCATCTCGCGGCGGCACGTAGCCGGGCCAGCCCAATTCAACGCGCGCGAGGTTGCGAGCTTTGGGCCTACATGGGTCCATCTACAGCGCGTGCTGCTCGAGGTCAGCGGTGCACTGCGCATCTACACCGCGGCCATGGGCGAGAGCTCGCCGCACTTTCACGGCCACCTCGTGCCGCGCTTCGCGAAGATGCCGAAAGACGCCAAAGCGTGGGCTGTCTTCGACCTGCAGCGCGCGGCGGCAGCAGGTGAGATCGAAGTCGACGAGGGCGAGGCGCTTCGCGTGAGCAGCGCCTACGCGCGCGCGCTGCAGGCGTCGCCGCCGCTCGCGCTGTAAGCGTTGCCTCTTCAGGACGGTGCGTTGATTCGATACCAGAGCGAACGGCGATCGCCACAGAAGCGGCAGCGCACTTTGAGCTCGCGCACGCGAGAGTGGGGAGCCGAATGCGCCTCATGCTCCTCGACCTCGAAGTGACCGCTGCAGCGCGGACAGAGCGTGCTCTCCGCCTTGGGTTCGATCACCGCGGCGGTCGAAACCTCGACGGGCCGCGCTCGTGTCGCGCCGGTGACGTTTCAAGGCCGCCGCGCGAACCAAGGTTCACGGTGCGGCGGTCGCGAAGGCGACTATGGCGCGGACGACCTGTGCCGGGACGTGATGTTCGCCGTCGAACTCGAGGTATTGCACTGGCACGTGCGCGTGCTGAAGCACGGTGGTGAGCGAGCGCGACTCGTTGACGGGACACACGGTGTCGCGCTTGCCGTGAGCGAGAAAGACGCGCAAATCTGTGCGTTTCGGCAACTGGTCCCGCAGCCAGAACCAGCACGGTGACAGGCTGGCCAGCGCGCCGACGCGAGGTTCCTCGCTCGCGATATCGCCGGCAATGCCAGCGCCCTGGGAAAACCCGACGAGCAGCACGCGCCCGGGTGGCGGCCCGTCTGCACCCAAAAGCTCTGCGAGTCGCGCCCGCACGCGAGCGCGACTCGTCGCTTGATCGGCCGCGTTGTCACCCCAAAGGTGCCCGAAAGGTGTCGGCAATGGGCCTTCGAGGAGCACGATCGATATGTCAGCGGGCAGGCCTGCTGCGCGCAGCCGTTTCACGAGGTCCGCGCTGCGCGCGATGCTGCCTCCGCGACCATGCAAGAAAACGAGCACGCCCGCGGCCGTTGCCGGGGCTGGGCCATCAATGGCAGTTTCGAGCGGCAGCGACGTCGAGCGCGGGTACAAGCGCATGTACGCAGTCAGCGCGACGGCCGCGGCTGCGATGACGGGTAGGGGGCTTGCCCTGCGTCGCATCGGCTACTTGGCGCGCGGGACTTTGCGCATCGACTCCGCCGATTTTCGCGTCTCGTTTTGCTTGTGCTGGTCAGGCAAAGACTTACTCGTCGCCGCCGTCGGCGTGGCGCTCGCACCCGATGCGGTGGATGGGGCCGGCGCTACGGGCGCCGGAGGCGACCCGCAGGCGAGCATGAGTGCGGCAGCCAGCGACGCGGATCGAAGTCTGAGCATGGGCCCATTGCTACTCTCACCGTCCAAACGTCGCCACACAGAATCTGTGGCTTCCGTCGGAGGCGGCGCATTCTCGCCGCCGCGCTCCCTCGCGAGCGCGGCGGTTGCTGGCAACGTTTTCCGGGTTGTGACCTAGAAAATACAGACCATTCCGGGCTTGGTGCAGATCGAGCGCAAGGGATTACAGCAAACCATTCCGGGGCTGCACGTGGTGTCGCCGCATGGCTCGGTAGGCAGACAGACAGCGACGCCACCTTGGTTCACGCACTGCGTTCCGGCAATGCAGCGCACTGTCGCGCAGGGGTCAGTCTGCACGGGTACGCAGACCGCGACTCCTCCCTTGTTGATGCATTGCGTGCCGACCTTACACAGAACGGCTGCACACGGGTTGGTTTCTGCAACACAGATGCCGCCGCAATCGGCACCGCCGTTCTTCGGATCGCAGTCATCAGACGGGTCGTCGATGCACTGCTCACCATCAGGACAGGGAATGCCCGCGATACCGCCGCAGAAGGTGTTCTTGGCAACACAGATGCCGCCGCAATCAGCGCCGCCGTTCTTGGGATCGCAGTTGTCAGACGGGTCGTCGATGCACTGCTCGCCGTCGGGACACTGAATGTTCGCGATACCGCCACAGAACGTCGTCGGCGGTTTACACGCGCCCGCCTTGGCGACCGCGACTCCGGCTGCAGCGGCGTAACACGAGTTGTTGTAAGTCTTCCCGTTGCAGCCACAGACCGGCGAAACCACTTGGGGACAGATGTCAGGACGCGCGGCGCACCTGCCATAAACGGCCTTGCTCGGACAGCGACCCACTTCGATTTCAGCACAATATTGCTTGCCCCCGCATTGGAGCCCCAATGGACCGCCGCATAACCGGCGAACCACCAAATCGCCCTCGCTTTGCCCAACTGCGTTTTCGCCTCCCTCGCTGCTCGACGGTTCGCCTGCACTACATGCAGCGACGAACAGCGCTAGCGACAACGACAACGACTTGAGGACGACCGCACCTCGCACATATGACATTTCCTGCTCCCTCTGCAGCGGTGAGTTGACCGCCGCACAGACAAGCATACGTGCTGAAGTGCAATCCATCAAGGCGATCGGCACGCGAGTCGGTGACGATCTAGCTACGCGCACGAGATCGCTGATCGTGACGTTCATGCACGAGCGCACTGTCATGAGTACGAGCATGAGTACGAGCGGTTTTCGCCAGCTCATGTGCAGATCAGAAAGCGTGCACGTTCGTGCCATCTGCAAGTCGCTGCGGCTTTGCGCGTGCGCATGCATGCTCGCAGAGCTAGCGGATCTTTCTCGAGTGCTCGCTCTGCGCACGTGAAGATGACGACGGCAGTCAAAGGGCGTGCCGGACAATTGACTATCAGTGATTCGGAGATTGTCTCTGCGCTGACGTCGAGGTTGTTTGCTGCGACAACTCAGTAACGCCCACGAAGCCATTGATGGCGCGCACCGGGGTCTGACGCCAGAGCGTGCTCTGGGGTTTGGCCCGCTTTGCTCCGAAAAAGCCCTGCAGCTCGCGCTGCCGGTTGCGTCGAATTCTCGCTTCGATATATTTTCGAGGCAAAGATGCGGGGTCGAACGTTTCGCGTGCACACGGCGTTTGGCGAGCTCGTCTTGAGCCCGCGAGCGGTCAGTGATGGCCCGCCTAGCGCAGAAGAAAAGCGGCAGCTGGAGGCGCTGTTCAGTGAGCTGTCGTTCGAGATCATCAACAACAATCCCGGGACTCTGCGTGAGCTGCGCGATGCCCTGAGCGCGCTTTCGGGGCTCAATGCCGCGTCGCGCGAGCCCCTACCATTGTCCACGTTGACCCGAGAGCTGCGCCGCAAGCTGGATAGTGGCGAGCTGAAGATTCAGCGTGGGACGGCGCCGAGCAAACCTGCTCCACGCAGCAACGTCTCGGCTCCGCCCGAATTGGGGCCTCCCCCTGAATCCGCGCCCGCTCAGCTATCCACGTTCAAAGTGCGCTTCGTGGACGAGGTGAACGACCCGATCGACGGGCTCGACGTCACGTTCAGCTTCGAAGGCCGTCGGGTGAAGAAGACGACCGACGGAGACGGCACCGCGACAGTGGACGGTGCGACGGTCAGCTTTGCCAGCGTGACCGTGACGAGCATGGCTTCGTTGGAGAAGATCCTGAAGCCGCGCTTTGCCACGCCGCGCGTACCGACTGCGGTCGAAGGGCCTCACATCCAAGCGCAGCAACTCGAAAAAGAGTTCGACCCGGTGAGTCTCGAAGCCGAAGTGCTCGAGACGGTGATCATCACGCCTCGCTTCGCCTGCCGCGAAATTCCCGCGGTAACGTTCGAATTCGGGCGCAGTTTCTTCCGTCGCCAAGGTATCCAACCGCTCGCGGAAATCGCCGAAGATCTGACGCAAGACGATGGGCAGCTCGGTTGGATCTTCGGCCATACCGATCTCTCGGGACCCGAGCAGCTCAACAAGCGTCTGAGCGAGCGGCGCGCCCGCGCGGTATTCGCGCTGCTGACCCACGACTTCGGGTTGTGGGACGAGATGTGGAACGCCAAGACCAAGGAGTCGCCTTGGTTCGAGCAGTGGGGCTCGCGTGAAATGCAGCACATGCTCAACACCCTCAGCGTTACCGACGACGACAAGAAAGCGCTCGAGGAAGATGGCGGGTTCGGCAACAAGACACGCCAGGCGCTAGTTCGCTTTCAAAGCGGCGATTATCCGGACAAGCCTGCCGAGCAAGCGTCACTGCCCGCGACCGGCAAGCTCGACACGGCGACGCGCAAAGAGCTCTTTCTGGCCTACGCCAAGCTCGTGACGCGTGAGCCAGTGCCGCTCGACAAGATCGCCAAGGTCGGTTCCGGGCAATTCATGGGTTGTGGCGAGTACAATCCATTGAGCCTGTCGGCAAAGGATGAACAGAGCCGGCGCACGGTGGTGTTCGTGTTCGATCCAGCGGCGCAGCCACAAGCGCCGCCGTGCGTGATCGGCGACATCAAACCGTGCCAGGCCAACTTCATCAAACCGGCGCCCACGAAGGACCAAGACCCGCCCTTCTACAAATGCGCGTTCTACAAAAAGTTCGCGGATTGTTGCCCCAAGTTGGGCGGCGCCGATCTCTCTCATGACGTGATCGTGCGCTTCTTCATGCCGCTCTCGGAGGCCGATCAGCTCCCGCACACCTTCGTGCTCGAGACCGATGAAGACCCTTCGAGCGCCGACACGACGCAGCCTCTCTTCCACATCCAGCAGGCGCTGAAGAGCGAGGCGCGCGCAGTCGTCGATGGCCCGGATCCTGCCGCGGTGCCCACCGGGGACGAGCGCTTGGTGGAACTGCACTTCACGCACGTTCCCTCAGCGAGCAGCTATCGCTTGCGCGTCGAGGGCGTGAGTGAGCCCTATGATGTCTTCGACGAGGTCGCTTTTCACGACATCTCTGAGCTATCGGCTCCGCTCGGCTCGCTGCATTTTCCGAGCATCTTCGCCGTGCTCAACGCTCCGGAGGATCCGTTCGCGTAATGGCCGACATCGTCTTTTCCCCCGCACCGCGCTCACCCGAGCGCGCGCCCGGAAGCGCGGAGGTCTTGTACCTGCGTAAGGCGCTGTTCGTGATCCGAGGCATGTTCTTCAATCCGATCACGAACGCGGATGCGCCCTTGCCGCCGCATCGCTGGGCGCTCTTCCCCACGCTGAAGACGGGTGACGTGGGACCGCCCCCGCTCGACGCCGTGACGCTGTTCTCGGAAAGCCAAACCAGCGATGAGCAGGGGTTTACGACCGTGTTCGACAACCAGGGCATGGCCGAGGCGGATGGCAGCGCGGTCTGGGAGCTGATGCTGATCCCGATCTTCGCGACAGAGGGACCGCCCGAAGCGTATGCCAAGTTCAAAGAGGCGTGGCTCGACGTCGACAAGAACGTTTGGCTGCGCACGACCGAGGTGAACTTCAAGACACCCGAAACGCGCCGCTTACTCCGCTTTCCCCTGTGGAGCACCCAGCGCCAGGTGGACTTCGGCGGGGGCCTCCCGACCAATCCGAATAGCCCGAATTTTGCAACCACTGGTCTGCTGAAGACCGACGAGCTCAAACCGCACGGCTCGCGTTCAAGCCCCTGGCTGATGCAGCTCGATCAGGGTTGGTTCAGGAGCCACGTGCAGCTCCGCTACTATGACGCGCTGGCGAAGAAAGAGCAGCCCATCCCGCAGGGTATCGTGCTCGAAGCGAGCGCAAGGCAAGTCTTTACCGGAACGGACGGCAAACCGATTCCAATCGATTCGACAGTCGGTGCCAGCAGCGTGCGCTTGGACAACGGGGCGATCTACGTCGTTCATCGCAGGCCGGAATCGCAATCTCAAGATCTGGTGTACGGCTTCACCCTCGACGCCACGCTCGACCATGCTCGGTTTGCGCTGAACACGAACGTGATCGAATTCGTGGCCACCGCCGAGGTCGACCTCGAACGGCTTGGCACTCACTATTTCCTGCCGATCCGCTGGAAGAGCGCAGATTTCGAGGCTTGGGAAGGCGTCGCGGATGCCTCAGCCAGCGTGCGCCAACCTTTCGCCAACTTGAGGCTCAAAGGCAAGACGCCAGACAAGCCACTGTGCTTCCACCTGGACGACTTCGTCTTCGTCGACACGAAGGGGCAACCCATGACCCTCCCTGCCTCCACACCGGGGGAGCGGGTGTGCCTGTTCGACAATTTGCTGCGCATCAAGGACCCCGCCTCTAGCGCGGATGGGCCGCTCCCGTTCTCGAAACTGGTCGTCAAGCAATTCCCCCTGCGCGGTGAAGAAGCGGTGTTCGTCCGTGGCGACGACATCAAGACGATGACGCGCGTCGTTGAGTTCGATGGCGAGATCTTCGAGTTGGAAGAGCGCCGCATCTTTGCTGGCGATCGCTTCGTCGGCGCGCGTTCGGCGCACCCGCCCAAGGTCAAGGGGATAGACCGATTCGCTGCCAGCCCCAACAACTCGGAGACCATGCTGATCGACACGCGCTACATGCGCGAGGTGCACGACGGAAAGAATGCCAAGCTGGCGCATGCGTTGGTCTACGTTTCCTGCTTCGTCACGACCAACAAGAAGGACGATGTCGCGGGCGCCAACCCCGCTACCGCGGTGCTGCCCAAAGTCGAGAGCTTGCTAACCAAGGCGGCGGACGACTGGAATCTGAAGCACCCTGCAAGCGGGAATACGAGCTCGCCCAAAGAGTACTTTTTGGTGCCGAAAACTGGCTTCAAGGACGACTCGACCGTTCTGCGCATCCGTCGCCATTTTGGGGCACGCACGAAGTTGGCACGTTCGTTCGGTAGCTCGAATATCTCGATCGAGATTCACCCGGTGAAGGGCCGCGCTTCGGGCGGCGATACGATGCACCTTTTCTTCGGGTCCGGAGAGAAGATCTACGACAACATGAAGCCCGCCGACAAACAGGCGCATGTGCCGCTGCCCGGTAAACTCTCGTTCGAACCCGGCATTGATAGTCCGAGCGACCGCTTGGATGATGCGGTCGAGAAGCGGTTCACGCTTGCGCATGAGCTCGGACACGAAATGGGCCTCCCGGACGAATATTTGGAGTCCTTGAGTCTCAAGAATCCCGATTTGAGCGAGCTTTCGGAGCTGCCGAAGTTCGAAGACCCAGCCCCGACACCGAAACCATTCAGTCAGGACAAGGTTTCGATGATGGTCGACAACCAGCTGGCTCGGCTACGCTACATTTGGCCGATCCGCCAAGTGCTCGACAAAGACATCGCGCCTAGCCTGGATGCGAAGCATTGGTTCAATCAGGAAAAGCCGTTCGTTGCTCAGTACCTCGCCAGCAAGCGGCGTCTGACCTACGATATCGATTCGAAGACGAACGCGGCCGATCGGACCCAGCCATGGACGCCGTTCGCCAACTTGGCCGGCGCGAAGGTCGTCGGCGACGCAACGTACTCGCTCTATCGCTTGTCTGACGATGAATCGAGCGTTGGTCCAATGTTTACGGATAAGAGCGCCGGACTGCTCGCAACGAGCTTTGACGGCATTCTCGTCGTGGAGTCGAAGTTCTGGTTTTCGTGCGAGAAAGACGCAAAGAACAAAGACACGATCGATCTCGATGATCAGGCAGCCGCGATCCTCAAGTTTGGACGACCGTTTCACTTCCGCGAAGACGCTCCGCATTTTTTCATCCAGGCTCCTGCCGGCGCGACGGAGTTTCTGCGCGTCGCGGTGCGGCTCTGTCCTCGCTTCGAAGTCGATGCCGAGCCCAGTCCGACGCTCGATATAGACCCTTCTTCTGGAAATCCCATCGTACAGGTCATCGGCAAGGCGAACGTGCGCGTGTTGCTTCGAAAGAAGCTCGCCGCTCCGAAAATCAGCAGCGTCGGGGGGCAGCTGAGCATCGAGGCGGAAGAGGATCAAATCGGACCTTGGCTGATGCGCGTCACCCTCGATCCTGCGGCCCGCGCGAAGCCGGTCGACAATTCGACGCTCAAGGCGGCCGATTTCGACGCCGTCAATCGCGCGCTGTCTTTGATTCTGTCCCCTCGCGGGCTCGGAGTCGTGCTTCCATTCTGAGCCATGTCGCGCACCTCGGTCCTCATGCTCGCGACGGCTCTGTTGCTGCAATGTCGTTGTGCTGGAAATCGAAACCTTGCCAATCGCACACCGGGAACGGACGCAGAAATGACTCAGATGACCCCAAGCTACAGTAGCGAATACGGAAGCGCCGCCCGCAGCAGTCGGGTCGGCGTGCGGCGTCGCGAGTTGCAGGGTTTGCAACAACTGCATCCGCTCGATCCAGCCTTCGGTGCGCCGGAATTCGTATTGCTCGACGCGCACGCGAGCCACATCTTCGTGGATGCAAAGAAAGGGGCGACCATCTTCGCGGGCAACGCGCCTCCGCACTCGATCGAACGCTGGGATCGACCGCGGTTTGCGACCATCTACGAACGAGGCTTCGTCTACGGCACGGGTGCAATGGATTGGAATTGGGAAAAGGTGAAGCGCGAGTCACTTGCGCACTCGGACCTAGAAGACCCGCTGGTGGCCCAATTCGAAGGCGACCACCTGCTTTATGTGATGCGGTTCAGCACAGAACACCCACCGCTCCGAAGGTATAACGTTTATTCGCGCGATCTGTCGGCCGGTGAGAAAGCTCGTGGCCCGCGTGATTGGGAAGTAATCATCGACATCGACACGCCCGTGCCGACCATCGTGCCCGCGATTGACGCAAACGGCCGAGCCGTGCTGATCGTGAACGAGGACGAACCTCGACTGATCGTGCTCGGCCGAGATAGAGCGCCCGACAGTAAGAAGCCGGCGCGAGAGGCGGAGCGCGCGTTGCCCCGAGAGCGGTTTTACGCGATCAGCACGCCCCTCGGATCCATCGCGCTCCTATCCGCGCAACTCACGAAAGATGCGGATGATCTGACAGGCGGCACGCCTCTTCACCGAGACATGGCCTCCCAATGGCGCACGCGGGTACGCGTGCTCAGCGAACGCGGTGCGGACCAATGGCAGGCAGAAGTTCCGTTCGAGGTCTTGGAACCTGCGATCGACGGCGGAGATGGTGCCATCTATTTAGTGGGAAACGGTGTTGCTCGGGCCGAAGGCGGCCACATCACGTGGTCTGCGCCGTCCAGGAAGCGTATGCGCGCCACGGCTTTCGCGACCGGAGAGTTGGCGTTAGCCGTTGGCAGTGAGCTACGCATCGTGGGTCGCGACGGCACCATTTTGCAAACGTTCAAGACTCCAAACCAAGAGCCGATCCTCACACCACCCGCGCTCGCTGCGGATGGGAGAGTTTACGTAGCCACGCATTCAGCGCTGTTGGTTGCGAACTGAGCCCGTACCGAGCCGACTCACAGCGGCTCCGACGAACAGCAAGCTACGCGACGGACATCGCTGCTCCGCGCCCGCTAACCAAATCCCCTAGACTTGGCATGGGGCAAATTACCGGCACGCGCTGGGCACGATCATCGGCGTGTAGTGATAGGGATTTTCGTCTCCCAGTTGGCCGCTGGCTTCGTCGCCCCAGCAGCGTACGCCGCCGCTCGTGGTCAGAGCACACGTGCTCATCAAGGAGGCGGAGACTGACCGAACTCCGAGCAGCACCGAGGATGACGGAGTCGGGCGGACGCTCGAGCCGTGGTCACCGAGCTGACCGTAGCTGCCAGCACCCCAGCAACGAACGCTGCCGTCGGCCATCACTGCGCAGGTATGCGTGGCGCCTACCGCGATGGCTTCGGCGCCGCTCATCACGTTTTGCGCTGACAGAACCGAGGTGCCTGCGCTCAGGCCAATGCCGACTTGCCCGGAGCTGTTGTCGCCCCAGCAGCGAACGTCCCCGCTCAGCGTGAGCCCGCAGCTGTAGCTGATGCCTAGAGCGAGCGCGCGATAGCCGGTTTGGAGATCGCTCGTGGGCGGGACGTTTCGTTTGGTGGTGGTCCCGTCGCCAAGCGTACCGTTGCTGTTGTCGCCCCAGCAGCGGATGCCTCCGCCTGTCATGATCGCACAGGCGTGATAATAGCCGAGCGCGATCCCCTGGGCGCCGCCCAGCACGTCGGTCGTTGGCGGGCTCGTGCGCCGAGTCCAGCCGCCGTCGCCGAGCTGACCGCTGGTGTTGTCGCCCCAGCAGCGCACGCCACCGCTCGTCGTGACAACGCAAGTGTTCCACATGGACGCGGCGATCGCCTGAACCGAGGTCATCAAGTCGCTCGCGGGCGGCGTGGAGCGATTGGTGGTCGTGCCGTCGCCAAGTTGGCCACGGCTGTTGTCGCCCCAGCAACGAACTCCACCGTTCTGCATGAGCGCGCAGGTGTGTGCTCCGCCCGTCGCGACTGCCTGCACGCCCGACAATACGTCCGTGACCGGTGGGGTCAGCCGCCTGTCGTTGCTGCCGTCGCCGAGCTGACCGCTCGCGTTGTCGCCCCAGCAGCGCAGGCCGCCGCCTACCATCAAGGCGCACACGTAGCCGGCGGTATCGGACTGGACGAACTTGCCGCCCATCGCTAGTGCCTGCACGCCCTCGAGCAAGTCGTGGTCTGGCGGCTCCGAGCGCACGACGTACCGCGTTCCATCGGAAAACAGAGTACCCCAGCACACGACTGGGCCATCGACCCTGGCGGCGCAGACTCTGTCGGACCCCACCGAGAGCGCGCGCACCCCAGTGAGCAGGTCAGTCGTCGGGGGCGTTTGACGATCGGTTTTCGTACCGTCGCCGAGTTGGCTCCAATGATTCATGCCCCAACATCGGACGCCACCATTGACCATCAACGCGCAAGTCGTCGCGCCGCCCGCGATGATCGCTTGGGCGCCGCTGAGCACGTCGGCGCCGGGCGGAGTTGTTTGCGTCTGCGTCGTCCCGTCTCCCAGTTGGCCAAATTCGTTGTCGCCCCAACAACGAACGCCCCCGCCGGTCATCAGCGCGCAGGTGTGTCGATCGCCCGCTGAGATCGCTTGAACGCCGCTGAGTCCGACCACGGTCGTCGGCGTGCTGCTTTCGACCGAGGGCAAACCATCGCCAAGCTGACCGCCGGTGTTGTTTCCCCAGCAACGAACACTGCCCGTGCTGAGCAGAGCACAGCTGTGATTGCCTCCAGAAGTGATTGCCTTGACGTCGCTCAGTAGATCCGTGGCGGGTGGTGTCGTCACGAGCGTGGGGGTGGAGTTACTGTTGGCCGCGGGATAGAGTCCCCAGCAGCGAACCCCGCCCTGCTCCGTGAGCGCGCAGGTGTGCGAGCCGCCCGCGCTAATCGCCTGAACGCCGGTAAGCACATCGCTCGCGGGTGGCGTATCGCGATTTTGAGTCGTGCCGTCGCCGAGCTGACCGCTGGTGTTCTTGCCCCAGCAGCGGACGCCGCCGCTCTTGCTCAGCGCGCAGCTGTGGTTCGGACCGACTGCAATCGCTTGCGCTTGGCTCGCTACATCGTGAGTCGGAATCTTCCACTCGGGCGCCAGAACCAATGGATCGCCGAGCTGTCCAAATCCCGGATCTCCCCAGCAACGGACTCCGCCTGTTTCCAGCAATGCGCAAGCGTAGTTGTTCCCCAGGGCGATGGCCTGCACGGGCGGATTCGGTGGACAAGCGTCGGGGCCATCGCCACTCGCGCCGGCCGCTTCACGAGTGCCGCCCGCGCAGGCCGTGCAGTCACCGCCCGTTCCCACGTCCGGACCTGGGCTCGAATTGCTTCCGCCGCGAGCAATCGCCCCGCCGTTGCCAACGACTGGCCCGCTACCGCCGTGACTTCCGTCAGCGAGGCCAGCAGAACCGGCGGAGCTGCCGGAGCCGGCAGAGCCACGGCTGTCACTTTTTCCGTCCGAGCAGCCAGCAGTGCAGAGCACCCCGACTGCGAGCAACGCGACTGATTTCAGCGCGCTGCCGAAGGCGAACCTCATCTCGTGTTTTTCAAGCATGGCCCGACCAAACCCACCGCGAGTCATAGGCTGATGCAATTCTGTGGCGGAAGCAACAGCACACAGCCTAGCGAGCGTCCGTCTCGAGCGCGCGAACCGCGCCTGCTCCTCACTTCGAATCTTTTTTTTTTCGCCCGGAGTGATCGCTCGGCTGCGGTGGCTCCACTCATGAGCGCGCGGCCCGTGCGACTCTGCCAACCCCAGAACGCCGGGCTGCGCGCCAGTGTTCACTGCGCGATCACGATGCGTTCGGCGCAGGGTTTCGCGTTCTCGTCGGTGTCGAGTCCGGCGATGCGCATCGGGTCTCGATCGAGCGCGCGAATGGCGCCTTTGATTTTGGCGAGCACCAATGCGTCCAGATTGCCGCTCGTGTAGGCCGTTTGCGTGCCGCCGCAGCTAGACTTTGGATCACCCGCCCCGACCGATTGGGGACCCGCGCCGCCGCGGAGCACGAACAAGTTCGTCGCGCCGGTGTACTGCGCGACTTGCCTCCACACGACTTGTCCAAGGATATCCATGCCCGATGCCGCGACCGTGTACACTTGGATGCCGCGATGGGCTGCGGTTCGAGCTTCGAGCGCGTAGTCGTAGTCCTGCGAGTAGTCGAGGTGAGGGGGCGCGTCGCCGATGAGAAAAGCCAGCTTTGCGAGCGCGGCGTCGCTCCATGCCAACTGATTGATGCCCACGTGCAAGGCTTCGTTGACGGATTCGGGCTTGTCGCCGCCCCCGCTCGCGTTCACGTTCGCCACTTGCGTGGAAAATTGACCGAGATTGGTCGTCATCGGGAAGATTCGCGTCACGAAGTCGTCTTCGCGATCCTTGTACTCGACCAGACCAACGCGAATGCGCACCCTTTGGTCACGCAGATTGCTCGCCACCTTTTGAATCGTGCTCTTCACGGCGGCGATTTCTTCGGACATCGAGCCCGTCGAATCCAAGATGAACGCGACGTCAATCACGTGCTCCGCAGGCAATGCACGGCGTTCGGAAGTGCGCAGATCGATGATCCCGTCTTGCCCTGGAACTGAGGAGCGCACGCTGCCACCTCCGGCGCATTCGGTCGTTACCGTGACTGCTTGACCCGTCAGGCCCTCGGCATGCGGGAACAAGATCGCGCGTCCAGCCGCGCTCGTGACGAGCTCAGTTTGGCGATCGCTCTCGTCCGCGACGATCACGCGGCAGCCGGGCACACCGCGCCCCGCCGAGTCGCGTACCACGATGAAGCGCCGATCGCGCACGTCGATACGGTGAGCTTCTCGTGCAGGGACACCGGAGAGCCAACGTTGGAATTCGCGATAGTTGGCGTTGTCGTCCCATTCGCCGGCATTCACATTGGAGTCTTGTGCGCGAATTGGCTCGGGGGACAGCCTAGGTTTCGCGACCGCGCGTGGCTTCGTCTCACTCGCTCCGTCGCTCGTGAGACCCGGTAAGCGCAATGGCGCGTAAGGTTCTTCTAGGGGCGGGGGGGCTTCGCGGAGGGCTTCGATGGGCGGCGTAGCCCGTTTCAGCGCAGGCTTGACGACCCTTTGTTCCGCGGTCTCGGTCGCCGTCGAACGCGGCGCTGCGTTCGACGCAGCACTTCGGTTCATGTACCGCACCTCGGGCTTGGTCGAGAGCGTCGTTGCCAATAGCAGCACCACTGCCGCAACGCTGCCTACCGAAGCAACGCCCCACAATAGCTGACGGCGCTTCTTGCTTCGAGCATCGCGCACGGCCTGTTCGATCTTTTGGCGTCGCTCGGCGTCCAACTGGCGTGGCTTGGTTTCCGCAAATTCGCTGCGAATTGCGCCCAAGGTACGCTGAATCTCTGCGAGCTGCTCGCGAGACTCGTCGTCGCTCGTGAGCTCGGCCTCGAGTTCCTTCTTTTCTTCGTCCGAGAGCTCGCCAAACACGTACGCCGTCAGTCGAGGATCGGCCTTGTCGATGTTCATGGCGTGCTCCCTGCGCGGCGTGGCGCTTCGTCTTGTTCGCTGAGGCTCTCCCGCACTCGAGCGATTGCTTGATGTAAGATGAAGCCGACGTTGCCGACACTCAGGTTCATGACTTCGGCAATATCCTTGTAGCTCAGGCCAGCTTCGACTTTGAGTCGCAATGCTTCACGTTGCTTCTTGGGTAGCGCAGCCATGGCCTGGGCCACGCGCGACAGATCCTCCGCCCGCTCCAGCTTGGCGATGGGTCCGCTATCAGGGGATTCGCGCATGTCGTCCTTCTCCTCGACGTCCTGGATCACGGCGACGCGGCGATCAGCGCGCCGGATCTCGCGTGCGCGATTTCGGCACACCGTGAACAGCCACGCCGCGAGGTGATCTTGCACGCTCTCCACGGGCTGACTGCACAGCCGCAAGAACGTGTCCTGTACGACATCCTGCGCGCGTGTTTCACCCACGAGCGACGCTGCGTAGCGCAAGAGCGCTGCTTCGTGCTTCTGCAACGCTGCCAGGACCCATTCCGGCTCGGGGTCGTCGCGGGTCCCAACTAGCTTCATCGTGGCGCCTCACATGGACAACGCAGCGCGAGAGCCTTTCTTAGAAAAAATCTGAGTGAAAGTCGGCGCTGGTCAGAAAGCGACACAAATACAACGGCTTAGGTGCCTTTTGCCCGTGCGCTAGTGCTCCGAGCCGCCGTGCTCCGCCGCTCTCAGCAAGGCCTCGACACTTTTGTACTCCTCGAGACGCGCGTAGTCGCGCGGTCCGGGATTGGGAATGCGGCTGAGGTCCATTGTTGTCGCGCACGTCCGCGAGCTTGACGCGCCGTGCGATCGGATTGGCGGCAGCGCGTGCTGCGGCATCGATTCGACTCTCGCCGCTCCGTTTGGTGAGCGCCTCGACCGCGACGATGACGGAGTCAGGGAAGCCTTCTGCGCGTAAGTCACCTAGGGTGACGCTGGTGTCTTCGACCACGTCATGAAGGATTGCGGCTAGCTGCTCCTCGAGACTCTCGACAGCCAGCATCAGGCGAATCGGGTGAAAGATGTAAGGCTTGCCGGCTTTGTCGCGCTGACCGCTGTGTGCGCTGGCCGCCAAAGCGATGGCGCGTTCAAGCGTGCTCACGACGACCTCGAGGAAGTGGCAGTGCCATTGCTCGATTTCTAGCACAGCGCGCTCGGTGCGAATGCCCCTTCCTTCGCCGATAGCCGTGATGACTGAGCGTGGGGTTCTGCTTCAGAAATAATGGTTCGGATCCGAACCATTATTTCGAATCGGAGACCGTCTCTTCGGGCAAGGCAGTTTTTCGGACGAGAATTCCGCTTACAGGTTGAGTTTGGGCGCGCGTTTCCGCGCGCCCCATGCGCCTTGCGCGTAAAGCGCGCTTCAGCGACTAGCGTTTGCGAACGGTGACTTGAAACGCCTCGAGGCGCCGCTTCTGACCGCGAGTGCCGCAGAACTCGCCGTTCTTCATCAAGGCGCTGTCGCCGAGATCTTGCAGGTGGCAGCGATACTCTACGGTGTACTGCGTGGCGCAGGTGCCGGTGAGCCGCATCGCCAGCCCTTCGATGCGGCGCTTTTGACCG
>Ga0164309_10000410_pt1 | contig 23828 bp, 25 predicted proteins | sample Whisoiple_247_MG_FD_109984 | JGI IMG/M metagenome (GOLD analysis project Ga0164309, IMG submission 109984) | Soil microbial communities amended with fresh organic matter from upstate New York, USA - Whitman soil sample_247_MG | ecosystem: Environmental > Terrestrial > Soil > Unclassified >...
GCGATGTTCGGTCACCTCGACGTAAACCGGGTCGAGCTTGGAGCGGCCTTCACGCGCCTCGCCTGGTGGCGGCAGCTCGGTGTAGAGGCCGACGAAATGCCGCGACAGAGCGCAGATGCACTCGCCGAGCAAACCCGGGAATTCGGGTGATGCGCGAGAAATCACGGGCCAGCTCCTAGCGCTTCTTCTTCCCGGCCCGCGCTGCCGCAATCAGCCAGAGCAGCAATGCAGCCCGCCAGTACCACGGCGCATCCCGCACGGATCACGGTGCCTCTTTGCTGATGACTTCAGCGACGCGCGACGCAACCGCCTGCTCGACCTTGGCGGCCGTTCCGAATGCGGGCAAATAGTGCGCAATGCCGCCAACGGCGCCCGCTGCAGCCGCAATCGCGAGACCGCGCAGGGTGAATGGCGGGTTCGCCAGCGCCTGCTCGAGCGCGACCAGCGCGGCGCTGAGAACGCCAACCACGAATCCGGAGAGGGCTTGTTTTTGAGAGGGGGTGATCTTCAAATTCATGGGATATCCTCCTGAACCGCGACCGCGGATAAAACCTGAGCTGTTGCGAGCTTCACTTGCAGCAGCGGCGCCTGTGCCTTCAGCGGGGCAGCAAGCGCATTGACGACGGCCGGCAGCCCGAGCTGTGCAATCGCCACATCCGACACAAGCATGGAGGAATTGTCGGCTCGTAGCTCGCAGTAGCTGCAACCTGGAACGGACTGGCCAAGCAGTATTCGCGCGGCCCAGTCTGGCGGAATATCGACGTGCAAACCTAGGCCTACATGATATCCGCGCACAGGCGGGTCAACCGTGTTGCAAATATTAGCATCTAGCTGAATTGCCCCAGATTGAATCAGCTTCATAGCTGCACAATCCCTTGAAAGTACTGCGAAACAGCAGAATCTACATCTGGGAAACTAGCCACTGCACCAGGCACCCAGGCAACCAATGCGATCTCTACGTTGGCAGGAAAAGCAATAGAAGCAACACCGCCGTAGCTCATGTCAGAATCAGCCGAATTGCCTGCGTTAGTGCCCGTTACAGCAGCCGTCGATCCGACCTTGAGAGCATCGCTAGTCGATCCAGTCCAATTGACGATCGCCCGGTACCACTGATTTAAGGCTTTCCCGGCCTGCCCGTTAGCAAAAGCACCATTATTGTACATCGTAGGATCGTTTGCGTTGGTTGGATTTCCGAAACGCGAATAAAACGCATGCCCAGTGGATCCGCCGAACACACCCGCTTGTGTGCCCACAGTACCGGTCCAGCGAAATACGAGGTACGTAGAGTGCGGTGTTGTTGCCGGCGCCGGCAGTGCTAGCGTGGGCGACCTAAGATACGTTGAGCGGGAGGCTTCAAATGTCGCTGTTGTTCTTGTACCCAGCAGACCAAACAAAGGTTGAGCCGGAGCCGAAACCTGCAAAGCCGTCTTGTTGTTTGGTGATTGATCAGCAATGGCTGCGTACTTCAGTTTCCAGAAGTTTCCAGAAGTTGCCGCCCCGGCGTTAATCGTGAGCGTCACCCCGTCGCCAGCACCAGTGAGAACCAGCGTCCCAGTACTGATTCCAGACATGGCCGGTGTGCTGCCCAGGTCGTAATAGATCTCGTACGTCCAAACACCCAGCGCGCCGCTCGATGTGGCTTTGACCCAGATCGGAACCGGCGGGCCCGTAAGACTACCCGCGGCAGTGATTACCGGACCAGCGCCGCCCACGTCATGTAGCGTGCCCGCGTACGTTGCACCTCGATCGAATTGCAGTACTTGATATGCTGCAGCGAAAGAGGGCAAGCCCGCGAAATTCCCATTGAACCGGTTCAGCGGGCTTGCTCGACGGTTCCCATGAACAGCTCGTCGAGCAATCATCAGCCGTCTCGCCCCGCGTTATTGCCGAGGCGTCCGCTCCACTTGGTGACCTCGAGAGACGTGGGCGCACCGGTGGACGCGCGCGCAAGGTACACAGTCTCGCTTGGTCCAGCCGTAGGCACGAGCACCTGCACGAGCTCACCTGCCGGTAGCAGCGCCCCTCGCTGCGAACTCAGACCACCAGTAGCGCTCGCAGCAACTGCAGGATCGATCGTTGCCCCGCTGTTCTTGGTGAAGAAGTAGCGCGAGTCAGCACCGACACTGCGCAGGCCGACGAATTCGCCATACCAGCCCACCGGAATAGGGTCGACGCGACCGCTTCCTGAACCTGCACCGGTCGCTACCGTGTAGCCGGCGGTGTCGGTCTGATTGGTGCCGTCGCCGAAGCATCCCTTTACGTCGTTTGCTCTGTCCATCAGGTGTCCTGCTGTTGCGCGCTTGGTAAGCGCATGGAATTGGTGGCCTTGGTCGCGTCGATGCTGCTCTGCGGCGCAGGCTGCACCGGACGATCGCTCTGCTGTGTTTCGCCCGTCTTCTGCATGTCGGCGAACGTCTGCTGAATCGCCGCCACGTTCTTCGGCTCAAGCGACGAATCGCCAATGAACCCAAACGCCGTCGAGAGGAAGATGGTCTGCTGATACGGCAGGTCTTCTTCACGCTCGGCAACGAAGTCAGCGACCTTGCTGCGCAGTGCTTGGAACGTCTTCGGATAGAACTGCTGCACAGCGGCTAACGCATCTCGGTCGAGTTCTCCGCGCCCCAAGTCCGCGATCACTGCACGCGGATTCACGGCGCCGCGAACGGTAGCCAAGTAGGTGCGCATCGCGGTCGGCGGCACCATCGGCTTCACTGAGCGAGGCGTGAGCGACTTTGCGGGCGAGTTCGCAGCTGGCGGGATCGCCTGCGCCAAGTGCTGATAGATGTCGAGCAGCTTGCGACTCGCGGCGCTGCCCACATCGGGGTATTGCGCGCTCAAGCCCTCAACCGTTCCGGACACGTGCTGCCCAGCAATCTCCGGCGTAGCGAGCCTGCGCACTTGCTCAATCGTTTCATTGAACTGCTTGGCTAGCGCTGGAACCGCCGCGGGCGGGCGCGGCATGTCGTGGGCGCGGCCGGTCTCTACTGCGCGCGGTGAGGCTTCGAGAGCAGCAATCGAGCTCGCGGCTTCCGTCGTCTTTCCGGTCAGCTTTCGCGCCGTCGATTCGAGCGTGCCGCCCATCTCGGACGCGTCTCGGGCGAGAGCTGCGAGTGTCGCATTCCCGCGTGTGCGCATCAGGTTGTTCGCGAGCGCGGTCGCGCCGCCGTAGACGAGGCCGCCAAGGGTATGCCCCGATACGGCGGAAGCCAGAAACGCCGCAATACCAGTGCCGTGGTCGCTCGGGCTCAGTAGGCGATTGCCGTGGTTGATGGTCTTTTTGGCGACCTCACGCAGCGAGAGCATCGAGTGCAGCTGGCGGGTTAGCGTCTTGTAAGCGTTGGGGTCTTCGCCGAGCGCCGCCAGCGCTGACTCGGCCTTGCCATCCAAATACGTCTTGAGCTCGCGCTCCATTTTCTCCAGGTACGCAGCGGCTTTCGGCGGCTGCGGCGGGATGCCGCCTGCGCTGCCTGCGCGTGGCTGGAACACGTCGCGCAGACGCTCTTGCCAGTCTTTGAGCGCGAGGAATCCGGTGCGCTCAGGCGGCAGCGGCGGAGCGACCTCGCGAACCGCGCGAATGTCAGGGCCGGCCTTGGTCAAAGCGATCGGCATCACCTCATCAGAGACCGCGTTCCCCTCTCTGTCGAAATGGATAACTCGCGCATCGATACTCGTTTCGCCGCGCTCAGCCGCAAGCAGCAGTCGATGTCTACCATCCCCAACCTGCGGACCGACGTCAGGCCAGACATCAATTCTAGGAGGCCCAAGCCGGTTTCCGGTTTCCGGATGCGCGCGCAGATGCTCGAAAGAGCTTTCCCGAAGCCCCCGCCGATTGATGGCATCGGCATTCACCTCGATCGTCGGGGCTTGCGCGGCACCCTCAATTTCAACCGGCTCGAGCAAATACCCAAGCTGCTTGTCGACCGCGCGAGCCTTGCCGCGATCGGGCCCGTTCTTTAGTGCCTTGTACCAGTCCGAAGACTTCACCTGCTCGACGAATTCGCGCGCGCTCGGCGCTGCCTTCTGTGCAGCTGGGTTGCTCTGCAGTGCGGAATCAATCTCGCTCATCACGCCGTTGCGCTTGGCGCCCACCTCTTCCACCGCGTGACTCAGCTTCGCGGCAATGTCGTCAACCTTGTCACCCTTGGCGATGAGCGGTTGCCCGGCGTGCTCGCCGGTTTGCATCGTGTAGTGGAGAGCATCCGTCGTCGCTTGCGGCGCGAACTTGTCGAGTTTGCGCAACTCCGCCTGTCCACCGATCGCACGCCCCGCGTGCTCCTTGGCGACCTTTTCGAGCGAGCCCTTCGAGCGCGTGAGCGCAGCTCCGCCAAGCTCGCCGATCGCGCCCAATGTCGCCCCAAGGCCAGCGCCGAGTAGCGCGCCGTGCCCGAGGCCTGAGACGAAGTTTTCGACCGTTTGGTCATGGTCTTCGAGCGCCTGGTCGCTGATTGCGCCCTGAGCGCCGTACAAGCCGCCCTCGACGGCTCCCTGCGCGCCGAGTTCGGCCGCCCGCTTCAGGGTCTTTGCGGCGACTCCTTTGCCGCCCAGCGATTCCAGGCCCCTAGCGACGCCACGCTCGACGATGCTTCCGGCACCGCTGATAGCTCGCGGAACCGTGCCCGCGGCCCGTCCTGTGGCGCGTAGCGCGGCCCCAAGCCCATCCGCTGCCTTGAGCGCACTTGCGGCTTCACCCGCTTCAAGCGCACCGGTACCAAGGGCGGCGCCTTCGGCCCCCGCGCCAGCGCCCCCAGAGAGCAGCAGGGGAGCAATTGCGCCGGCCACCTCGCCGACACCGCTGGAAATGGGGTTCTGGCGCTTCAGCGCCCCGAGGGCGTTCGCCGTTTCGGAGCCACCCAGCGCGCGCGCCGCAACGTCGGAGCCGCCAAAGGTGAGGGTCCGCGCTGCACCGGCCGCCGCCGCCTTGGCCTCGTTGCCAAAGCCCTTGCCGTACTGCCGTTTCTCGTTGACTGCCGCGAGCTCGTCCGGGTTGACGATCCTAATTCCCGGGTGCGTCACGTCTGCGGCGTCAACGGTGATGAGCCGATCGCGGGCGTCACGCGCGAAGACGCGCTGTCCCTTCGCAAAGAAGGCTTTTCCAGCGGCTGCAGCTTCGGCGTACTGCTCCGGCGGGATGACCTTGCCGTCCTCCGTGTACGCTTGCGGCTGAACGAGTGCGGGCTCGGCCATTATTCGACCACCTCTTGCGCCGACTCAGGCACATCGCTGTCATCGGGTCCGGAATCGCCGGCACTTGGCGCGCCTCGTCCGAGCGATTCCTTGTTCGCCTTGATTTGGTCCTGCATCTGGCGCTTGAGCTCGTTGAGCTTCGCTGCTGCGCCTGGTGAGCGGAAGAAGTGTTCGGGGTCGCCGACCATGCGCTCGATGTTCTGCTTGGTGGCTTCCTGGAACGTGGCGACGCCCATCGCGTCGTGAGCTTCGAACACCAGGCCGCCGAGCAGCGACTCAGCACGCGCGCGGTCATCGTCGCCCCAGGCGCGAGACGATGCCGACGAGGTGAGCTGCTGCAGCCGATCGATTTTGCCGATCGCCTCATGCGCTGAGCGCACCACGCGCTGTGCCGCCGTCTTTTCCTTGGCGTTGCCTGCATAGCGCACGGAGCCGTCAGGGAAGCGCACAGCAAGAGGCGAATTGTCCGACGACGCCAGCGGCTTGCCGTGTACGTCGGTCTTCCCGTTGAGATAGTCCGAGGTCTGCTTGGCTTCGGCTGCCGCCTTGAGCCCGCGTAAGAAGCTGCCGCCACCGCCGCCCGCTGCGCGCTGCTGCAGCGTGTCTTCAACGGCCTTTTCGCCAGCCATCTGGATCGCCTGCGCCTTGAGCTGCTGCCGCTGAAGGGCGCCGGCCTGCAAGGCCTCCTGACCCTTCGCATAGGCGTCCGCGTTGCCGATTTGGTCCAGCTGGTTGGCTAGCATCGCATCGCGCACGGCGTAGGCTCGCGCGCGCATGTCGTTTTCGGCCATCTCGGGCGTGCCGTACAGCGCGAGGGCCTGTCCATATTGGTTGTCCGCTCGCGCTGCCGTGTCCTTCGATCGCTCATACTTTTCGCGCTCGGTTTGCATCCAGCGATCGATCGAGTCGTTCGCCATCTTGAGCCCGACGTTTTCGCCGCCGCGCAGTCCCTGAACATAGCCGCCAAGCGCAATTGCGAGCCCGGTAGCAACCTGCGAAGCGACGCCGCGCTCGCCCCAATACCGATGCAGGTCTGGCGGGGGCATCGTCGCGACCTCTTGCTCGCGCTGGTCCCGCGTCGTTTGCAGCTGTTGCAAGCGCTCGTTGATGGCCTGACGCTGCATGCGCTGGTCAATAACGTCATCCATTTGCCGCGTGAGTTCAGCGTCTCGGCGATCGGTCAGCTCCCTCGCGCTCGCGTTGTGCGTCTCCAGGTTCGCCGCTTGCGTTCTTTCGAGCTCGTTGCCACGTCGGTTGATGTCCGCGCTCAGTTCTTCCGGAACCGTGCCGTAAGTCGTATATTTCTCGGTGCGCTTGCCAAGTGCGAGACCTGGCTTTCCGCCACCGCCTCCACCGCGCACGGCCTCGCGAAACGCCAGTTCTTGCTCGGGCGTTAGCGTGAGTTCGCTGCCGCCTGCAGACTGTTCGCGCTCACCTCGTGGCGCCGAATGCGCAGCTAGTTCCGGGCCAGGTCCGCCGCTCGTTTCCCCTGGGAGAGGGACATCGAACTTGGATCGGTTCGCTGGCCCGGAATCGTGGGATTGCGGGGCGCGACTGAGCAAGTCGCGCAACACCCGTGCGTTTTCCTCTTGCGGTGTCCGCGGCGCGCCAAACACGCCAGCGCCGCCACCAAGATCGCGCGGGTCCCCACTGCCGGGACCAGCCGCCGCGAGCGCTGACATTGCCGAGCGCTGGGCGTTCGCCGAAATCTCAGTGTGCCCCATCGCCTGTAGCTGCGCGGGTGACAACGCCATCGGCATCACCGTGCCATCAGGCAGATGCACGTCGGAGAGCCCATCAGCGCGGAGCGAATAGGCCACTCAGAACGCCCCCGGCTGCGCGTAGAGTGATCGGTCGTAGGCAGGCATCGGGCCAAGCCCTGAGCCCTGTAGCGCGGCCAGTTGCCGCTCGAGATCCTGCATCTTCTTTTGCTGCTCGCTCAGCGCCGCCGTGTTCACCATCGTGAGCGCGGGCGTGTCGACCACCTTTCCGCGCGGCGTGTCGCGCACAGCGTTCGCCGCTGCCGTGAGCTCCAAGTCTTGAGCCATCGGCCCCACGTGGCGGCCCGGGGCTGCACCTGGCGCTCCGGGGTCCTTGTATTCGTACGAATAGCCCTGCGCTGGACGAAGGTCGACGGCGGGCGCCTGCTGCTCGCGAGCGTAAGCGGCATCGAGTGCAGTGGTGTCAGGCGCGCGCAGTTGAAGCGCAGGCGAGAATTGCTCGCCATCCCAAGTACCGCCATCGTTTGCGTTCTGCGAGTACTGCGACTCGACGGAAAACGTTGGATGTCCATGCTGCTTGTACGTGTCAGGGAAGTGGCCCGAGTCTGCGCCGCGACCGACGCCACCCAAGTACGCGCCGCGGTAGTCGTAGTGGCTATCAGGATTGTCCAGGTCACGAACGCGGTTCTGTTTGAGCCACTGCGCGAATCCAGCTTCCTGCGAGGGGGTGAGGCGCGTTGTTTCGCCATCACGAGGCGGAGCGTCGGCGCTCAGCGCCGCTAGCTGCGTCTCGAGCGCGCGGATACGCGTCTTGCTGCGCGCATCGGAAAGGCGCTGACCATTGCCGAAATAGCCGCCACTTTCTGTGTCATCGCCACGATTCATCGCTTGCGGCGCAGGCACGGCATAGGCCGAATCCTGCGCAGCGCCCGAGTAGTGCATTTGGCCTGATGCCGGAGTTGCGGAAGGGTTCGCGCCATTCAGGTAGGCAGCAATGTTCGCTGGCAGCGCTGGCGCGTTGAACACGTCACCCCAAGCGGGAGCGGGCGCCGCGACCGGTTGCGGAGCGCTTGAAATCGTGACAGGCCGACCGCCGAGAAACGCAGCGGAAGGTGCCCCACCGATAGCAGGCGCTCCGCTCAGCATAGAACGCTGTGCGAGGATGTTTGGATTGACGAGCGCCATCGGTGATTCAGTTTGTGGGGCGCGCGCGCGTCCCTGAAAGGCGCCCTGGCCCAAATCCGAGGTCTTCCCAAGGGTCGACACAAGTGGCCGCGCTCCCGGCTTCGTTGACAACGCCGCGATCACGGCATCCTGCGATGCGCTGTGGCCAGCTCCCGCTCCCGGCACCCGGTTGAGTACATCAGTGGGCGCGAACTGGCTCGGTCGGTACGCGTTGTTCAGCGCGGCGATGGTCTCGGCGTAGCCAGCAATCGGAGCCTGCGCTTCACCGGTGACGCCAATCTTTCCGAGGTCCTGATCGTCCATGGGCGCATCGCCGTACGGGCGCAGTACGTTCGTCTTGCCGTTCGCGGTGTACGTGTCCGCGCCGCTGGCGGCCGCTTGGTCCGCAGCGCGGTAGGCGGCCGCTGCCTCTGGGCTGAATCCGGCGTACTTCTCGGCGTTCTTCGCATCAGTGGTCGGCGACGTGAGCCCGATCGGTTTGATGTTCTTCTTGTTGCGCTCGTCCGAAAGCCGATCGCTGCTGTTATTGCCCGGATTTCCCTGGCTAGACTGCGCTGCGTTGCTGGATGCCGTGATGTTGTAGTAGGGGCTATCTTTAGGGCTGGTCGAAGCGATGCCGGTGTCACCAGCTGGGGCAGCGGCGCCCCCATTTGAAGCATTTGCGACAGCATCCGCCGCAGCCCCGAACCCAGACGCGGCCATGTTCATGTTTGCGGCCTGATGCGCGTTCGCATTGTTCATGTTCGCGATGTTCGTCGCGGTCTGCGAACTCGCTTGCCCAAGGTTCGCGTTGAGCTGCGCCGTCTGCATATTCTGGCCTTGCTGCTGTCCGAACTGGTAGGCGTTCTGACCTTGCTGGTTGGCCTGCATGCCGAGCTGCTGCTGCTGCGCCCCGAGCTGGTTGTAGAGCCCCGTCGTCTGGTTGTTGATTTGCTGCTGGCTCTGCTGCAGCGCTGCGTTCTGCTGCTGCAGATTCTCGTTTCCGGCGCGCACCGTCGTGGCCTGATTGCCGGCTTGGCCCGCGAGATTGCCGGCGCTGCCGTACGCGTTCCCAGCGCCCTGGAGGGCTGCGAGCTGCATGTTCTGGTAGTTCTGCTGCTCTTGCAGGCGCGCGGCTGCAGCCTGCTGGTTCGTGGTCTGATTGATTTGCGCGTTGTTGAACGCAGCCTGATTCATCGCGGCCTGACCGCTGCCGAGCGAGCGCCCAGAGCGAGCAAGCGCCAGCTGCTGATTCATGGCGTCGCTTTGGCCAAGCCGCAGCTGAGCCTCAGCTACGCTCGGACCCATCGCGCGTGTGCCGATGTCGGTCAACAGCCCGCCGGTACTGTTCAGATTGCCGATGCTGGCGTTCGTCGCGCCGAGCGCTGCGAGCTGGCGTTGCTGGTCAGCTGGGCTCGTTGCGATCTGTGCGGACGCGCGTCCCTGCGCAGCATTCGCAACATCGAAGTTCCCGTTGCCCTGATTGTAGAAGGCAGCTTCGCGCGCGTTCTGCGCTTGCTGCTGCTGCAGCCCCTCGCTGTACTGCATTGCAGCAAGCTGATTGGTCAGGTCCGCGCCATTGCCGCCGGCAAACTGCGCGGGTGGCGCTTGCGGTGCGGCGTTGTCGCCACCTCCTCCGAGCATGCTCAAAAGGAAGCCGCCACCTGCGCCGATAGCGGTTCCCCACGGCCCAAAGGCTGAGCCCACTGCTGCACCGGTGCCTGCTCCTGCTGCTGCTTTGCCCCAATCGACCATCACACAATCCGATCTGCGGGCTTGTTGAGCCGCGCGCCTTCCGGTGCACCATTTTCCAACGCGAGAGCTATCAGCGCGATTCCTTCAGCTGCACTGGTCTCAGAAATCGACACGCGAAGCGCGCTCAGTGAGCGTTGTTCGGTTGAGCCTAGGTCGGTGAGTATCGTGCTGAGCTCACCTGGTAGGGTGTCTGGAGCGATTCCGGTGTAGACGCGGGTCGCGGTGTGAGCGACGCCGCGATCGCTCGTTTTGTCGACGGTAAGCGTACACACGTTTCGGAGCTCAAGCAGGGTCGATAGCCGCTGGACGCTGCCCTGTTCGGTCGGACCGAATGGGCGAATGTCGCCGGTGCGCACCATCATCGTGTAGGCCTGGGCGCCCGAGTCACCAAATAGACTATCCGTCAGCTTGATTGTCGTCCCGTCGGATTGGCTCGACGTGAACATCGCAATCTCGCCACCGTACCAATTGCCGATTCCGTACTGAGCTGCCGGCGTCCCCAGCGAACCGGAGTCGGTGAGCAGGTCGACGCTCCAAACCTTGTGAACCAGGTCATACACGAGCTGCGCACCCTGATTGCTCGCATTCACGCAGACCCAGCGCACGGTTTGCTCTGTCGACTTCACGAGCGCCGCGACGCCACAAATGGTCGGATAGGTGGCGAGCGTGTCGAGTACGGCGTCGACCGCGATCGGTGTGCCGAACCCGCGAGGCAGCAGGTACAAGCCGCGTGCAGTCTGAAAAAACACGCCGTCATCACACGCGTACACGCTACGCGGCTCGATGCATCCGAGCTGAAATGGCAAACGAACAAGTGGCCCGAAGTCACCTACGCCGGCATCATCGGGGCCATCCCCACTAGCGACGTAGATGCCCTCGGCAGTGAACAGCACGAGCGAGTCACACCAGGCGAGCCCGGCACACGCGCTTGGAAGCAAGATGCGAAACCCGTCATTGTCGGCGAATGACGGGGACTGGTCGCCGAAGATTAATTTTGACGCCTGCACTACGTCCGGGCGAATCAGCCCACCGAGAAACAGCCTGCCTCCGCCCGAGCAGCCAAAGCGCGACGCGGGCGGGAATGCATTTGGCAGCGTCTGCCCAACCTGCGTGTACAAGGTTTGCTGCGTGGACAGCGTGGTGTCAGAGAGCTGGTCAACGTAGGTGACGGTGCCGCCGAACAGGTCCGCGTCGACGATCGCCGCCAAGTAAAACGTCTTGTCATCGTGTAGCGTGCGGTAGACTTCGATCGAAACTACGACCCGCTGAGTAGAGCAGAGCGAGGTGATTGCGAGCGTGTTTTGCGTCTGTCCGACAGCCATCGTGACCTTCACCGGCGGCGATGGGGCCGAGACCTCGAAACGCCCGTTGGCGGCACGAGCCTTGAAAACAGTGGAGTAGTAGTACTCGGACGAGGCGGTGAGCGACCCTCCGCCAGCCGGCGTAATCGACTGTATTGCGGGCGAGTGAACGAATCCCTCCTCAACCGCTCCTGTCGCATCAACCCGCGTCAGGTTCCCGCACGGAACGAAGCTGCTACGGTCCGCAAACACGGATTGCAGCGACCGATTCCGCGCACTGTCCGTGTAGTGCTTCGCCTGCAAGACGCGGAAGTCGTGCCCAGTGACAATGCTGGAGCCAACGGCATAGAGCGTCGGCGTCGGCACCGCATATGATGCCGTTGCCGCGATCTGAGTCACCGCCGGAACGCCCTTCAGGTCGACCACTGCGGAAGAAAGCAGCAAGTCTTGAACCGACATTTCAATAGGAGCAACACAGGATGTGCTGCCCGCAAATGCGGTCGAGAGCTGCAGCAGCGTGGCGTAGCGCGAGCCACTTGCGATCGTGTCGATCGCTGTCCAGAGATATACGCCCGGCCCAGCAAAGAACGGCACAGATATCGGGTAAAAACCGGCCTGAGTGATTGTGAGCCCGAGCGCTGCCAGCGCCGACACATCGGAGTACTTGAAGCTCGCTGGGTTAGGCGAGCCGCTCACAACAGAGCTGTGCACGGCTCGCACCCCGCCGGCCGGAACGGGACTCAACAACGGGCGCGATGCATCTGTCGTCGTGAGCGTGACGGTTCCAACCACGCCGCCGCCGAATCCCGTGGTGTACACCTTCACCTTGGCAGTCGTGCCAACGGTCATCGCATAGCCCAGGTAGACGGGTGTGGTGGTTGAGCCGACGATGCTTGTCGACGTGACCGGGTTTGCCTCGACGAAGGTGTTTACGCCGGCCTGCGCGAGTGCCGTGTTTAGCGTGCCGACGGTAACCTGATTGCCGCCGTAGCTGATGGCGAACAGGCAAGCGGTTGATGTGTACTGGTAGACATCAAAGGAAAGAATGCCGGCGCCAGTGATGACGACTTCGCCGCCAAAGAAGCTGCCGACGGTCATCGTGCGGCCGCGCAGCGTTGTGGAGTTCGCGTCGAAGTAAACGAGCGCCAGCGTCGTTCCGATGAGGACGAGGCGCGGGTATTGGATGCCGCCGCCGCCCGCCACGCCAGCCGCATACTCGAACACGTTCACCAGCGTTTGCCCGCTGACATCGGTTGCAGCGATTCGGATCAGCTTGTCCGTCGGGTTCGCTGGGTCCGTGTATTGGTACGCAGTCCACAAGCATCCGAATGCGTAGCAACTGGAGCAAGGCGTGGTGGTCTGGTTCTTCAGCGACTTGGAAGGCACCGGGAAGAACGAAGTCTCAGGCAGCCATCCGCTGACTGCGCCCGCAATGCGCCGCGACACTGAGCCGCCGGTTACTGCACTGACAGCATCCGTGTTCGCAGGCAGAACGTAGCCGATGCCGGTCGCTGACCGCGCATAGGTGAAGCATCGGTCCGCAACGATCGCGAACGCCGTATCCGTCGAGCTACCAACGCAGCGCGGAGGCCCCGATGTCACACCGGAAAAGCCGCTAGCGATGCTAGTGCCGTAGCCGAAGCGCTTGCCGATTCGGCCCGACTTGCGCATGCGCGCGTTTTGCAGGTACGAGAGCTGCGGGAGTGGCAGAACTGCGCGCTCGATGCCCTCGTTTTGCCCCTGCTCGAAGACAGCTGCGGTGAGCTTCACCTTCGGATCGCCCATTAGCTCGCCCACCAATTCGCGCCGTCGTAGTAGATGGCGAATAGCCCGACCGTGCCCGCTCCGTAAGCCTTGCTGGCCGCGCCGTTGATGAGTCGCGCCGCATTGTTGGCCATGCCCGACGGGCGCACCGTGACCGTGTTCGTCGTGGCGCGCTTGGCGATCCAGAGAAACCCTGGTTTGCCATCAGCGGGAGCTGATAGAGCAAAGGCGATATTGCCAGTCGACAGATCGCACAGCGCGATTTGCCGAGTGGTAAGCGTCTTGTCGACGCTAGTTTGCGGCGTGAATCGCACCTGTTGCGGCTGCGCCACCATGCCATCGAACAGCGCAGCAAGCTCGGTAGCTACGTTCTGTTCGAACTGCGAAAGCTGCTGCTCGAGGCGGCGAGCGTTGTCGGTGATGAATTGTTTGATGAGTGAAAGCATCAAATCCACCGCCGGTCTGCAGCCCACTCGGGGAACTGACGGTAAGCGTCGATGTCGACCACTTGCGGCGTGGCACCTTGCGCGCGCTTGTCCGCCATCTCCTGCACACGATCGCGCTCGAGCTGGAATAACGCCATCAGGTCGGAGGCGTCGAGCTTGGCAATCACACGCATCTCGATCGCGGCCTTGAACGCGATGATTTTCTGCCAGCCGTTGACGGTTGTGAAAAAGTCCGTCGTCACGTTGGATAGCGGCGTGAACGCCGGCACGTAGCGCAGCGTTGCCCCGATAGCCGTCGTCGGAACCGGCAGAAATTCCACCTGCGAAGTCGTTGTCGCGCCCGACGCGAGCGACTGCGCACCCCTGATTCGGTAACCCTTTGGAGTGCGGCGCCCCCACGTCTGAAAATTCATCAGCCGCATGCGCTCAGCCTGCTCGAATGGCGCGACGTACTCCCAGTCGTCCGACGCCCACGGCAAGTGAATCGTCTGCTCCTGGTAGAAGTCGCTCGGTAGGTCGTAGACCGACGTGGCGGCCACGATCGGAATCGTCGCGTCCTTTACGTAGTACTCGTGCCCACCGCTCGCCACGAGCAGGTCGTACAGCTCACCGATCGCGCCATTGATTAGCGTTGTGACGGAGCCGCTGCCAGTGTCCGGAATGAACGCGTTTGCGCCACCCGGACGCTGGTCGGAGTAGAGCCGGGCGAGGTCAATCAGCCCCTGGAGATTGATTTCACTCGCCACGGCTTACCTCTCACGCTTCGTCGGACTTGTACTTGCTCTGGCAATTGAGGACGAAGGTCTCCAGCGCTTCGGACGCTGCAGACCAATCCTTGCGGGCGCCCGCTTCGTAGAAGTCGCGCGCAGCGGTGACGTTCGAATCCTCTTCGTCGTCACCGCCTTCGCCTTCCGGCATCTCGTCTTTGCCCAAGCCTTTCGGCAAAAGCGCGAGCAGCGCGGAGCCTCCCTTGTCTGCCATCAGACTTGCCCCGAGTCGCACACGATAACGGTGCCGCTGATGAAATTCTGAGCGCCGGCAGCGGGTGGGTCCTGCACGGCGTTTGCGTTGTCGACGATGAGGATGTCGACGGTTGCCGGAGTCGATGTGCCGAAATTGGCAATCGGACCCGGTTGAGCCCAGCGCTGCACGCCAGTGCCTGCAACATTGAGCTCGCACGACGTTCCGCAATGGAGCTTCCAAGCATCCGCAAGCGTCAGACGAAAGACACCTTGGCTAACGCGCACAAAGCTCGTGATGAACAAGTTTTGCGGATTGCCCGGATTCGTGGGCGGGTTCGCCGCGTCCACGAAAAACTTGAACTCGATGTAACGGACGCCGGGAGTGTTCTCAGCGCCGTGATACATGCCACGGTCAGCCATGGCTCAGTTCCCCGTGAACTCGCCGCGACGTAGGCGGACTGCGATTTGCGAGATGGGCACCACGACGCCAGTGCCGGACTTCGCGATGTTGAGCCAAATACCGCCACCGGGCGGAATGGCTGCGCCCGCGGACGTGAGCAGCGTGAACGCTTTCGGCTGGTTCGCGGTGATGTTGCCCGAGTCCGTGATCGCCGTGGTGATGCTCAGGCCCGTTGCTGTTGCGCCACCCACACCATCGTTGCTCTTCAGCGCGATGGTTGCGAAGTTGGAGTTATCCGCCGTGATGCCTGCGCCGGTGCAAGTCAGCCGAGCGCTGACCATGTATACGGTGAAATCGTACGGATTCGTCCACAACAGCGTATCTGCCGTCGCAGTGGAAGCCATGCCGTCCGCCGCGAGCTTGTCGAAGCGCTCGTGGAAGTCGTACGCCTGCGCGACGGTAGGACCGCCGCCGTAGGGGCTCGCTGTGCTGCCTGCCTGAGCCTTTTGGTATTCGCCAATGTTTGACATCTGGGTTTTTCCTTTCGGCTCAGAAGGTCGCGATCACGCAGTCGGCCGGCGTGTCGTTCTCGTTGTTGAAGTAGGCGCCCAGGCGGTACTGGTAGTCGTCGCCGTTGGGGTTGCGCATGAACATCTTGAGACCATCGAAGTTGAGCAGCATCGGCACGTCGCCTGCGCTGCGCCGCGTCCACGAACCCGGACGCAACAGCCAGCAATTGCCGCGCTGCACGTCGGTCTCGTCGTGGCACCGGATGCTGCCGTTTCCGGTCAGCAGCTCGATCGCCTTGTAGCCGACCTTCGGCGAATCCGTCGCGACGTCGATCACCTTGTAGGTGCTCTGGTCCTTGAAGATATCGCGCATGTCGAGCGGGTTCAGGTACGCGTCCGTGACGTTGACGTTTGCGTCGCGCGCTTCCGCTCCGGCGTCGATCAGCGTCTGCGCTTTCGGACCCGAGCTGCCCACCCGGAAGCCTGAGAGGTAGTTCACATCACCCGCCGTGCCGCGGTTGATGCCCAAGAATGAGTCGCCGCCACCCGGTTGAATGATGGGGTTCCAGCCGAGCACGCCGATCGGAACGAGGTTTTGGTCACCCTCGCGGATGATGATGTCCGACGCCGCAGCCGCCGCGATTTGGTTCCAGTTGCCGCTGGAAAGCGTCAAGGTCGCGTTGTTCGAGCCGTCGTTACGCACGACAGAACCGATTTCAACCGAGCGCCCAGAGTCCCGAAGGATGCCGGTAGCCGGGTTGATGAGCTGCACCTTCATGCCCTTGAAGAAGCCAGAAACCTGGGACTTCGCCGAAAGGGTGATGGTGCCAGTCGCGACGTTCGAAGTGCTCGAGATGATGCCGCGCTGACCGGAGCCATCCGACCAGAGCGATCGAGACTCAGCGCGCGCGAACGAGTAGCGCGAGCGATCCATCTGGTGCTTCAGGAGCTCGACGATTGCACCCTTGCCCTTTTTGCCAGAGACGAATGCCTCACCCGTGATGCTGCCGACTTCGTACAAGCGGCGGCGACCGAGCGAGAAGCGAACCTCTTGAGTCGCGCCGATGTTGCCGATTGCGGACGAGATGGTTGCCGAGCCGCCTGCGCCAGGCGCGATGCTCACGACAACGTATTTGGTACCTTCACCAGTAAACTCGGTGTCTTTGCCCATCTGTCCGATGAGCTTTGAGGCCATGTAGCCCGGAATGCTGATTTCATCCGGGTAGAGAACTTTGAGTAGATTTGTGCTGTTTGCGACGGATTGGGGACCGGCCATAGGCGTGCTCCGCGTGGTGAGACGCGGTGCAAACGCAGAGGACTATTCCTCGCCTTCGTTGAGCAGGGCTCCAAGTCCAATGTCTCGGAAGAAGCTCGCCGGTGTTTGCCGCGCGATCTCGGCAACCCGCTCCGCTTCGGTCATTGGCCGGCGTGTGCCGCCGGTCAGCTCCGAAAGGGCTGCGGGAATCGTTGCTCGGGGCGGCGGGCTCGGCGCCTGTTTCGCGGCTTCGGTTCGAGCTGTCGCGGGCTCGCCCAGCGCAGGGCTGGCAGTTCGTCTTTCGTCCGTCGCTTGAGCGTTGCTGGCGTGGACCGGCTGGAACAACTCCGATTGCGCTTGTAGGCGCCGCTCCAAGATACCGAACGCGCCCGCATTGTCAAGTGCAGCACCCCGCTGGGTGTAGTAGTCGGTTTTGATCGCGGCCAGGTGCTCCCGAATTTCCACGCGTGTTCGCGGGTCTGCAGCAAGACGGGCGGTGAGCGGGAAGTGCTGCGCGGCCTCCGGGGACGCTGCGACCGTAACCATCTGCTCCTTCAAATGCTCGATGGTTTGCTCACGCTCGCGGCTTGGTCCCTGCTCGGCCAAGCTCTGCAGCTGCTGCCGCATCTCGGTCAGCTGCTGCATGATTTCGGGTGGGACGGAGGACTTTTGGACCTTGCCGCCGGCTACCGCGTGCGAAATCTCGGTCCAAAACTCAAGCGGGTCCTTGCGGGAAAGGTGCCCCAAGGTCTCGAGCACGATTTTTGGGTCGCCGCTGTTGAGCCCACGCTCGATGGCGGACAGCATTGTGCCCCGTGCCTCAACCTGCTCCTTCAGCTCGAGCGTTTTGCCCTTCGTTTTTTCGAAGCGCTCCTCTTTCGCCGTAGCTCGAGCAACCGCCGCGTTCGCTTTTCGCGTGGCCTCCCGTGCCGCGTCACGCGCCGCGCGCAAACGATCGCGAATCTCCTTGGCGCGCTCAGCGGTGAACGGCTTGGAGTCGTCGTCCAGGTCGTCCAGCGTGTCTTCGGGTTGGAATTTGCCCTTTTCATCCCGCGCTTTCGCCGCTGCGGCTTCCTCGCGCGCGACTTCGCCCGGTTCATTGCTCGGCTCATCGTCGAACAGCCCCAAGCTCGATACGAACTCGTCGAGGGCGGCGCTGGGCGCGACTTCGGCGGTCGTTCCCGTTGGCGTGGTCACTGCTGCGGCTGCTTCTGACATGGGTCCTCACTGCATCGGGGCGCCCATGGCGGGCGCGGGCATCGGTTGGGGTTGCACAGGCGCAGGAGGCGCCATGTTTGGCGCGGCAAGGCCAGGGTTTGCGCTCTGCTGCGTGATTTGTGACGCGGTTGCCTGCGCTTGGCTCAAGGCCTGAGCTCGAAGCGCTGCCGCCACGTCGATGTCTTTCTCGAACTTGATTAGCCGCTCGATTTTCTCCGGCGGTTCCCGGTCGGCTTCGAGCCGATTGAGCCGGCGCACCGTGAGGCGCTTCGCGAGGTCGAGATCCATGTACGGAGTCGGCATCAGCTCGGCGGTGTACGCTTTGGCCTTACAGATATCGTCCAGCCGCTGCTCGATGTTTCGCTCCGGCGCAAGCGTGTCGCCGAGTAGCGCTTCCGAGTCCGGATTGTCCATGTTGGACAGGGCCTGCTCTTTGGTGACAAGGCCCTCTTTCATCCACTCGATCTGCTGCTCGGCGCGCGCGGCCGGGTCGGTGGCGAAAAGATTGGTCGGTCGGCAACGCAGCTTGAACTGGTCTGCCTTCAAATCGATCTCGGTGAACTTCACGCGCCGCAAATCCTTGTCGTTACCGAGCATCACCTCGTAGTCCGGGCTGTGCTCAGCAAGTACGCGTGCGCAACGCATGAGATTCTTCGCGCCGCCGGTGTGAAAGCGCTCCCAACTGCGGAACTCAAGCGTGTGGCGCACGTTCTCACGGTCCTGCAGATGGCGCATGGGCGGCGCGCTTGTGATGCCCTGGGGGCGCGCGGCCTGCATGCTCAGGTCACTGAGGCCAACCTGGTCGCGTCCGTCTGCACGGAGCTGCGCGTTGCGCTGAAAGAGCTCCGGTGGCACGCCCGGGCTCTGCAGGTACTGCATCGCTTGAGCTGGCGGGACCTTGCTCTCCAAGATGTTTGCCAGTTCGTTCGTGATTCGCGCGGGCATGATGCCGGCGTTCTTCCACGTGACAAGCATCGGGCGCGCGTGGCGGTCGATGATCCGGTCAATGCGCTCATCCCACCGATTCATGGTGAGCTGCACCGGCGCCAGAATCTCTGGCAGACCTCGCGACCAGAATTGCCCAGGCACCAAGTAGGGTCGAAACCACGACTGCGGAAAGAAGTCGTACGGCCATGGCGACTCCGTGAGCACGAACCCGTCTTCGAGTGTGCAGATGTGGCGCCCGTCGTGATTCGGCGCTGTCTTGCGGCCATCCTTTTCGCCCTTGCCCCACGCGCGCGGGTCTTCGAGGTCGACGCGACCGCTCGGCAGGTGCCAGGCCTTATAAATCACCACCATGTCGCTGATGGTGCCGTCGCGATAGGTGTCGTGGTCGGCATCCTCCGGCTTCACTGGCGCCTGGTCCTTGATGCGTTGGATCACATCCTTCGATGCGTCGGCGTAAAACGCGAGCAGTTCGCCACGGTCGACGGTGACACGCGAGAAATGCTGCTTGGGGCGACGCGATCGCGCCTCACGCTTTGGAACGAAGTGCTCCCACGGCTCGCACTTGGTGGCGATGATCCGGTTGTTCGCGATGTCCGCGTCCCACTCGACGCCGCCGCCCTCAAAGAGCATGCCGTAGGTGCAGACCTCGGCGCCCAGGTCGCCGTAAATCTCTTCCTCCTCGAACTCCCCTTCGATGAAGTCCTGGTAATTCTGGGCGCGTTCGCGCAGCTCGGAGTCGCCGCGCTTCGTCACGAACAGCGGGCGCACGCGGTTCTGCACAAGCTGATTGATGAGCGTGTTCGCCGTGGCCTGAATCAGGTTGTACGCCGCCGCGTCCTGCAGAATCGAGTCGATGACGGTAAGAATCGACGCCGCACCGCTGAGCGAATACTTCATCGAGCCGGCGTAGAGCGCGAGGGCGAGGTTTGCGATCTCGCGTCGCTGCCGGCCCTCTTGCTCCCAATACGTCGAGACGATGGTCGAGATGGTCGTGCCGGCGTCTTCGGTGTCCTTGCGGAACCAAGCTGAATCATAGGCCATTACGTCTTCACTCCAAGCTGGCTGAGTCCGTGGCGCTCGCACAAATGCGGAGCGAAGTGGAAGCCAGCGCGCTCCTGGCAGCCGGCGTAGGCGCAGGTTCCAGCTGGCTTCGTTTCGGCTTCCGGCTCGAAGTCGAGAGCAGGCGCGGGGATGGTGTCGCCCACCGGCTCGAGCTCAATCTCCAGCACACCATGCGCCTCAGCCTGCGAAGGGCTGAGCACTACGCGACGGACTCCCGCAAGCCGCATGCTGGCAACGATGCTCTCCATGCTCACGACGGCACCGACTCCACTAGCGCCTTCAGGATACCGTCAATCATCCGGCGCCCGATGGCCTCACCGAACTTCTCCGGCGTCTCGCCATCGCGCATGAAGCGAATCACGTCGTCGTAGTGGTAGTCGATGTGGCCCTGCTGAGCCGATTCGCCGCGCTTGGTCCAATAGAACCGGAAGCCGCGCCCCATGTGTTCGGGGTCTACCCGCGGCACACGGAAGCCGAGCGAGGCGGCGCGGCGGTCGAGCTCGAAGCGTACCTGCTCGGCGAACGAGCGGAACAAGTGCTCCTCATCGCGACTGAGTTCGCGGCCCTCGAACACCTCTTGCCGCTCGGGGATGAGGTCGCATTCGCGCTCAAGCGCTTCGAGCACGCCGTCGACGTACTTGTCGGCGACGATGCCGGCCGGGGCTTGACCCGTCTCAATTGGAGCCGGCTTGTTCCACTCAACTGGGAACTCTTCTTGATTAGCCAATTGGCACCTCGTCAAAAGTCGTGACGTGGCCGGCGCGAATCACCCCGCGTGGGCCACCTGGTTGCAGGTCGAGAAAGCCGCCAGCCTTGAAGTCGGTCGCCACCGTGCCGTGGAAGTCGACGCGCAGCGCACGCACCGTGGCGTCCCCGCGGCGCACAACCCACACGCGATCGTCGATAGCGGTACGGTCGTACCAGACGATAGCCGGCTCGGGGCCTGGCACGATGGTGGCGCGGTCGGTCATGTGCCTGGATACCTTTTGCCAAACACCACGCCGCAAAGGCTACAAGACCAGCCGCGCGTCTTGATGAACACAACCCAGCCACTGTGATCACATTTTCCACCGATGGTCATGCGAGCAGCGGCCTCTTGTTGAGGCGCAGCGCGACCAGCGGCGCCAGGTATGGCAGCACCGAAAAGAAGCGAGGGAACGGCGTCTCAAGGCTGGCGAGATTGCGAATCACGACTTCGGCGGCTCCGGATTCACGGCGTCAACCTTGGCCTTCAGCGCGTCGAGCGCATCGGCGGCGGCGATGATAGGGGTTTCGTCAACCGGCGGCGCGGGCGGTGGGATGCGCGCAATCAGCGCATCAACGGATGCAGTTGCGGCTTGCACGGAAGCGGTGAGGCGGTCGGTTGCTGCGGACATGATTCTTGCTCCTGCGTAAATGGTTGTGGTGACGAGTAACGCGCCCGCTGCTATCGCGAACACGGCGGTCATTTCTTCGGCTGCTCTTTCGCGACTGAGCACGGCTCTGACACAAGCGCCCACGGCACGAGCACCGTGAGAGGCTCATCGCGAGCAATCGGGACCTTGCAGTCTTCGAGGCGCACGACGACGACGCCCAGCGACGTGGCGGTGATGTCGTAGCCCTTGGCGGACTCGTACTGATGCCGCGCCGGCTGTTCGTGATAGGTGGCGGGTCGGAGGATCGAAACCTTGTCGAGCTTCATGCGAGCATGCTCTCCAGTGCGTTGTTGTATGGGCTGCGCCCTGTGTTGACGAGCGCCTCAATCGCGAGGCGCTCGTCTTCGGTCATGGTCGACACGTCGTTAGCCACCGCCGCTTCGGGCAGCGCCTGCATGCCGAGCAGCAGCGCTGCCGCGTAGTCGCAATGGCGACCGTCGGCGGTCTTCGGGAACACAATCTGGCTGCCGCCCTGTTGTCGCGGGCGCTTCTTCAGCGCGATGAGGTCTGCACGCAGCTGGCGATTCGCAGGCAGCGAAAGCCGGCGCGCACCGAACAGGGTTTCGAGGCGCTTGCCGTCAACGGCGTCATCTCGCGTGAGCATCGTAAACACGAGCCCGGTGTTTGCGAGCTCGGCGATGTTCTGCAGCAGGTCGAACCCCCACTGGTCGGTGTAGACCTCAAAGAGCTCGTAGGGCAGCAGGTCCGCCGCCATCTCGGTCAACACGTCGGATGCACGCAGCGGCTCCTGACGCGAGCCCGTCCACTGCCGCGCGAGCACGACTTGCCACAGGTCTCCCGGCGCCATCGTGAGCACGAGCAGTGTCCAGCTATTGCCGCGCGTTGCCGGGTCCATTACGGCCGCGTAGTGCTGGCCGTGCACGTACGGGATGATGTTGTCGTTCGCGCGTGCGCAAGCTGCCACGTCGACTGAGCTCAGCATGGCGTCTTCAGGGTCGGCGAACTTGCTCAGCACGTCGCTGTTGTATGTGCGGTCGTCGTCGGCCTGAATCTGGGCGCAGTACTCGGGTGTGTAGAGGTCGGGGCGCAGTTGCGGTCCGCTCGCGATGATTACCACCACGTCCGCTCCCGGCTTGCCGAAGCGCGCTTGCACCAAATCGAACACCGGACCGCGTGGCGCCCACAACGAGCCGACCAGAAATATCTGAGCGCGCGGGCGCATGCGGGCGCGGATTGCTGACAGCGCGTCGTCTAGGTTCACGACGCCATCGGACTGGCCGAGCATGCGCGGGGCTTCGTCGAAAATAGCGCCGAGGCACCAGCGCGAAATCAGCGTTTCACCAGCGCGGGCGCCGGCCACCATCTTGATTTCGACGGGCCAGCCCGAGTGGTTGCGAATCGTCACCGAGTCCTTGCCTGGTCGGCCGACGAGCAGCGACGACAAGTGCGGACTGTTCACGATTGCGCCGACGAGCTTGGAGAAAGTCTCCTTGGCCTTGTCCAGGTCGACGCTCACGATATTGATGCGTGGCACCTCACCGTTGGCCAACCCGGAGCAGTCGCCGTTATAGGCCGCACACACAGCAGCAGCCGCAACGATTGTGGACTTGGCACAACGCACTGCAGCGCCGAGGCACACGAGGCGAGGGGGCGCAGACGGCAGCGCGGCGACCGCCTGCGCGCCTCCGACCATCGCAACCACGTTGTCGTTCGCTGCGAGCTCTGCGAGCGGCTCACCTGCAATCATTCGGCACACTGCGCGCTGCGCATCGCTCGCAGTGACGAGGGCAAAGCCCTCTGGGTCGGTGAGAACGGCCTCCAAGTCCATCAGTGCGCCGCCGGCTCGGGTCGCTGTTCTTGCCGCTGCTTTTCGAAGCGCCTCAAGTCGGCAACGCCGGGCACTTCGATCACCGCCGCCATATCGCAGGCGCCGGTCAGCCGCGCGGTGAGTTCGAGCCCGCGCAAGATGGTCGCCTCTTTCTCGGTTTGGTCGAGAACTTCGCCGACCATCTCGAGCAGCTGCTTGCGGATTTCGCGCTTGCTGCTGATGTCAGCGAGCGCGACGAGTCGTGCGACGTAGCTGAGCTTTTGGCGCGGCGTCTCCTCGGCCATGCGCCATGTTGACGCCCGATGTCAGGATTATGTCAACTTTACCGGGAAAGATTAAGGCGCTTTCCGGCACCAATACAGCCGGACCTGGCTCTCCCCGAAGCCTCCACAGCTGCAGACGAAGTAGGCGTCCGCAGCCCCGAGCTTGGTCAGGGTCGCCCGCCCGGTCGTCTCGTCGCGTGAGTAGGCGCACTGGTCGCCAAGCTCCTCGCAGCTCACGACGCCGCGCGCCATTCGCTGGTAATCGGGGTCGCAATTCGCCTCCGGATCGCGCTCGCCACTCGCCGAGCACCCAGCCAAAACCAACGCAATCAGACCCCATATTACCCGCATGAGTTACAGAGTTGGGCCGCCACGCGTCGAGTCAAGAACGCGTCACCTGTTCAGCCGCAGCAGCCAATAGCGCCCGCCGAGCCCATTCCGACCAGCCGAGCCCCGACCGCTCGACGGCAGCGTCTACGGTTGCCCACAGATAGGCGTCGCCGCGCAGAAGGCGTCCTTCCTGCTTGTTCTTGCCGGATGGCCCGCCGCGGCGCTTCTTGTCTGGCGCGGGGCCGGCAGGGGCAGCCCGAGCCGCCCCCGTGGTCCGCTTGCTCATACCGACTCGGCCTCGACGGCGGCGAACTTTTCGATCACTGATTCGAGCACCGCAGC
>Ga0164309_10000411_pt1 | contig 23814 bp, 19 predicted proteins | sample Whisoiple_247_MG_FD_109984 | JGI IMG/M metagenome (GOLD analysis project Ga0164309, IMG submission 109984) | Soil microbial communities amended with fresh organic matter from upstate New York, USA - Whitman soil sample_247_MG | ecosystem: Environmental > Terrestrial > Soil > Unclassified >...
ATGACCAACCCTGACGGTGGTGGGTTTGGTGACGACGCGCCCGAAGCCGATGTCGTCGAACAACTCATCCCGATCGATGTCAGCGACGAGGACACCTGGCGGGACGCGGCACGCGTCGCGAGTGCACGGGATTGGCAAGCCAGTGAAGCCGATCTGATCGACCAGGCCATCGCTGTTCCGGATGACGATTCGGAGTTTGACCGTTGAGACATCAGTTGTGCGAGGCTGTCGACTCCTTGAGAAGCAGTCCGTAGCCGTTGCAGCACAGGCTGACTCGAAGAGGCTGGCTGGCCGTATGGGTCGCAAGCCATTCGCGCAGCACCGGTTTCTGTTTCTCGACCGACGCCTGCGTCACTCCGAGTTCGCGCAGCAGCGCGGGCAGAGTGGTTGGCTGCGTCGATGCGGTGCCGACGTCGCTGGCATGTGGGGTTATGACTGTCATGGCTGTCCCCTTTGGCGCCGTGAACCCAATTCTAGGTCGGGTGACCTCTGCGCGGAACCGTTTGCTCGAGAGCCGTATCGCCTATGGCGGTAAGTTCGGCATTGTTAGCTGTGCCTCGAGTGCGCCGGTTAAGCCGAAGATGGGTCCATGGCGATTCTTGATGGCATCCGACGCAGCGTCGTCGGGCTCTGTGCGTTGACGGCCGTTGTGGTGACACCGACGACCGCCTCGGCGCGCGGCGACGATGCCAACCCGCTTCTCGAACTGGTCGACGCGGCCACGCAACGGCTGCAGACGGCCGAGCCGGTGGCAGCGAGCAAGTGGAACACCGGCGGCTCGATCGAGGATCCTCTGCGGGTTGAGCAGGTGTTGGCAGCAGTGAGTACCGATGCGAAGGGCAGCGGGGTCGACCCCGAAAACGTCAGGCGGATATTCACCGATCAGATCGATGCCACCGAAGCCATCGAATACACGCGCTTCGCCCAATGGAAGCTCGATCCAGCGTCCGCGCCGGGCGTTGCGCCGGACTTGGCAGCATCGCGCGAAACCATCGATCGGTTGAACACCGAGATGGTCGAGCAGATCGCGCTGCACTGGTCGGTTCTGCGCTCCCCGGACTGCACCGGCACGCTAGACGACGCCAAGGCAGCCGTGACCAATGCACGGACACTGGATGCCCTCTATCAGCAGGCGCTTGCCTTCTCCACGCAGTCGTATTGCGCCCATTGACTTTTGAGCACTGACCGCCAGGATCGCGGCACCATGTTCGTGGTCGCGTTGCGGCCCGTCGACGACGACAGCGACCGAACTCGACGGCGGGATCGGCCACCGGCAGATCGCCCGGCCCCGGGTGCCCGGGTCACGGTGGCAGTGTGGCAAAGGGGTGCCACGCGGCCAGGTTCGATTCCCGGCAGCTCCACTAAAAGGGCCGCTCACCAGCGGCCCTTTTGTTGGATCGCCGGTCTCGCATCAACATCCACGGCGCCGACTGGCTCGCGTTGTTTCGAAGGCTTCGTGTCGACCGGTTCGACGCCCGGAACAGCAACTGCACGGCCGTGCCTGACACTCCGCCCGGAGTCAGATGCGTAGCCGAGGTCGCGAAGGCTGCGATCGCATACCGCCGCGCACCGTTTCGGTGAATCGTCAGGTCGCAGCGAGTTCACCAATTTCAGAGTCGGTTGCCTGACAACGCTGACGGGACGAACATGGATGTGCGCCGTCACGATCACATTTCGCACATCCGTTCTGCGGATATAGCGCTGCCGATGGTGATGGAATCGGTCACGAGGCGACGGGTGATCGAGTGGGGTAACTAGATGACATACGGCGGGCACGGCGGCGGCCAGCCCGACCCGTTCGGTCCGGACCCTTTCGGCGGTCCGCCGGGCACCCAGGGATACAGCCCTCCGCCGGTCACGCAGGGCTTTTCCACGGGCCAGGGTTTCCCGCCACCGTTGGGTACGCCGCACGGCGAAGTCAACACGTTGGCGACTTTGTCAATCGTGTTCGCGTTCGTGTTCGCACCGGCCGGTGCGGCCCTGGGCCATGTGGCGCTCTACCAGATCAAACGGCGCGGTCAGCGTGGTCGGGGACGCGCAATAGTCGGGCTCACCCTGTCGTACGTGATCATCGTGCTTGCAGTCATCGCGCTGCTGACCTGGCTGGTGATCGGCAACAGCTCCCAGTCGCCGTCGGGGCCCGCTACAACCACGGCGACGCAGACGACGACGGGAGCGGCACCACCTCCGCGGACCACGGTGATCACGCCGCCACCGGCGCAGCGCCCGACAGTCAGAGTGGAGCAGCTTCGGGTAGGCGACTGTGTGGAGGTTCAGCAGACCCAGCCTGATCCCAGCAAGGGGCCCGACACCAACGACATCCTCATATTCCCGGTACGGTGCGAGGTCCGCGACGGTGTATTCCGGGTAGACCAGATCTTGTCGACCGATTCCTGCCCGGCGCAGGCATTGTTCGACAGACGAGAAACGATTTTTGCCTGCATCTCGAGTTATCGAGGCTGATCATGAGGAGGCTGTGTTCACTGATTGGCGATCGCCGCGCGACACTCGAGGGAGGCTTGCGGTTCGCTGGCCGAATGTCCGACGCCGAGGATCGTCCCAGGGTGCTGACGAGGTGGTCTGATGCAACCCGGCGGTAACCCATTCGAGCAGCGCTCGGCAGATCCGTTCGGCCCACCGCCCGCACCGGCGTCGGCGCCACCGAGCACGGGTCCGTTCGGGCAGGGCGCGTCGATCGGCCCACCTTACGGAGCGACACCGCCCACCGACTACAACACCTTCGCGGTACTGTCGCCGATCTTCGCGGTCGTGGTGCCGCCAGCCGGGGTGGTGCTCGGGCATCTGGCTCTGCCCCAGATCCGGCGCACAGGTGAGCGGGGACGCCTGGCCGCCATCGCCGGACTGGTCATCGGCTATCTGATGTGCGTGGTGCTGATCGCCGCCCTCGTCTGGTGGTTGACCAGCGATTCCGGCTCGGGTTCGACCACCTCATCCTCGCCAACCGCCTCCACTCATCAGATGCCGTCGAATACCCGCGCGTCCACCGTGACGTCGGTGGCCACGCCGAGCACTGTTCCGCGGATCAAGCTCGACCTCGCCACGGTGCCGATCGGCACGTGCGTGGAGATCCAGCTGCGCAGCGACGAAGGCAGCGACGCGCTGGACCTGTTCAAGGTCGACTGCGCGCACAAAGAAGGGGTGTACACCGTGAGCGCGCGGGTCTCCGCCACCTACGAGTGCCGTTCTGTTTACGTCGCAGCGCCGCCGGACCATTCGTTCGCCCTGTGCCTGAACCCCTACTGATGCCGATGAACACGCCCGAAGCGATCTCCCACCTGCGTCACACGCGGATGCCGGGCTGGTGAACATGGACCAATCAAATCCCTTCGACTTCAGCGACTTCGGGCCGCCGAAGCGCCTTAGCGGTCCGACCCCGCCGCCCGTCGCGCCGGGCGGCCCAGCGGCGGCGCCGCCGACGGGCAGCGGCGACTTTTCCACCGGCTTTGACCCGTGGGCGAATCAGCCGAAGACACAGCCGCGGTCGGTACAGTCGGGCGGCCAGGACGCCTTCGGCCATGCGACCAGCGCCGGGACGTTGGCGACCGCCGGGCCGCCAGTGAAGTGGTTCGGCGTCACCTTGGTGCTGGCCGTGGCAGGGGCGGTGCTGGCCCTCATCAGCGCCGCCTCGGGCGGCGGCGTACTGGTGACCGCGCTTGCGGGCTGGCTGCTCACCGGGCCGCTCGCAATCGGTGCGCTGGCCGTGTACACCCGCGTGGACACCCGCCGGCGCAGCGAATCGATCTATTCGGCGCCGCGCTGGGCCACCACGTTGTACTGGGCGGTGCTGGTCGTGTGTCTGGTGGGCATCGCGTTGGCCGCGTGGCAGATCGCGTTGTGGGCGGGCAGGCAGTAAATGACCGTGACTCAGCGAATCCGACTGTCCAGCAGAGGTATTGGGCCGCTGCTGCGGTTCATCGCCGTCGTCATGCTCATCGGTGCGATGGCCGGCTGGGCGGTTCCGGACGCACACGCTGAACCGGCCGGCGGCGGCGCCAAGCGGTTCGGGGCCTGCCTGGCCTCCCAGAAGGCCGGGGATCTGCTGCTGCTTTTCGATGAGTCCAGCAGCCTGCAGAGCACCGATCCGCAGGCGGCCCGGGTGCAGGCGGCCCGTTACCTGCTGCAGACGTTGGGCAAGTACGCCGACCGGGTCGGCGCGAATCTCGAGGTCGCCTCCGCCGGATTCTCTGATACCTTTGCGCCCGAACACAATTGGACCAAGCTGACCGGGTCATCGGCCGATCAGCTGGGTTCCGAGCTGTCGAGCATCGCCACCAAAAACAGCGGCATCGACACCGATTACTGGCTGGCCCTCGACGGAGCGCGTCAGGAGTTGGCGTCGCGGGGGCCGGGGCCCAACGGCGGGCAACGCTGCCAGGCGATCGCATGGTTCTCCGACGGCAAAATCGATTTCACCCCGCGGCCCACGTCCAAGCCGTATGCCGACGGGGTTAGCCTCGACAGCCCCACCGGAATCGACGACACCACCAAACGGGCGGTGGACTCAATCTGCCGGCCGGGCGGCCTCGCCGATCAGCTGCGTTCCAGTGGCATCATCATGCTGGGAATCGGCCTCGGCGCCAACAAGACACCCAGCGACTTCGACGTGATGTCGGCGATCAGCACCGCTCTCGGACTCAACGGCTTGGCATGCGGGAAGATCACGGATCCGGTCCCGGGTGATTTCTATCCGGTCTCCAACATCGACGACATGCTGTTCGCATTCGACGCGCTAAACCCCGATCCCGGCACCACCCAGCAAGGCCCGGTGTGTCGGCTACAGGTGTGCCCCGAAGCGCGGCACAACTTCGTGCTGGACCGCTCGATAAAGTCGGTGAACATCCTCGGCTCCGGCGGCGTGGCTGGCGTCGTGCCCTATTTGATCTCACCATCCGGCAAGACCTTGGAGCTGCCCAAGAAGGACGGCAGGAACGCGGCCGACATCGACGGTGTGCCGGTGGCCTACGAGTGGCAATCCGAGTCGGCGCAGACGATTTCATTGCAGAACACCGGGGGCCCGCAGTGGGCAGGTCAGTGGGCCATCGTCTACGTCGACACCACCGGCCAACACCCCGACGCCGTGTCGAAGGTGAGCATTCACATCACCACCGACATCTTCCCAGCGCTCACGGGCGCGGAGAAAGTGTCCTGGCGCAGCGGTCAGGTGCTCGACGGCCTGACGTTCGGGCTCGTCGACGGACAGGGCAAGCCCATGGCGCCCACCGACCTGGCCGGCACCGCGACCATGTCGGCTGCGCTGGCGCCCGACGGGGCGGCACCCATCCCGCTGCTGCAGTCGGTCGCCAAGGACGACATCACCAGACCGGTCGACGCCGACCTGACGAAGGTGAACCCCGGCCATGCGGTGCTGCGAATGTCGTTGGTGATCACCACCGCACCGGCGACCGACCCGTCCGGCGCCCAGATCGCACCCGGTACCGAGCTGTCACCCCAGGACGTCGATGTGCCCGTGCAGATCCTGCCCAAGTTGGGCCTACCCACACCGGGAGAGCGGATCGACTTCGGCACCGTGCAGGCCACCAAAGGCGCAACCGCGCCGCTGAACATCACCGGCCCGGGCTGCGCCTGGATCGCCGATGCCGACGGCGCCAAAGTCCTAGCCGCACCCGAGGACATCGGTACCCCGCGGGTCACCTCCACGGCCAACTCCGCTCAGAACTGCATGAAGGTGCAGGCCGGGCAGACGGCCCAGCTGCAGGTGACGCTGCGCACCGACCACGACGGGCACGGCGGCTTGAACGGCACCGTGCCGGTACACGTTTCGGCACTGGACAATCCAAACGATGCCCAGGTCGTCGAGGTCCCGTTTGTCGCGTCGCTGATCCAGCCGCTGAACACCACCAACTTCGTGCTGGTGCTCATCGCCGCGCTGCTGCTGGGGCCGGGCATTCCGCTGGCGCTGCTGTACGCGTCGAAGTGGTGGGTCAGCAAGATACCCGACACACCGATGCTGGCCGAGCGGATCGCGGTCGAGGTGAGTAATGACGTGGTACTGCGCGACGGCCAGCCGTTCGCGATGGCCGACACCGACCTCATCCAGCCGGTGCCCGGGCTGGCCGGGGGCACGCGCAAGCTCGCGGTGCAAGGTGTGACGTTGACCGCGACGATGGGCCGCAGCCCGTTCGGCGCAGGGTATGTGACCGTCGACGCCGACGGCTTGGTCAGCGTGGGCTCCGAGCTGCCTGCGATTGACCCAAGCGGACTGCGTGCAGTGCTGCCGCTGGCCGTGCACAACAAGTGGGTGGTGCTTCACGATCCCCGCGGGCCCGCGAACGTCGCCGAGGTGCTGCTGCTGGTCGGCGGGCGCACCGACACCGCGGCGCGCGAACGACTCTACGAAGACGTCGCGCGCCGACTACCCGAGTTACTCAACGGGTTGCGGTTGCGGGCGGTGGAGGCGGGGCTGGCCGCTGCGCATGACGAACCGGGACAAGGGGTTTCGCCGTTCGGCGAGGCGGGGCTCGGTGTGCCGGTGGCCCATGATCCGTTTCAAAGCACTGGACCGAGCAGGAGCGCTTCGCCCGGCGCCGTCCCCCCTGCGCGGCCCGCGCGTCATGACCCAGATCCGTTCGACCCGTTCAGGGAAGGAAACTGAATGCGACGATTTCTTGTAGTGGGATGCGGCGGTTCCGGCGGTGCCACATTGGCGTTCATCATGGACCAGCTGCGCTCCGAACTACACGCCGCAGGTATCGACAAGCTGTTGGCGGGTTGGCAATTCGTTCAGATCGACGTGCCCAGCGCAGCTGAGACCGGCCCCGAGGGACTGGCCAACGTGCCCGAGCAGGGCGGCACCTACATCGGGTGCGGACCGCAGGGCAGCAGCTACGCGATCCTCGACGCTGCGGTGTCGCAGCGCCTGGGCGCCGAGTCGGCATTGGACACGGTCGCCACATGGGCGCCACGCACCCCGGAGGAGGTATCAATCCCGATCTCGGCCGGCGCGGGCCAGTACCGCGCCATCGGGCGAATGATCACGCTCAGCAAGGCCACCGAGATCCACAACCGCCTTCAGGCGGCTTGGGACGCGCTGTTCCGGGTCGAGACGATTTCGGAGATGTCCACCGTCGACGTGCCCGGCATGGGGAATTTCGACCCGAACGAACCGCCCCTGGTTCTGGTGGTGTCGTCAATGGCCGGCGGCGCGGGCGCGTCGATGGCGCTGGACGTGTGCCGGCTACTGACCCTGGTGTCGGGCTTGGACCCCAAACTAATGGGGGTCTTCATGGTGACGCCGGACATCTTTGATTCGTTGCCGCAGAGCTCCATCATCGGGGTGCGCGCGAATTCACTAGCCATGCTGGGTGAGATCGTGGCCAGCCAGGCCGGCTCGGCGCGCGAACACGACGTGCGGATCATGCGGGCGCTGGGCCAGCACCACGGCGAGGGGGAACCGATCCCGTTCGCGCGGGTGTTCCCGGTGGGCCGTTTCATCGGCGCGGACCGCACGCTGTTCGGGGATGGTTCGCAGTGGGCCGTCTACCGCGGGCTGGCACGCGGGCTGGCCGGGCTCATGATGAGCGGCGCGGCCAGTGACCAGTTCGTCTCTTACGACCTCGGCAACACCGCGTCCCCGGAGGGAGACCGGGACCTGCTGGGGTGGGGCATCTCGGCGTGGGATGTGCTGCCCTGGGGCACTTACGGTTTCGCCAGCCTCAGCATGGGCCGCGACCGCTACGCCGAGTACGCCTCGCAGCGGCTGGCCCGCAGCTGCGTGGACAAGCTGCTGTTCGGGCATCTGCAGACGGGCAACCCGGCGTCCAGCACGGAGCAACTCGATTCACTGCTGGGCAGCCAATGGCAGGCGCACTGCAGCGAGCTGGGACTGCCGCCGAATCCCGGCGACGAGCAAACCCGGGTGGGCATCCTGGGCCGCTGGATCGGCTCGGACGCGTTCGCGGCCGAGTCGGTGGCCGCCACAGTCAACGGGCTCATCGACCGCCAGCTGCGGGGGTACCTGCCTGACCCCGAGGGCATGACCGCCGAACAATGGGTGCCGATCTTCCGCCAGGCCGTCCTCAACCGGCGCAGCGAGCTGCTGCGGGCGTGCGCCGACGCGGCGTATGCCATGGCGTTCAGCTGGCACCGCGAGTTCGCCGGGCGGCTCGAACAGATGGTGGGCGGGGCTATCGCGACGTTGGGCCTGCCCTACACGCGGGAGCTGGTGGATCGGCTGCGTCGCCACATCGACGACGTGCTGGCCCCCGGGGTGGCGCAGCTCGGGACGATGGGTCCGCCGGACATCGTGGCGGTGCCGCCGCAGGTGGATGCGGCGTTGCGCTCGCTGCGCGGGGTGATGTCCAACGCAGAGCAGGTCCTGGCCACCGCTCTGGACGGGTTCCGCGCCAACGTGCGGCGCCAACTGTTCGCCGACGCGGCCGCGCGAATCGGCGATGTGATGCGGGTGATGGGCGTGGAGATGTTGGCGCCCCTGCGCGAAGCGCTCGGCGAGGCCATGGTGCTGCTGGAGAACGCACGCGCGGAACCACCGAGCGATGTGGGGCTGGCCCGGCTGGCCACCGACCAGTACGCCGCCTGGCCGGCCGACGCCGATGAGCTTGTGCCCGCGCGCTTCGCCGAGGCCAACAACGAAGTGCTGCTGATCAGCTCGACGGCATTCAAGGGCCGCTACGAAATCGATCTCCCCAAGGCGGTGGCCGGCGCCAACGCGATGGTGCCGCTGCGCACCGCGATCGACGAGGCCACCACCCGGGTGATTCTGGGACAGTGGCGCACCACCGGTGGGGTGTCCGCGCCCGGAGGTTTGATCGAACGCACCGCGACATGGGTGACGCGCGCGTTGGGCACGGACCCCGAGACGCGGCGGCCACGCGTGCCGTCGCTGGCTCAATTCGACGTCCACACCCGCCCAGCCGAGCTGCTGGCGAGGGCGCGGCTGTACGTGGGCCGGCCGGGAGAGGCGTTCGAGGAGTTCTGCAAGGTTTCGCTGCGCGACTTCGTGCAGGGTGCGGGCGCCGCGGAATCGGAGTTGGCCACGCGCCGCCGCGATATCACCACGAAATTCGCCGAGGCGCTGTCGCTTGCCCGCCCGTTGGCAAGCGTCAATGACGAAGCGTTGCAGCGAGTGCATCCGGGACAACAGACCGAGTACCGCTACAAATTCTCCGAGGTTCCCTTCGCCGGCCAGCCGGTCGCCGACACGCTGTTCGAAGCGTTGCGCAACAACCCGCGTATCGACCAGGCCACCAAGGACAACTACCACCGATCGTTGTCGGATGAGGACAGCGTGACACGGGTGGACATCTTCGGGTCCTACCCCAACTACTCGCCGCTGGCGTTCGACTCGGTGCTCAAGCCCGCTGCTCAGCAGTGGGCACAGATCGCCGGGCCTGGCCGCGGGACGTTCTGGCGCTACCGCCGCGCGCGGGCGTTGCCGGCATCGCTGCCGATGACCGACGATGAGCGCCGGGCCATGACCGCGGGGTGGTTCCTGGGGCAGATAGTCGGCCGGATTCAGATTCCGCAGTCGCCCTACACCGAAGCGGTGCGCATTTATGACGCCGACGCCGGGAACTGGTTGAACTTCCCCAACCCGCTGCTGACGCCGCCGTCGGCGTTCATCGCCACCTACGACTGGTTGCCGGCGGTGCTGGAAAGCATCCTGCTGGCGATCGCCCAGTCCCACGAGCCCCCGGTGATGCGTTCGCTGCGGCCCTATGGCGTGCTGCGGGAACTCTACGACGCGCATTCACAGGACCCGGCCAGCGGCATTGTCGAGTTGTCGGCCCGCGACGTGTTGCGCGAATTCTTGGCCACCGGTGCCGCCGCGCCGGGCGTGGCGCCGCGGATCGGGACAATCGCCGCGGCCGAGACGCCCGCGGAGCGCGCCGCCGCCGCGGAGGAGTGGCTGACCAGCGTGCGCGATGTCGCCGCGCAGTACCTGCCGGCGGACATGCCCGGTGCCACGCCTGGCGGGGTGTTCACCTCGATTCCGACACGGTCGACGGCGTCGAAGACGCCGATCTTCCGCGACCTCGCCCCCGACGTGTTCTGGGCGACCGAGGCCCTGATCCGGTTGGTGCAGCGCGAGGCCGGGGCTCTGGCCCGGGGTGGGGCGGCCGCCGGCGCCAGCCATCTCGACGACGGCGGGCCCGTGGTGATTCCGGAGGGCGGAACGTTCTGACCATGCCGATGCCCGCCATTTCGGTGCCGGCGCTGACCGTGCTGGTCGCGCCGCACGCGCAGACCGACGAGATCGTCGCCGTCTTGGCTGACTATTCCGCCATCGGGCTGCTCGCCGCGTTCGCCTGGGTGGACGCCGCCGACGTGGGTGGCGTGGCCACCCCGGCCACCGTGGTACGCGACGGGCGCTCGGAGCCGGTGGTGTTGCAGCGGTTGCTCACGACCGAGCGGTACGACCGGATCCGGGTGGCGGTGTTGGTACCCACCGGGCTGCCGCCCGCCGATCGGGTGCCCCTGGTGTCCGAGCAGACCGTCGAGCAGATTGTGCGCAGCAGCTCGATGGGTGCCCGGATCAGCTTGCTGCGTGTGCTGCTGACGCAGGGGGACACCGCGCCGATGACACCGGATCCGACGCTGGTGCTGGAGGGCTGGCACAACCTGCTTGTCGCGCCGGAGGATTCGGCTGGCCCGGGCCTGGGTGCGGTTCCGTGGGGCCCGATGACCGATCCGCTCGATTCCGCCCAATACACCGCACCGGTGATCGCCGGGATCGCCGGGCTGTGGGCGGGGCTGGAGCAGACCCCGTTCGACACTGTGGAGATTCTCCCCGGACAGACACTGCGCGCAGTGCGGGCCTTCTACCGCCGCCTTGACACCAGTGAAGTCGAAGATCGCCTGCGCACCCAGCTTTTCGATCCGGCGGGACGCCTTCCGCTGCCCCGCGGTGGTCAGGTGCCCGTCGTCTATGTGGAGGACATTGCGGCGGCCACGCAGACCATGGCCAGGGCGTTGTGGACCAAGCACCGCGACGTGCTGCGAGGACCGCGGCTCTCCCCGGGGGACGTTGGCGCCCAGGCGATCTCGATCTGGGCAGCGTTGAAGATGTTCTTCAAATTCATGGGTGCCGCGCTGCGCCGGGCCCCGGGGGCCTGGTGGTCGGCGGTGACGGGGTCGGTGTCTTCGGTGCTTGCCAGCACGGTGCAGGGCACGGTATTCGGCGGCAAGGATTCCGCATTCGCTGTGGTGACCAACACCGAGGTGGCCAACTGGCAAGACCTGGGCCGCAGCGCCGACACCCTGAACACCGCCATAGGCGGAGCGCCGCTACCGGAACACCTTGCGCAACAGGACCTCAGCGCTTTATGGGTGGATTTCGTCAACGGGGCGCTGACCCTGGCCGACGGGGGCCGTCGCGCCGCGGGGTTGGAGCCGATCCCTGTGGGTTCCGGCGTCGGGGTGCTCGCCAACGCGGCCGACGTGGTTCCGAGCGCCGCTGAACAGTTTTCGGCGATTCCGACGTCGCTGTCCGCCGTCATCGGGGTCAGCTCGGTGGAGCCGGCCGATGTGCTCGGCGCGGCCAACCTGCGAGAGCGGCTGCAACAGACCTACTCAGATCCCGCGGCCGGCGTGGAGGCGCGCACCGCGGGCACCGACCTCGAAGGCTGGCAAGAGGTTGCGTCGAGAAGCTATGCCTGGCAGGTCGGCTCGATCCTGGCCGACTTTCTGCAGCGTGCCCGCAGCGAGGTGGCGCAGCTCGCGGGCCAGATCCAGCAGGCCGCCAACCGGGTCTCCGCCGACGAGCGGCTGCGGGCACGCCAGCGGGCGATAAGCGTCATCCTCAAGACGTTTTTCTGGTCCCTGCTGCTGGTGCTCGTCGTGCTGGCCGGCATCGCCGTCTTGGGCTGGGTGCGCTGGCCGTTCGCGCTCTGGACGGGCGGGGTGATGCTCGGCCTGTACATCGTGGTGTCGCTGGCTTTGTTCCTGTTCGCACAGCGAGACCTGTTCGCGGAGATGAACTTACGCCAGTCTCAGATGGGTGAGCTGGAGGCGATGCAAGCCAATCTGCGCGCGGCGTTGCAGGATGTCAGCCGGGTCTCCACCGCCTACGGGCAGCTGCTGTCGTGGTGCCGGGTGCTGGGAGCGGTGCTGCGGGCGCCGTTCGGGCCGGCGCCGGCCGCGCGGCCCTCACCCGGCGAGCTCTTCGACGGTATGCCCCGCTCGACCCAACTCGGTGTCGCCGACCCGGCTGAGGACCAGGCGGGTGACGCGGCGCATGCGATTCAGCGGCGTCTGTACGCGTTGGGCTGGTTGACCCAGCCGTGGCAGGACATGATCAACGAGGCGGCTGGCCGGCTGCGCGAGGAACCCGACATGTTGTTCCGGATGCCCGGCATCGGCACGCAGTCCGGGCTGGATCAGTGGTCCTACGCCGTGGCGTCGGGCCGGGTGCAGCCCACCGGCGCCGACGCGCTGTGGGGCCGGGTCGAGCAGATGTTCGCCGAAGAGCACAGCCGTGTCGCCGAGGCACTTACCGGCACGGTGCTGGTACCCGGCCTGGGCCAGCATGTTCCGGTTCAGCAGTTCGGTGCGGGCATCACCGAGCACCGGCGACGCGCCGCCCCGTTCGACGCGTCGCTGTTCACCCATGCCGCGACGACAGCGGGCCGCTCGGTGGTGGCGATCGACGAGACCGCCGTCGCGCGCGCCGGACTGGGTTACCGCGCGGTTGTGGTGCAGGCCAGTGATGGATTGCCGCCGTACGACTTTGCGATCTTCGAGCCCGCGGTCAGCGTCGCGCCGCGCAGCCAGGACGACGTGACGTTGTACAGCCGAAGCGAGCGCCGCGACATCCCGCCCCGTCAGGACATGGTGTTCTAGCGATGCCCGATCCGCAGCACATCGACGCCGGCGATGATCCGCGACTGGCGACGCTGATGGCGTGGCGCCAGCAGCTCATCGACTCCGGTGCGGTGTCACGCAATGCCTTCAAGGAAGCTCACCTGCGCCTGGTGTTGCGCTCGGGCCGCACCGACGTCGCGCAGATCCGGGCCATGCTGCCCGGCTCGGTGGCCGAGCACGCCGACGACATGGCCCGGCTGCTGGCCGAGCTGGCGAACCAAAGCGGCCACGCCGCGGACTCGGGCACCGCGGCAAGCCGGCAGCGGACGGAGGTCGAGGAAGCGCGGGTCGATGCTGGTGCCGATTCGAGGCTGTTCCGGCCGGCTCCCCCGGACGAACCCGCACCGCGGGACACTGACGAAAGCCATTACCGGGCTGGTGATTTCGCTGCGTTCGCCTTCGGCGCGCAGCGTGGCGAGGTGCACACGATTGGCCTGCGGCGACGCCGGCACGGTGAAGACACGCCCGGTGCCCTCGAGTTGACGTGGCCGCCATATCCGCCGGCCGACCGGGGGCCTGAAACCGTGGTCATCTATCGCGTGGTCAGCGAGGAGGACAACCCGCCGTATTCCCCCGACCGGGCGCACCTGGTCGTCGGAACCACCGCTACCTCCGCCACCGACGAACGGCCCCCGCACGCCGCGGTGCGCCGCTACCAGGTGTGGGTCAACACCGGGTCCACCCTCGCGCAGGCGCTGGCGACTCAACCCGTCAAACACGCCGAGGCCGTGTTGGTCAACGCCGTGCGCGACTTCTCGATTCGCGAGGACAACGGACAGGTCATCGGCCGGTGGAATGTCCCAACAGCGGTCAGCGAGGTGTTCATTTACCGCATGCCCGCCGAGGAGGCCGGCCCCGAAGGACTGCAGCATCGCATTCTGACCGGCGGCGACAACCGCGGGGGGTTCGTTGACACCGAGGCGCTGCGCGGGCAGCGATACGTCTACCGGGTGCGCTGCGCGGTCACAGTCGACGGCGTCATGCGCTTGTCGGAGGCCACCGAAGCCACCGTCGCGGTGTCCGCAGTGTTGGCGCCCGTCCTTGATCTGTCGATGGGCGCGCACAGCCCCGATGGCTCGGTGTTCGAGCTGACTTGGACGGCGCCGCCTGCCGGGCGTGTGGTCATCTACCGTGGCCAAATCGCACCCAGCGCCGGCGGGGACACCGCCGAGTTGCCCGAAGCCGCGCTTGACCAAATCGGCCTCGGCCCGGAACTGCTGTTGACACAGCCGGTTTCGCAGCGCCAGGACGAGCAGGGCCGGCCGCGGGCGGTGATGTCAGGGGTGTCGTGGCCGGGCAGCTGGAGCCGGGCCTACTTCACCCCGGTGACCCTATTGGCTGGGCGCGCGCTTTTGGGCAAGACTCTGTCGTCGGTGCGCACCGGCGTCATCGGCGACGTCGATCTGGCCGAATACTGCAACAAGCAAGCGCTGACCTTCGATTGGCCCGCTGGCGCGGCGGCGGTGGTCGTGCATCTGGCCCCCAAGGCCCACGATCCACGAAACGGGCTGACCGGCAAGTCATTTGAGATCTCGCTCGAGGAATACGAGAAATATGGCGGACTGCAGTTCTCCAAGCAGGAGCTGCCCGCCACCGGGTGCTCGCTGCACCTGGCGCCGGTAGCGTTCTCGGCCGGGCGCCGCGTCGTCGGTGCGATTCGCAGCGTCGAGTATGCGGGGCTCGTGCGCCTCCAGTACGCGGTCCGGATCGGCCGCGACCCCTACGGCTGGCCCACCCACGCCACCATTGCCTTGCGCTCGCAGTATGACCTTCCCGGCTCTCCCGCGTTTGTCCTGATCAACAACCCGCAGCGCATCCCGCTGTCGATGCACGACGGGCAAGCCGTCGACGCCGCACCGGTCAACGAACACGGCCAGACCATCGGGGAAATGTCGAAAGAACTGCGGTGGTCGGCGCTGACCACGCACGGCGCCGGCGAGATGTGGGCGGCGAATCTGCATGGTCTGAAGGGCTGGATCCGGCTGTTCGTAAACACCCCGTCGCCTGCGCGGCTGCGCACCATCGCACTGCTGGACCCGCCCGTGGAGAACCTGCGGCTCACCGCGGCGGCATCGTGAAAATCCGCTACGGCCAGCTGGCCTACACATCGTTCGACAAGCCCGGCTCCGTCGGCGGCTGGCAGATCAAGGAGGTCAGCGGCGCGTTGAGCGCCGCGGAGGCGCAAAAACTGGTGGCGGGGGTGCGCACCGCGTTTGATGCCGTCGACCCGCTGCCCACCTACCCGTTACCTCAACAGCTCGAGCGGGGCCCGCGGCGGTTGGCATATCGGCGCATCGATGCCCACAGCGCCGGTTACTGGCATACCGTCCCGGCAGGCCCTGACAACACCGGGCGACCCGGCAACGTGTTCGCGCATGCGTTGCTGGACCGAGACCCCGAGGCGGCGCCGCGGTGCCGACCGATCCAGTGCTGGCGATCGCCACAGTGGCTGTGCCCCTACGGCGCGGCCGCGGTCGCTCGCGCCGTCCTGCCCGACGAGGCCCCCCGCCCGGCGGCGGCGGTGACCAAGGACAGTGTGGTGGCGTTCGCGCTGGACACCAGCACGTGGCGGCTGGCCACGCTGTTCGGGCTGCTCGACGCGGTCGGCGCCGCGCTCGACGGCGGCCCGGCGGTGGTGCTCGGCGTCGAATCCACGGACGCGGCCGCGCAGTGGATCGGCCTGGTGAGCTTCCTGATGTCGCCCGGCACCGCCGCCTGCCTGAACTTCTCCACCTTCGATCGGGCCGACCAGCTTGGTCTGGAGCTGCAGAGCACGCAGCACCTGACCGCGGTACCGGTCGTTGACCTGCCGGGGATTCCGGCCGGGGTGGTGGTGATTGACGAGACCGCGACTCTGTCGTTGGGGGAGCTGGGGGGAGAACCACACCGCACTGCGACCGGGCAGCCCATTGCGGTGACCCCATGGTCGGCGATGGCGCAGGTGGTGCTGCTCGAGCCGAGGTCGGCGCGCGCCGTGCTCGACGACATCGACCGCTTCGCCGCGCAAATCGAGGACAGCGGCCTTCCCCCGGCCTGGCCGATGGCGATGGCGGTGGCGGCCGCCCCCGAATACGCCGATGCCCACGCCGAAGCGCAGACGGTGATCGCAGCGCACACTCCCCGCGGCGTGGCCCCCGGCTCGGCGGCCGGCACCACCATTTCCAAAGTCCTGAAAGCGTTGGTCGGCAACAGCACAGCGGATGCCTGGCACGCGGTGCAGCACGCACCCCCTGGCGCGGCCTCCGAACACGCCGACCTGACCTACTTGCGGCGGGCTATCGTAGATGACACCTGGCTGAATCAGCTGGGCCCAATTCCCCTCGGCCCGCGACGGTTTCAGCCGACCTCGGTGCCGGCAGAGTTGTCAGCGGCGGTCGGCCCCGCCCTGGAGCGGGCGCGCGGCGTGGGCCCAGACCAGGTGGTGCGGCTAGTCGATCTTCTGATGCGCGCCGGCGTGGATGACGATCAGCTGTCGGCTGCGCTCAGCCGCGAAGTGGTGGCTTCCCTTTGCGATACGCAGTCCGGTATGCGGCTGATCCACCGGCTCGGGCAGCGCATCGGCACCGAGGCTCGGCTGGCGCTGGCCGCCGAATCGCTGAAGGTCACCGGTCACTGCGACGGCTTGACTGACCTGAGCGATGAAGTGCTCGATTGGCTCTCCGAGGGCATCTCCGCGCCCGCACCGACCGAGCTGACACAGGCTCACCCCGGGAACGCCACCTGGAACCGTGCGGTGCTGCGGGGGGCGCGCACCCACCACCGGGGGGCAGCCGATGCTGCGGACCGCCGCGCGTGGCTGTGGTGGCTGCGGATCTGCGGCTCGCAACGCTTTGAACAGGCGGTCGCGGCAGAAGTATGGGAACCGGCCGACCTACTCGCGGCTGCCGGGGGCGCCCCACCGGGCCTGTCCGTGCTGCCCACCCTCCGAGGAGCACCGGACTCGGCGGCATTGGCTGCGTTGGCCTCCGCGGTGTTGGAAGCCAACGCCAACGACACCGCTGCGGCGTGTGCGGCGGTGCGACTGTTCGAGCCACGAATCTGGCTGCAGGAAGGGAACATTGAGACTAATCTGGCATCCTACAGCCCGCACGTAAACGCCGCGCTCCAGGTGCTGGGACCCGACCGGTTGCATCCCGACTTCGTAGTGCGCCTACTGACCTTGGCTGTGGTCGCGACGATCGCGGGTCAGCCTTATCCACCTGGTTGCGCGGCGCTGGCCGCGGATCCGGCGCTGGCCGCCCGCGCAGTTGCGCACGTGGTGGCACTGGTCGACGGACACGTCATCATCCCGGCTGTCGTGCTGGCAGCCAGTCTGGTCAGGACCGCTTCGGAGGAAACGGGGCCGTCCGCCGTAAGTGTCGACCACCTGTTGGCGCAAGCCGCCCAACAAATCGCCGCCACCCGCGACTTCACCGACGAGGAAATTGGTGACGCGGCGGAATTGATGGCGAAGATGTCGGGCGTCGACGCAGAGGGCTCATCGCTGCGCCGCAACCGAAAGCTGGTCACCAAGCTGCTGGCGCGCCGCGCGGCGGCGCCGCCGTCACTGGCGGCCCGGATTCGGGGGAATCGCTGATGCCGATTTACGTTGTGGGAGTGTCGAATCAGCGTGTGCCTATTCCCAATCAGGCGCTCGCGGTGTCGATCACTGGTTCGGTTCGGGGTGCCGAACTGGACCTGCGTACCGCAGCGGAGCAGCCGGTCGTCCGCCCAACTGCGCATCACGCGGTGCTGCCCAGGATCACCGGCGAGGTGACGATCGGAGTGCGACCGGTCGGGGCACCGAGATTCGGGCCCGGCACCGTCATTCATCTCGCGATCGCGCACGACAACCCCGCGGAAGTCGACCCCGTGCAAGTGTTGTTCGACCCAGTCGACGTCAGCGGCGACTCGGCATTGATGTTCGCCGTGTTGAGGCCACAGGGATCCCACATCGAGGTAGCCATCAGCGCACTGGCCGATGTGCAGCTGAGTGCATTGGGGTCGGCAGCGCGCAGTTCGGCGCGCCAGGTGATTGGGCGTGGACCTTCGCAGTCCGACGGGTCGGTGCTCGTGGCGCTGGACATCTCGGCGTCAATGCGTCCGTGGTTCGATGACGGCAGCGCGGCCGCGGCCACCGACATCGTGGTCGGGGTTGTCGCCGCGGCCGGCATTCGCAATGTTGCGGCGGCGCTCGTCGGGGCGGAAGTCACACCGGTTGTGATCGATGCGCCAGGCGGTGCCGGCTCTGATGTCGCGGGGCTGGCCGACGCGGTGCGCCGGGCGCGGCCGCGCTGGTCCGCGGGGGCGCGCTGGTCGCGCCTGGCGACGGGCCCTCGCATTATCGCCTGCGCCGATTCCCCGGCTTCCGCTGTGCGGCAGGGATTTTCGGTGATCGGCTTGTCCAACGACCGTCGGTTCGACGCGATGGGGGCGCGGCTGCCGTCGCCGCGGCAGGGCCAGGACGCGTCTGACGAGTTGCTCGTGCACCCGCAGGTGTTGGACCGCATCACCGCCGCCCTGCTGAGGGCGTTGACGTGACGAAGTGCCCGCGGTGCTTTTCGGTGCTGACCCCGCATCGGTACCTGTGGATGATGCCGCCACGATCCGGGGGCCCCCGCTACCTGGACGAGGTGGGATCGGCATTCCTGGGCGCGCCCGCGGAGTGCGGGCCCTTCTACAAGTGGGACCGCCTGCCGGGCGATCACAGGCCGCCACCGCCGCCGACCGACGCCAGCCGGGCGCTGCAAGGCCCGGTGGTCGAGGTGTGCCCGGTTTGTCACTACCAGCTGCCGGACGGCTGGCGTGTCGGGCACGCCACTTGCATCGCCATGGCCGGCGCCCGCGCGACCGGCAAAAGCCTTTACATCGCAGTGCTGGTCAAACAACTCGAGCTATTGTGTGAAAACCTCGGCTTCTCAATGGAACCCGCGACCCGCGCTACGGCCACTGCGTATTCCACGCATTATGAGACACCGCTTTTCGCGCATCGCGGACTGATTCCGCCCACCCCGACGGTGCACACTCAGGCGTCGTTGCAGCGGGAACCGCTGATTTTCAGCATCGGTGTCTGGCAGGGTGTGCGGCGCTATCTGGTGCTGCGGGATGTGGCCGGTGAGGACATGGAGACCGGCGACCTGAGCGCGCCACCGTTTCGGTTCTTTGCCAACGCCGATGCCGTGTTCTTCATGTTCGACCCTTTGCGGGTCAAGGCGATCCGAGACCAGTTGCAGGATCTGTTGCCAGCCCAGATATTCAGCGGCGGCGATCCGCGCACTGTGTTGAACAACGTGATGTTGGCGATCGGCGGCGGGCGGCCCCGGCTCGCGGTGATCCTTTCGAAGTTCGATGCGCTGCGGGTACTGCGTGACGTGGAAGGCTCCGAGTGGAGCTTGATCATGTCCAACGCCGGCGCGGCGTATCTGCGTGACACTTCCGACGCCCAGCACTACGACGAGGCAGGCGGCCGGCTGCTGCATGAGGAAGTACGCAGCCTGCTGACGCGGCTCAACGCGGCATCGATGGTGGCTGCGGTCGAAAACCCTTCTACTGGAACGCGATTGGTGTATCGATACTTCGTGTTGTCGTCGCTCGGGCAGCCGCCCAGTGGTAACCGCCTGCACGCACGGGGTATCGCCCCGTTCCGTTGCGCGGACCCGGTGCGTTGGATCACATCGAGTTTCGGGCTGCTGTGAGTCTTATCGGGGGTGGCGGGTCGCGAAAGCGGCGTGATCACACCGCTGGCAGGCTTTTTGAAACCGGTGGGTGTTGGGTCGAAGAGGAGGGACGCCAATGACGCACGGCGGCTGCGGTGGGGGCCCCGCCGCCCCATCCGGGGGTGATCCGTTCGGTGGAGATGATTTTGCGGGTGACCCGTTCGGCGCCCGACGGCCTGGTGCCAGCGCATCGCATGGGCCGGCGCCGACTTCCCAGCACCAGGAAACCAACACGCTGGCCACATTGTCTGTGGTGTTCGCATTCGTGTTCGCCCCGGCCGGGGTAATTCTCGGCCATCTGGCGTTGGCACAGATTCATGAGACTGGGAACCGTGGGCGGGATCGGGCGTTGGTCGGGGTCACGTTGTCGTATGTGTTCATGACCGTGGTCGTGGTGGCGCTGGTGGTCTCGGCCGCCGGCGTCCATGCGCGGTAATCGGCGGTCGCCTGGCGCGGCCGCTACTCTCGATGCAATCGGGTGAGGTGCGCAGATGACCGGCGGCGGGTATGGCGGCCCTACGGGCCCATACGACGGCGATCCGTTCGCCGCCGATCCCTATCCGCAGCCTCCGGTCATTTCGGCCCCACCGCCGCCTGCTCGTCACAAGGCCAATACGTTCGCAACGCTGTCGGTGGTTTTCGCATTTCTCTTCGCCCCTGTGGGCGCGGTGCTCGGCCATCTCGGGCTGGCTCAGATCCGGCGCACCGGGCAACGGGGCCACGACCGGGCGCTGATCGGGCTGACGTTGTCCTATGCGTTCATCCTCATTACGGTCGCCGCGCTGGTCATCTGGGCGGTCGTCGGCATGTGGCCGGAGCGGTCCTCCACCGTGGCGACGTCCCCACCTCCTGCGACGAGTTCGGCCGCCCCGGATGAGCGACTCGTCAGCGCCGCCCAACTGCCGAAGCTGTTGCTCAGCATCGACGAGGTCAAGGAGGCGGTCAATGCACCCAACCTGGCCAAGGTCGAGGATGGGGCAGGCCTGAGCGGCGACAAGGGCATCAACGTCACCCCCCGCGAATGCCTCAGCTCGTTATTCGGTGGAGGCGCGTCGGCATATGAGCGCACCGCCGCTCGCGGGGCGTTCACGCGGGCCATCACCGGCGACGGCAACGAGGGTGTGATCCTACTGAACGAGGCCATGTCGACATTCGAAAGCGCCGCCGCCGCAAGTCAACTGGTGGCACGAGTGGTCGGCCAGTGGCGTGGTTGCGCGGGCAAGTCGGTGACCTTGATCGTCGACGGCAACCCCCTCACCCTCGATGTGGGCGAGCCGATCGAGAAAGGAACGGTCATGGTGCTGCGCAATACGCTGCGCAACGGTACGGCCGGTTTCAGCAGTGACCGGGCCATCGCGGCCAAGGCCAATGTGGTCATCGACTTGGACGCGGAGGGGTTCGACCTCGGCGACAGCCTCGAAACGATTGCCCACCTAATCCTGGAGCGGGTGCCGAGCTAAGCCGCGAGTGGGTAGCTGACCGCGTTCACCAGGGCGGCGGTGGCGGCAAGGTCACCACCTGAACCCGGCGGCGATTGCTGAAGGCGACGGTCAGCCATATCGAGGCCCAGCCGCCGCACGCCCAGAAGGTCAGTAGCGTGAGCACGGCGTGCAGTGCATGGTTGGGGCCGGCCCCCACGATGCTGGTTTGCATGGGTACCCGCTGCGGCGGATGTCGGAGTGGCGCAGGCTGCGATGACGTCTTCCAACGGTATCCATCGTGCATTGCGCACCTAATTGACCGCGCGCCAATTCATGGCTCCGCTAGCCCGATCAGACAGGCAGCGAGAACCCCAAAATGAGAATTCTCTGGTGCCTTCTCCACGCATTCGTATTTCGCCCATTTACTTGAGCACTGACCGCCGCCTAGGTGATGATCCTCTCGTCACCGACGTCGTACTCGGCAACCGTGGCTGCCAGGATCGCGGCACCCTGTTCGTCGCTGGGACCGCTGCCGCGGAACGCCTCGACCGCGGCTATCGATTCCCATCGTTCGAAGACGTTGATTCGGCCAGGGTCGAGCAGGTCTGCCGACAGCGAGAAGTCGAGGCAGCCCGGTGTCCGGCGCGCCTGCCGCACTACCTCGACGCATCCCGACAGGTAGTCGTCGCGTTGCTGCGCGTCGACCACGACGTGTCCAGCGACAATGACCATGGGGTCTCCTTCGTCTGTGCGATCGAACTATCACCTGATATGACTGCACTTCGGGTCAGAAATCACCGCCGAGCGTTGGGTGATGAAGAATGGGGAAGGCATGAATCTTCGAGAGGCACGACAAGTCCTCGGCTCGCTCGACACCGATCCCGACGCCGCGCGCGTGTTCGGAGAGGTGTACGAGACCGCTGACGGGGCAATGGTCATCCCGGTCACCAGTGTGCGCGGAGCATCCAGACCCGGCGTCAGCGACGGCCGATCTGCCTTGCACGCCAGGCCGGCAGGCGTGTTCGTGATCAAAGACGGTAAGGCGGCCTGGGTGCCGGCAGTCGACGCAGGCCGCATCGCGATGATGGGAATTCTGGTCGGCCTGGTGTCGGCGGCGCTGGCCGGCGTCGCTATGGTTCGTCGTCCGCCGTGGCCCGATCTGCACGGCGATATCTCGCGCTCGCGCTAGCCCGCCACGCCGCCGCGAACGCGGCGATGATCAACGCCGCCAGCGCGACCAGCCACGGCCACGCCCCGTGCTGGTGGACCCAGCCTGCGATCGCACCCTGCACGCGACCGGCGGCCGCGATCACCGGGTCTTCGGGATTGCCGTTGCCCGCGAAGAGCCGAATTTCGTACAGGCCGTAGTAGCCGACATAGATGCCGACAACCAGCAGCAGTGCTCCGCTGATCCGGTTGACATACGGCACAATTCGACGCATCCGGTCGACGGCAGCCGAACTGGCCAGCGCGGCGGCCACCGCGAGCACCCCGACCACGAGAGTGAAGCCGGCGGCATAGGCGACGTAGACGGCCATGCCGCCGAGAACCGAGCCACCGCGAAGCGCGGCGGCGGTGACTGCGAGGAACGGCCCGACCGTACACGACAACGATGCAACCGCGTAGCTGATCCCGTAGGTGAACATCGAGCCCAGCCGCGCCGTCGGTGCCCAGCGCGCGCCTCGTGCCGCGCCACCCAGCATCGTGATCTCACGGCCCGCAAGCAGCCAAATACCAAGGGCGACAAGGACGATGCCGATCACCACGGTGACGTACGGCAGATAACGCTGCACGGTCGCGGCCGCCGACACGGTCAGGAGGCCGAATCCGCCGAACACGGCGAGGAATCCGGCCGCCATCGCGGCGGTGGCCGTCACCGCCCGGGCCACGGCGGCGTGTCGATCAACATCCTCGCCCCGCACCACCAGGGCCAGATACGCGGGCAGCATGGCGAAGCCACATGGGTTCAGCGCCGCCAATAAGCCAGCGCCGAAGGCCAAGCCCACCAGGTCTTGGTCCACGGTGCGCGGCGACCTAGGACAGCGCCGCTACCCGGTCGGACAGCTCCTGGATGGGCATGGCCGCGGTCGGGTTGTTCACGAACGTCGACGAGCCGTCGGCACGGTAGAACACGTAAGCCGGCTGCCACGGGACGTTGTAGCGGGCCCAGATCGACCCGTCGGCGTCGTTGAGGTTGGTGAAATTGAGGTGGTACTTCGACACGAAGCCCTGCATGGCCGCGACGTCGGAGCGCGCCGCGACGCCGACGAAGGTGACGCTGGGATTGGCCGCCGCGACCTGGCTGACGCCGGGCGCCTCAGCGTTGCAGAAGGGGCACCACGGCGTCCAGAACCACAGCACGGCAGGCTTGCCAACGAGGCTCGCCCCGCTGAACGGCGTGCCCGACAGCGTCGTCCCGGTGAACTGCAGCCGGTCGTCCGCGACCGCCGCAGGCGGACTGACAAGCCCGAACGCCAGCGCAGCAGCCACCGCGCAGAGTGCGAGTGATCTGTTCAGTCGCGGGAATCGTCTGCCCATCCCCCATCTCCTTCGCTCAAGCGGCAGCGCGTGGATGTCCTGCGTCGCACACTTCTAAACACGATGGCACCGCCGTAGCGGTTCACGTCCGGAAAGGGTCAGATGTCGCTGGAAAATGGCCTGGCGAAGGCGTTTGGGCTGACGAGCGAACACCCCGACCGAATGGCGCTGCTCTCCGACGACGTCAGTTCTGCCGCGGTACCAGTTCCGCCACGAACCGATCGATGAAATCGTCGATGTTCGCCTGCTGGGCGGGTCGGATCACGAACTTGGTCAAACCCGCCGCCAGATATGCGTCG
>Ga0164309_10000412_pt1 | contig 23794 bp, 25 predicted proteins | sample Whisoiple_247_MG_FD_109984 | JGI IMG/M metagenome (GOLD analysis project Ga0164309, IMG submission 109984) | Soil microbial communities amended with fresh organic matter from upstate New York, USA - Whitman soil sample_247_MG | ecosystem: Environmental > Terrestrial > Soil > Unclassified >...
ATCGAGCAGGCCTAGAGCGCCGACCAACCATCGGCGCTCTAGAGCGCTCGATACAAGTCCAAGAAGGCCCGAGCCGCCTTGGGCAAACTCGCTTGCCAGTCGTTTGCAGCGGAGTGATCGGCGCCGTCGCTGACGTACTTCGCACAAGCGAAGGGCACACTCTCATTGAGGCAAGCCTTGGCCAACGCATAGGCTTCCATATCGATCACGTCACAAGCCAGGCCCGACACGCCAGTCTCGAAGCGATCGCCCGTGCCGCAGACGCCCTCGGGCAACCCTTGAAAGACCGCGGGAAAGGCTAGCGTCGCAGGCAGCGCCTCGAACGGCGTTTCGCCGAGCGCGAAGCCGAGGCCAGTGACGTCCATGTCGCGCTGCACGAACTGACGGCACGCAACCACGCTGCCTGTCGCCAGAGTCCGACTGCCTGCGGTACCGAAATTCACGACAAGATTCGGCAAGGCATCTTGGGCGCGTAGCGCCGCGAGCCGGCGCGCCAAGCCAAGCGCCGCGTTGACCTTGCCGAGGCCCGTATAGAGCACGCTCACACCGGCCTGCTCGAACAGCCCTTGGCCCTCGATCTCCAAGGCGATCACCACGAGGGGCAACTGCTCAGCCATAGTGGATCACCGTCCGCGCCGACAGATCACGCCAGGAAAAGTCCTTGATCAGCCCAATGTCGATCAGCACGCCAATGCCGGTTACAGAGTAGCCTGCAAGCTCGCACAGCGGTGCTGCGGCGAGCAGCGTGCCTCCGGTGGCGAGTACGTCGTCGATCAACAGCAAGCGACCGCTGCCCGGCTGCATTTCGAGCACGCCCGCGCCGTACTCCAGGTCATACGCAATATCGACGACCGGTGGGGGCAGTTTGCCCTTCTTGCGCACCGGGACGAACCCTTTACCGCGAAGGATGGCCAACGCAGACGCAAGCACGAAGCCGCGCGACTCGATGCCCGCTACCGCGTCGAAGCCCGCCCATTCCTCCGCGCTGAACAGGCCGTCGAGTGCCCGCACCGTGTCGGCGAAATGCGACCGCAACAGCGGACTGATGTCGCGGAACAGGATCCCGGGGCTCGGGAAATCAGGCACGTCGACGACGTGGCGCGCAAGCTCGTTCATTGCGGGAACTTAGCCACGACTCGGCCGGGGGTGGAAGGCTCAACTTGGGCGGCGGCAGCGGCAAGGTCGACGCGCAATACCGCCTGCGAGCTAGAAAACTCGACATGGCTGCATCCCGATCTCGGCGCCTGGCCGAGGCTGAACCGCTAGCGTTTTTTCTTGGGAATGAGGGCGCGCAAGCGATCCGCCTGCGGGCTGTCAGGATGAGCGGCAACGAAGTCCGCCGCGGCCTCCCTGGCGCGCGAACGCTCACCGCGAGCGGCGAGTGCTTCGATTTCGAGCACGCTTGCTTCCGTCAAGAAGACGCCGTTCGGCCAAGTGGCTCGGTAGTGCGCAATCTCGCCCAAGACTGCGGATGGGTCGCCGCCAGCGAGGGCGACCCGAGCGCGATCCAACGATTGCACTTGCGCGGCGAGTGACGAGTCAGCGGATGCTCGCGCGGGTGCAGCAGCCGGGACAGGTGCAGCAGCGGCGTGCGCGGCTCGCCGAGCCGGCGCGACCGCGAACGAGCGGGGCGTGGTCAACGCCGTTCCCTGTCCGACGCTCCTCGTCGCGGTCGAACTTGCTGCGACAGCGACGCTCGCCGCATCGCCAAGTTTCGCTGGCTTGGACAATGCCGCGGGCGCATGCGCTGAAGCGCTCGCACGCGAAGGCTCGCCGGCGCGCGCTGGAAGCGCCGACGCGACTGCGCCTGCAGCCCGCGCCACCCCCGGTGCGTGGACGACCGCGCCTGGAGGCACCGGCTTGGCCGGCTCACCACGCAACAGCAGCGTGCCAGCACCTACCAGCAAAGCTCCAGAAAATCCGAACACGAGCTTCGCGGTCAACGAACCCGACCAGCGCGCGGCGCCGGCGGCGCCTGCAGCACCGAGCACCGCCGCAGCCGGCAACGAAGCGCCGACGCCGACGCCGATCCCGACACCGAGCGCCGAGGCAACCTTGGCATAGGCTTCCGGAGACGGGCCATCCGACTCCGCCGAGCCGAGCAGCGCGCGAGTGAACTCGTCTTCCAACGGCGGCAACGAACTGCGGCTCATCGCGCCACTCCTCGCGGGTTGAGCCGAGCCTTGAATTTGAGCGCCGCGCCTTCGAAGGCCTCACGAGCGCGCCTCAAACGCGAAGCAACGGTGCCGATGGGAATGCTCAGCAGTTCCGCAATCTCGGGCGAAGACATGCCCTCGAGTTCGTACAGCACGAAGCACACGCGCAGGTCGTCGGTCAGCTCGTCCAGCACGCGGTCGAGCAATTGACGCAGGCGCTTTTGGTCGAGCAACGCCTCTGCGTTGGGTCGAGGGTCCACCCCCTCGGGCATACTGTCGTCTTCGGCGCACTCGCGGCGAGCCCCGAGGGCGCGTCGCGCGTTCGCGGCCACGCGCACCGCGCTCGCCAATAGGAACGCGCGCTCACTCCCGGGCGCGATGTCAGACAAGCGACGCGCGGCGATGATGAACACTTCCTGCGCCGCGTCATCCGCACTGTTCTCGGGGACTCCGAAGCGGCGGACGATCCGCCAAACATCGCGAAAGTGCGCGCGCAACATCTCGGCGACGCGCGCGTTGTCGAGCTGTGCGGCCGCGGCTGCCGCGCAAGTGAGCCGCGGGCCGGAAACCGGCTCGGAAGTACGGCGCCGCTCAGCCTCCCCCAGCGCGCTAGCGGCCGACGAGCCCGCCCCCTCGTCGAACCCCGCCCTCGCCAGTGCCATCTCTGAGCGCATCGCCTTCGTCATGGTCCATGTGAAGCCGGGGAAAGATCGATCACTGGAAGCGGTACGATAACCCGATCCGGCCTAAAAGGCCCGTCGCCGGTGGGGTGAAGACGCCGCTGAAAGAGCTGCGGTTCAGCGGCACGGTCAGCCCGCCATCGAGCTGAAAAGACAGGACTTCCGCGAAAGACGCTTCGGTGCGCAAAAACGTGCCGATCGCGGTCCAGGTCTTGGTTTCGGACTTACCGTCCACTTCACCACCCAGGAATCCGCCATCAAAGAACGCGCAGGGCCGGATGAACAGAGGCGTCTCCTCGGGCCAGCGAGCGGGGCAGAGCGCAAAACGGAAGGTGAACCAATCGAAGGTGGTGGTCGCGCCATCGCTGATTTGAGGGCTCGACGTGATCGCGCGAATGGCCGACAGAGACAGCAGCGGACGCCAAGCGGAACCTGGATAGCCCTCGGCGTCCAAGGAGACGCTGAAGCCGTAACCGGGGTTGGGCGCAATCGCGCTTTCGAAGCCAACTCCCGCGCCGATCCCAAAGGTCCATCGCTCTTTCGGGTCGGGCGGCGGCGCTAAGAATTCAGGAGCCGGTTCGTCAGGCACGTGCCGCAAAACGTGCTTCGTCGGGCGCGGTGCTGGGGGCGCCTTGTCGTCCCAAGGTTGATTCGGATCGGCGGCAAGTGCCGCGATCAACGCCAGCGCCGTGACGACGTCCGTGCAGGTCGGACCGCGCACTTCACGCACCATTTCACGACCGTCCGGCGAGCGCGCGGTCAGCCGCCCCGTGGCGTCGCCCCCGTGTTCAGCGAGTTCGGCATAGAAGCCGAGCGCGGGCTCGGCCCCTTCCGCCAAGCGCAGTCCAGGCGCGCGAGTCTGAATTTGTCGCGCAAATTCCGCGGCGTCCGGGCATGCGCCGTCCGCCCAATACTCCAGACGAAAAGCCTGACCGTGCTTGGCAGCGTGGGCCGGCAGCGCAAAGCACACGAGCGTTAGCCCCAACGCCCAGCTGCCCCCGATTGCCCCGCGCTTCATGGCTACTCAGTCGACCGTTCGGTTTCGGGCGCCGCATCATCCAGTTGCACGACCATCGTGGCAACACCTCGCGCGACCGAGTGCAGGTGAAAGCCAAAGCGCTCGTACAGCAAACGCGCCACGTTCTCGATCTCGACGCTCAAGCTCACGCGCGGCACGCCATCTTCACGCGCCCGGCCGAGGACGGCGAGCAAGAGCGCGGTTCCCACCCCGTGACGGCGAAATTCCTTGCGCACACCAATCCCGAGTTCGGGTGTTCGCTCGTCGACGAAGCCGGAAAGGTGATCGGCGCGTGTCCACGAGCGCAGCCAGGCCGCGCCGATTCGCTCACCTTGTCCGTCGGTAGCTACCATCCCCAAATCACCGGAGCGCCCCCAGCCCTCGAATACCTTGGCGACTTCCGGGCGAGCCATTGCGTCGTCCATGGTCGGGCGAGGCGACGCGGCGCGCCAGTACAGGGCCTCGAACAACATCTCGCGCAGGAACTCTGCGTCATCAGGGCGCGTACGCCGAATAACGAGCGTTTTTACCCAATTTTTTTGAGTGCTGGGCATCCGGCGGCAGGCAGATCGAAAAAGCTCGAAAGTGGTTGTTGGAGCTCGGGAGAGGACAAAAACGGGTTCGGGGCTCGACCCCAAATTCGTGGATGAACTCGGAAAAGGAAGAATCCTATCAGTGACACAAGAGGGTTCGCGCCGTCAATTGACGTCGCCCGGCGCCGCGGATCATGAGACTATGAGAACGGCTCATGCTGAGGCACAGAAACGGTAGCCGATGACGTTCCTGGAAGATGCACCCGGACGTTTGCTCGCCGGCAAGTACGAGCTGATAGAGAAACTCGGGCAAGGTGGCATGGCTGTCGTCTGGCGTGCGCGCACCCTGGGCGCAGCCGGTTTTTTCCGCAACGTCGCGCTCAAGCGCATCGAATCCTCCGTGCGCGGCTTCGAAGAAGTCACGGAAATGTTCATCGAGGAGGCGCGGGTCGGCGCCGCGCTTCAGCACCCGAACATCGTGCAGGTTCACGACTTCGGTGAGGACGAGCAAGGTCAGCTGTATCTCGTGACCGAGCTCGTGGAAGGCATTCACCTCGGCCGCTACCTGGTCAGCTTTCGCGACCACCAACTGGAAACGCCATGGCAACTCGTCACCGCAATGATGATCGAAGTGCTGCGCGCACTCGAAGGCGCTCACAATCGGGTCGATGAGCAGCGAACGATCTCGCCGATTTTGCATCGTGACGTCACCCCGGGAAACATTCTGCTGGCCGAGACGGGACAGGTGAAGCTCGCTGACTTCGGCCTTGCTCGAGCCATGGACCGCGGTCGCATGACGCGCCCGAACATCGTCAAGGGCAAGCTCTCCTACCTCGCGCCAGAGTTGCTCATGGGTCTTGCGCCGACGGTACGCTGTGACCTGTTCAGCCTGGGTGTCGTGATGTGGGAGTCGCTCGCCGGCGAGCGATTGTTCGACGCTGCCACCGACGCGGACGTGGTCGCCAACATTCGCGACGGCAAGATCCCGCTGCTCAGCATGAAGCGCCCGAATCTCCCGATTGCCATTACCGCTGCCGTGCACCGAGCGCTCGAGCGGGATCCCGCGCAGCGCTTTCAATCCGCGCGGCAAATGTTGGACGTCTTGACCTCCGTGCTGCGCGTTCTGCCGGAAAGCGTCGACAGCCGCGCGCTCGCGCCGAGCGTGCAGGCAGCGCGCACGCGGCTGGCTCAGCGCTGAGCCTACGCCCCCTAGTTTGACGGCAATTTTCGCTTTTTTCGGGCGGGCGCGTGGATGAAATTGAAAATCGTTTTCAGTCCGCTACAGTTCCGATGACGTATCGATGAACCTCGCACAGACCCGGATCGGACAAGTGGTGACTGTCGCGCATGTCGCGGGCGACGGTTCGTTTCGACGCCGCCTGATGGAGCTTGGGCTCGTCCCAGGAACCCGCGTCGAAGTCATTGGCGTTGCGCCACTCGGTGATCCACTCGAGCTCCTGGTGCGGGGCAGTAGCCTGTCGATTCGGCACTCCGAAGCCGAGGGCGTTTCGGTGAGTTTGGGTGAGGCCTCGAGCGCCGAACGCGCGCCTGGGACCGCGAGCCGTAGCGAGGGCAACGGGCCCCTCGCTTCGCGTGGCCTCGCTCGCAGCGCGCCGTGACTCAACAAGAGCTCAGCTCGACCCCGGGTCGCGAGTCGAACGTCGCAGCGAGCGCGTCGGGCACGCCCTTGCTGCTGTTGATCGGCAATCCGAACACCGGCAAGACCACGCTCTTCAATCGCCTCACCGGGCAAAATGCCCGCATCGGCAACTACCCAGGGATCACCGTCGAGCGCCGCTCGGGGGATCTGACCCTGCGCGCGGATGGCGCGTCCCGCGTGGTGGAAGTGGTCGACGTGCCGGGTGCGTACTCGCTCAGCGCGCGCTCCGCCGAGGAGCAAATCGCGCTCTCCGCAGTGCTTGGATGGGCCGAAAATCCGCGGCCGGATCTGTGCATCGTCGTCGTGGACGCGGGCCAACTGGCGCGCAATCTGTACCTAGTCACCCAGCTCTTGGAGCTCGACGTCCGAGTCGTGGTGGCGCTGAACATGATCGACGAGGTGCGGGACAATCCGCCCAATGCCAGCGAACTCAGCCGTTTCCTCGGGGTACCGTGCGTCGCAACCGACGCCCGCCACGGCACCGGCATGGTCGAACTCGAGCGCGCAATCAGCCATGCGCTAACGCAACCTCCACGCACCGCACTGCGCATCCAATACCCGAGCGCGCTGGAGCGCGATCTAGAGCGCGTGGCGTCCGCGTTGCCCAGTGAATGGCACCAGAACGACGTGCGAGCCCGAGCCCTCGCGCTTTGGGCGTTGACCAGCATCGAGGCGGACGATGAATTGCAGGGCATCGATCCGAACTTGAGGGCGCGCTGCCTCGAGGTCCGCGCGCAGGCAGACCTGCGCGACATCGACCAAGAGGTGATCGCCACCCGCTACGCGTTGATCGACGCGCAACTACCCAAGCTCTACACGCGACTCGAAACCCATCCCAAGAAGCGACGAACTTCGGACCGGGTCGATCGCGTGCTCCTACACCCGGTGTTCGGCTTTGCGATTTTCATCGGCGTGATGTTGCTGATGTTCCAATCGCTGTTTTCCTGGTCCGATCCGGCGATTCGCTTGATCGAAAGCCTGACCAGCCTGTGCGCGAATTTCGTGGAAGCGCACATCCCGGAATCGATCCTGCGTGACTTGGTGACGCGCGGCGTGATCGGCGGCGTCGGCAATGTGGTCGTGTTTTTGCCGCAGATCTTGCTGCTCTTCTTCTGCATCGGGATATTGGAAGACTCCGGCTACATGGCGCGCGTGGCTTTCTTGATGGACCGCATCATGAAGTCGCTCGGCCTGCACGGACGCGCCTTCGTGCCCATGCTCTCGGGTTTCGCTTGTGCAGTACCGGCCATCTTGGCGACGCGCACGATGGAACGTCAGCGGGACCGGCTGCTGACGATGCTGGTCGTGCCGCTGATGACCTGCTCGGCGCGCCTGCCGGTGTACACGCTGATCATTGGTGCCTTGTTTCCTCCATCGCGCATCTTCGGTTGGTTGCCCGTGCAGGGGCTGCTGATGGTCGCGATGTACTTGTTCTCCACGACCATCACGCTGATCTCGGCGGGTGTATTGGGACGGACCGCCGTCAAAGGGCGCCGCATCCCGCTGATCTTGGAGCTGCCGCCGTATCGCTTGCCCAGCTTGACTGGCACTCTGCGCATGATGTGGCGACGGGCTGCGGCGTTCCTCAGAGACGCGGGCTCGGGGATTTTGCTGTTCACGATCCTGCTCTGGGCGTTGCTCTCCTTCCCTCGCCCGGCGCACCTAGATCAGCCGTTGCCGCCCGCCGCAGCCATTCACCAACAGGGCCGGCCGGTTACCAATCAGCCCGGCCAAGACGACTTGGCCGCAACGCCCCCGCCCTCGGCAATCGAGCAAAGCTACGGCGGGCGTCTCGGTAAGGCGATCGAACCCCTGCTGCGACCGCTCGGCTTCGACTGGAAGATCGGCGTAGGCCTGATCGGCGCGTTTGCAGCGCGCGAAGTGTTCGTCTCGACGCTCGGCCTCGTCTACGGCATCGGCGACGCGGACGAAAACACCACGCCGCTTCGCGACAAGATCCGTCAGGAGCGGCGCGCCGACGGCTCGAGCGCGTACTCACCGCTGATGGGGCTATCCCTCATGGTCTTCTTCGCGCTGTCTTGCCAATGCATGAGCACGCTGATGGTCGTGTACCGCGAGACGCGTTCGCTGCGCTGGCCTCTGTTCATGTTCGGCTACATGACTACGCTCGCGTACGTCGCGAGCTTGCTGCTGTATCAAGGCGGGCGGCTGCTCGGCTTCTAGTGCCCAAGAACATGCCCGAGTTTTCGCCCTTGGCGCGTGATTTCTATGCGCGGCCAGTGCTCACCGTGGCCAAGGCGTGCATCGGGAAATTGCTCGTCCACCACACCGAGCAAGGGCTGGTTGCAGGCCGCATCGTCGAGAGTGAGGCCTACCGAGGTCCGGAAGACCGAGCCGCGCATTCGTATGGCGGGCGGCGAACGGCACGCACCGAGGTCATGTTCGGTCCTCCGGGCTATGCCTACGTGTTCTTCGTATATGGCATGCATCACCAATTCAACCTGGTTACGACCAAAGACGGAGCGCCGCACGCGGTGTTGATCCGCGCCGTGGAGCCCGTGGTCGGTGTCGAGTTGATGGCCGAGCGTCGCAAGCTTTCGCCAAGCGCCCGCGAATTGACGAATGGTCCGGGCAAGCTGTGTCAGGCGCTCGGCATCGGCCGCGAGAGCTACGGCGTCGATTTGTGCGGCCGCAAGCTGTTCTTGGCCGAGGGGCCTTCGGTGCGCAGCGTGAGCGCCAAACGCGTCGGCATCGATTACGCCGGCGAATGGGCCGAAAAACCCTGGCGTTTCTACGATCCGAAAAGCCGGTACGTGTCGCGCACGGGTCCCTGATAAAACCCTCGGGTCGATGTCCGATCGTCCCTTCCCGCCTCGCAGTCAGTCCCGCCCCGCGTTTGCTGCCGTCGGCCCACGCGCACCGTCTCCACCGCCGGGTCCGTCGAGCGCACCGCAGCGCTTCATGGGTAAGCGAATCACGGTCTGCGTCACCGGCAGTGTTGCGGCATACAAGGCGGTGCTGCTCGTCCGCGCGCTGCAAAAGGACGGCGCGTTCGTGGAGGTCGTGCTCACACGGGCGGCGCGCGAATTCGTGGGAGCCGCGACTTTTTCTGGGCTGACCGGGCGTCGCGTGTACCTGGATGCGTTCGACGCGGATCATCCGGGCGAATTGCACGTCAGCTTGGCAGCGCGCTCGGACATGATCTTGGTCGTCCCCGCGACGGCGGACGTGCTCGCGCGGTTCGCGAGCGGGCGCGCAGACGATCTGGTCACCGCGCTGGTGCTCTGCGCAACTTGCCCAGTGCTCGTCGCGCCTGCCATGCACCCGAGCATGTGGAGCCACCCCGCGACGCAGCGCAACGTGGCTACGCTGGCCGACGATCGCCGCATCGGCTTCGTCGGGCCGACGGTCGGCGAGGTTGCCTCTGGCGATACCGGCCTCGGTCGAATGGCAGAGCCAGAGCAAATCGTGCAGGTCGCTTCCGCGCAGTTTTCTGGCATCTCTTTGACCGGAAAACACATCGTGATCAGCGCGGGGCCCACGGTCGAAGATTTCGATCCGGTGCGCTTCGTGGGCAATCGTTCGTCGGGCAAAATGGGCTTCGCGTTGGCCGAGCGCGCCAAAGTTCTAGGCGCGAAAGTGACGCTAGTCGCGGGGCCCGTGAGTCTGCCGACCCCCTTCGGCGTTCAACGTGTCGACGTGCGCAGTGCGCTCTCCATGCGCAGCGCGCTCTGGCAAGCGCTGTCCCCCGACCTATCGAGCGCGGACGCATTGATCATGACCGCGGCGGTGGCCGACTATCGCCCCGCTGAGAGCCACTCCACCAAGATGAAGCGCAGCGCCGAGCCGATGCACCTCGAGCTGTTGCCGAACCCGGACTTGCTCGCAGAAATCGGCCATGCCCGCAAAGACAAGACGCCTGTATTGATTGGCTTTGCCCTCGAGACGGACGTGGACGAAAAAGTGATTCAATTGGCACGCGGCAAGCTTGCCGCCAAACACGTCGATTTGGTGGTCGCCAACCACGCCTCGGAATCGCTCGCCAAAGACGACATCCGAGCCATGCTCGTCACCCCAACGGATTGCGATCCGCTCGGCCTGCTCAGCAAAGAACAAGCTGCCGATCGCATCCTCGGCTGGCTCGCCAAACGCCTGCGGGAAGTCGCGTGATGCGCGTATTGTTGACGCTCGCTCTGACGTTCGCAGGCATGGCGTACAGCTTCAGCGAAGCACGCGCCGGAAGTCCGTTGTTCTGGCTCGGCGTGAGCTTGCCCTACCTGCTGCTCACGGCGCTCGCGCTGCACAAGATGTGGGACGAAGGCACCCTGCTCGATCTGCTCACGCCGCGCTGGGGCGACCTCTCGATCGGCGCAGTGTCAATGATGGGCCTGCTGTTTGCGTCTTGGGCGGCGCGAAAAATTCTGTCGCCCGTCGGGAGCCCTCGTCAAGCTTGGCTGTTTCGCGTCTATCTGCAGCTCGGCAATCCCGAACACCTGCAACGCTCTACCGCGTACACGCTGCTCATTTTGGCCATCTGCGCGGCCGAAGAAATCGTATGGCGCGGCATGGTCTTGGGCGATCTGACGCAACGCTTTGGTCGTCGCGCGGCGTTGCCCTTGTCCGCGTTGGCGTACGGATTTTCCATTCTGCCCACGCTCTGGCTACTGCGCGATCCGGTGGCTGGCCCGAATCCACTCATGATCACGGCAGCCGTCGGCTGCGGCTTGGTCTGGAGTTTCCTCGCGGCGCAGCTCGGTCGCCTCACGCCGGTCGTGATCTCGCACATGGCGTTCACGTACTTCACCATCGTACAGTTCCATTTGCCGGGGTTGTAAGTCTTCCGGAGAATGGGGCGCTCACGATCCAGCAACGCACCTCTCAGAGCGCAGTGTCCCCGTCGTGGTACGGCTCCCTCAGGGATTGGCCGCCAAAACGCCAGAAGAGAGAGTGACCAGCCAACCTCCTTTTCAGGGGTCGCCGGAGCGAAGCCGAAAGGGCTCGGGGCCCCTTCACTCGTCGCCGGCGCGAACGAGCAAGCGGAAGCGTGGCCCGCGGAGCAACCTTGAAGGAAACAAAAACTGTGCAGCAACAATGCGGGGGGCTCTAGGCTCAGGGGATCCCGTCGCGGTGCGGGGATCATGCTGTGTGAACACAGTGAGCGCAGGCGTCATCGCACGGGGATCCCGTCGCGGTGCGGGGATCATGCTGTGTGAAGGTCAAACTTAATCCACGGGCTTCAACGTACCATTAATTGCGGCCGACCTCTATGCGGCGGGGCGCAATGTGCCGCGTGTTTCACGCTTTGGGGTCGGCACCCGCCGATGTGGACTTGTCCGGAAATACGGCTTGTCCGCCGCAAACAGACAGCGCCCCTTTTCGGACCGATTCGCGCGTCGCCATCGGTCTCTTCGCGGGCAAAGTCTTGTGCGAATCGGTCTCTTGCGCCGATCCCTCTGAGTTTCAGGCGCCAGAGGTGCGCGCGCTTGATGGCGATTTTCGCGGCGAGATGTAGCGCTCCAAAACATTGTCGAGCGTGACACGCTTCGTGACACCCGAAGGGGTGAAAGCGGTTGTGGGCTCGGCAGAGGAGCCTGAGATTCGAAACCTCGCTCCCACCGCGCCGCGCAAAGGGAACGACGTGATCCAACTGCACGAACGCCCTGGCATCGCAACGCCGGCCGCTTGCTGAGACAAACACGCATCTACCGCCGTCTCGTTCGTGAACCTCGCGCCGTACATCCGCGGACAAATAGCGTGTGCTGCTATGCGATGGTTTGGCTCCGCCTGGTGGAGTTACTCGGCTGGGTTGCGACGGCTTCACCACCGGATCGGCCACAGTCTGATTGGGGGACGTCGCATCCGTCTTGGTGCGGAGCACGGGTTTGGTCTTCGATTCGAGCTTCGTTCGCGACGTGTTGCGTCGGCGTCTCGCTCCGACGCCGAAGCGCCGCTTCTCTTCTTGCTGCACGAAACTCGCCGCCATCAGCTTCATCAAACTCGCCAAGTCGCCGTTCGGCAGCCGATGACTGGCGAGCGCCCGCGCTCGCTCGATTAGGTCGCGAAGTTCTGCATCCGCTGTGAAGTGCACGCCGAAGCGGTCGACTGAAAGCGGCTCGAGCTCTCGTGCACGCCGCCGCGAGTCGGAGCTCGCGGTGGCGCCTGATTGTGCCGCAGGTGCCGCAACTGGACCCATTGGTGGCGAAGGCGGATTCGCAGAAATTGCAGACGATTGCCCGAAAATCTGCCCGGACGATGTTTCGACACCCCCGGCCAGCGGCGCCAACGACTCGACCGCCTGAGCCACTGGTGGCGCCTGTTCTGCAACCGCCACGGCTGCCGTTCGCGTTGGAAGCCGACGAATTTGCTCCCGCACATCCGGACGCGGAAACCGCAGCGCAAGCAACTCCTCGACCTGTCGTCGAGTCTTCCCGCGACAAGCGTCCATCAGCTCGGTCGCATTGTCCGCCGTCAAATGCGGCGCCAGTGCGCACAACACGCACAAATGTAATTGTCCCCGAGCTATCTGCTCAAACGCACCCGGAAATCGCCGACACACACGAGCCGCCGCGACCCGCCGCCCAGCCGCGCCTTCACTCATGCCGAGCGCCTCGACACAATACGAGAACAACGACGCGAACCCCAGCTCGAGATGCAACATGCGCTCCTCGAGCTCCACCAAGTGTGCCAGCACCTGCGCCGTCAATTCGTTGCTCTGCCGAACCAACGACGACAACGCCGCTAACAGCTCCGAATTCCCCAATCGCCCCAACCGATATTGGTCATTCATGACTCCTGTTTAACATGCGAAATTTCGAGCCTCGCATTGCCACTCAGACAGTCGTTCGCTCGGCAAAATGCCTTTAAACGCGTCGCCTTCACGAAGACGCGACAGCGCGAACCCTCACGCCAACAACACCCCAAATCTAACAACAATCCCTCGTCGACGTCACCGCACGCCCAAGACCCGTCAACAACAATCAACACTCCAACCACCGAATCCGCAGCAAGGGCGGACCGAACAAGTGGCGCGCGCTCCACTCTCTGCGCGGTCACCCAAGCGATCGAAGCGTGCGCGCACCACTTGCGAGACCGCACGACGCTGCCCGAAACCTCCCCGTCGAGCCAACGCCCCGCAGCGGCGCCCCGCCACAACCCACGCGCCACGACGATCCCGCGCACACCGTGACTAGCACGCACTCCGATTCCGACTCCACCGGTGAAGTCCCGCCGCGCATCCCACCCTCGCCGGCCCCTCAGATCTCGAAACCTGCCCGTGGAGCCCGGCAGCGACGCCCGAAACAACCCGAGCACCACGACAATCCCGCGCGCCGCAACGCACGCGCGCTCCGACTCTACCGGTGGAGTCGCGCCATCGAGGTCGAGTGCCTTCACAGCGTCTCTTCGTCCGCGACGCCGAAGGCTGCGACGGTTGCGACGCCGCGCGTGACCATCAAAAAATTCACCGAGATCCATGAGCCCGCCTGCGCTACGCTGGGGGTCCCTTGAACGAATTTTTGTTGGGTGGCAGATGGGGTTTTGTGAGGTGTCTCTTGGCGGCACTCGCGCTGAGCGCGTGTGGAGGACGCGCCGATCTGGGCGAGACATCGGAAACACCGAGCTATGTCGGAAAGTGGAGAGTCATAGAAGCCACTTGCAGTGGTCCCCTGCAATTAGCCTTCGCCCAATCGTTCGAATTCGGAGTCGATTCGCTGACCAGCGAATTGAGCGCGCCGGGCTGCAAAGCTCGAACCCACTCCACAGTAACGGTGAACGCCTCCACGGTTACGATCGATCCGTCGACGATTATCGTCTCTTGCGATCCCTCGCCATGTAGCGCCACGGTGTCCGTCCTCTACGAAGGGCATCAGACCGAGGCTGGTTTCGCTTGCGATCCCAAAGGAGTGCCGGACACGCCCCCTCCATTCACGTACGAGCGCCAAGGCGACAAGCTCATAGTAAAGCCCGGCGGGTCGAATTGCGTGGCCACGTTCGTCAAGGAGTGAGGCGCGCCGCCGATCGTTGGCGTGGGCAATCCTTGTAAGTGATTGTCTGGTGTCTGTCGTGATCGGTGTGCGCTCGGTACCGCTTGTGCGGAGAGAGACGAACCCGGCGAAAAAAACTTCGCGCGTGACCTCTATTCTGTGAACTCGTGCGTGCCGTTTTTGCGGGGTGTGTCGCCACATCGAGTGCTGCGACCAAAGGACATCAAACTCAGCATGGCAAGCGTTCTCCGAATCACCCGCGCAAGTGCGCTCACCCTGATTTCGACCATTGGCCTGTGTCTTGCTGGCTGTGCCGCCCCTGCGGCCGCGCCGGCAGAAAACCCCAGCAACGTCGCGAAGGCCGAAAAGAAGCCGACCCGACCCGCTGCTGCACCCGAACAAGCCGAGGCCGCTGCGCCGAGTGAGGCCAGCGAAGAGGACAGCCCCAAGTTGCCCAAGCGCGAAGACGAAGAGCGCGACGGATTGCGCAAAGCCAGCCGTCCTCCGCTCGACATGCTGACCGGAAACAACGTGGTGTACGTGTTCAACTTCGCGGGTTCCAAGGTCGGGACATCGGCCAAGGAGCAATGTGAGAGCAAGAACGAGAACCCTGCTCAGGCGCGCGATTGCCTAGCCAAAGAACGCGGCAAAATCCCGGTGGAATCCGTGCGCTTCGTCAAGGACGGCGCGGGTCAGTATTGGTGGGTCACGCTCAACCGCTACAAGGGCAACCTGCTCAAGTGGCACAAGATTCAATTCGTGCCGGGTAAGCAAGACGCCGACACGGTGAGCCTGAGCTTGACCGGCAAGGACAAGGGCATCGCTCCGATGGCCCACGTTCCTGCCGCGCTCAACGTCGAGCTGCCGAACGACTACAGCATCGTGATCAAAGATCCGGAGTACGGACCGATGATGTACGACGCGAAGATCGGTTTGCTCGATCCGGAACAGTGACACGAGAGCGGAGCACCACAGGCCCGACGGTTTGGATACGTTCGGCGCCGACTGGTAATTCGTTGTAAGAGATTGTCGGACGGCACTCCACGCATGAAAGTCGCGTGTCAGGCTCTGTGTCATGCGCAGACTTCGGCTGCAGTGGGTGGTTGTCGCGGGGTTGATTCTGGTTACGCTCTTGGCATGGCGACCCGCCGCGCGGTATCTGCGCGCGGCGGAATTCCTGCGACATCTGCGTGAGCCCAAAGCCGGCGCCGCGGCGCCGGCGCCCGCGGTGCTCACGCGCGAGCTCAGCATTCCAGGCGAACGCGGGCCAATTCGGGCGCGCTTGTACTTCCGTGGAGACCGTCCGTGCGGCGAGGGCATCGTCGTCGCTCACGGCGTGCATTACCAGGGCATCGACGAAGGGCGTTTGGTGCCATTCGCTCGCGGGCTCGCGGAAAGCGGCCTTACCGTGCTCACCCCAGAACTGACTGAGCTTGCGGACTATCGCATCACGGACAGCGGCGTAGGAGTGATCCGCGACTCAGTGCGCTGGCTCGCGGAAGATCGCGAACATGTCCTCCATGAAAGCGTGGGCTTGCTCGGCTTCAGCTTTGCGGGCGGACTATCGTTGGTCGCAGCGGAGGATCCGACGACTGCCGAGTACTTGTCGTACGTCACGAGCGTCGGCGGTCATCACGATTTGCGCCACGTGCTGCGCTTCTTGGTCCACAACGAAATCGAAACGCCGAACGGCATCATGCCGCTCAAAGCCCATGAATACGGGCTCGTGGTGCTGCTGTACGGGAACCTCGAGCAGTTCGTGCCGAAAGCCGATCTCGAGCCGATGCGCGCCGGTCTCAAAGCCTGGTTGCACGAGGATCGCAAAGCCGCGCGAGAGTTCGCCAAGGCGCGCACCACGCCGGAGGCAAACGAGCTCTGGGAGCTGCTCGAAGCCGGCAAGCTGCAGTCGCTAGCGCCGCGCTTCGACGCGCTGCTCGAAGCGCAGCAAGCGCGGCTCGCAGCGCTATCCGCGGCGGGCAAACTCGCCAATATTCCGGTGCCGGTTTATCTGCTCCACGGCGCGCACGACAACGTGATCCCGCCTTCCGAGACCGATGCGGCAGCCCTCGAACTCGGCGCAGCACAACACTTGGCGCTCGTTTCACCGTTGATCGAACACGTCGAGGTGAGCAAGAGCGCCGATCTGGGCGATCAGCTGGCGCTGGTTTCGTTCATGGCCCAGATGCTCTGAGCCATGAACTCGCTGCGTCCAGGTCAGCCGGCGCTCAGCTTCGCCAGGTCTTCTTCGGAGATGTCGAAGTCCGCGTAGACGTTGGCAACGTCGTCGTGTTCGTCGAGCGCGTCGACCAGGTTCAAACAAACTTCGGCTTCGCGCCCAGACACCGGCTTCTTGTTCTTCGGGATCCACGCCACCTTGCTGGCTTGGATCGGCAACTTGGCGGCCTCGAGCGCAGCGGTCACCGTGTCGCAATCATTGGGCGGCGTGTACACGACCCACACGTCACCTTCGTCACGGTAGTCCTCTGCGCCAGCGCTCAGTGCGGCTTCCATCAGTTGGTCTTCGGTCACTGCGCTCTTGTCCAGCGTGATCGTGCCGAGGCGGTCGAACGCCCACTGCGCGCCGCCCGCGCCGCCCATGGCGCCGCTGTGACGTTCGAAGATTTTGCGCAACTCGGCGGCACTGCGGTTCCGGTTGTCGGTCGTGCCTTCGACCAAAAATAGCGTCCCGCCAGCGCCCGTGCCTTCGTACAACACGTCCTCGTAGGCCGCGCCGGCGATCTCGCCGGTTCCGCGCTGGACGGCACGCTTGATGTTGTCCGCGGGCATCTGTTGAGCACGGCAATCAGCCACCGCCTTGCGCAAACGCGGGTTGGCGTCGACATCGCCGCCGCCAATGCGCGCTGCCGTGACGACTTCACGGATCAGCTTGGTGAAGATTCTGCCGCGCGCTGCGTCGGTCTTGCCCTTCGCACGCTTGATTGTTGCCCACTTGGAATGGCCACTCATGCGCCGTAGCTAGCACCGCCGGGGAAAGATGTGAACCGACTCGAAAACCGGCTCAATCAGCGGCGAAACTGACCGCAAAAACGGAGGCTTGCTTCGACCATGGCACGGCTCGCTGTGGGGCACGGAGCGCATCCAACATGGCGATCACGTCCTCGTAGGCTGCAGAATTTTGAACATGCAGCACGGCTTCGTCCAGCTCGGGGTCACTCGGGTCCTGGTGCATCCCGTTCGCGCGGAAGGAGTGATCCAAAAAGCGCGCGAGCTCTGGGTAGTGCCGATCACCGCGGCCCTCGATCACGACTTGCGAAGGCACGTCGTCGCTGGCCACGACCGTCGCGCCGGTTCGCCAGGTGACGTGAAAGCGTTGGTCCTTGAGCTCGACGTGCAAGCGCTTCCGCTCCGGAGCAGGCTCGTCCGACGGCTTACCCGGAACGAGCGCGCTGCTTTGCAAACGCGCTAAGTTCGCAAAGCCCAAGTTGGCAAGCAGGAAGACGACCAGGCAGATCAAAAAATCGATGAATGGCACGAGCGGCAATTGGTGGTTGACGGTTCTGCGCGCACGACCAGTACCCGAGTCTGAATCGATGGTTGCCATGTTGCACTCCGACACAACACCGGGACCAATCCTTGGACTGTAACCGCGACGAAAGCACCCGGAAACCTGAGGCCGTCACACTCCATCAGGATGTCGATCGCGCTCACCGTTCCCGAGCGAGCTCAGCGGGTGGTCGCTTCCGACCTGGAAATCAGCATCCTTGGACCGTGTGAGTTCCCGTCACCGCTCGCCGATCGCCTGAGCCAGGCGGCGGTTCACTACGTCGGTCAGGCCGATCGCGTGCTGCTCGACGATCGCTTGTCGCGCTTGACCGAGTTCAAGGAGGACTTGTCGCGCGCCCCCGCGTTCGAGCTCGCAGGGCCGCGTCACCGGATTTTCTTCGACCCCGCCAAGCTCAAGTGCGGAATCGTCACTTGCGGCGGCTTGTGCCCAGGGTTGAACAACGTGGTGCGTGGCTTGGTGTTGGAGCTCAATCATGGCTACGGCGTGCGCCAGATCATCGGCTTTCGCTACGGCTACGAGGGCATGATCCCCCACTTCGGACACCAGCCGCTGAACCTGACCCCAGAGTCGGTCGCGGAGATCCATCACGAAGGCGGCACAGTCCTCGGCACGTCGCGCGGCAACCAAGATCCAAAGGAGATGGTCGATCGCTTGGTCGAGCTCGGTATCGGCGTGTTGTTTGTCGTGGGTGGCGACGGCACGTGTCGCGGCGCCATGACGCTCGTCTCCGAGATCAAGCGTCGCGGTTTGTCGATCGGCGTGATCGGCATCCCCAAGACGATCGACAACGACATCCATTTCATCGACCGCAGCTTTGGTTTCGAAACTTCGTTCTCCGCCGCGGTCGACGTGATCAAGAGCGCCCACGTCGAAGCCAAAGGGGCCAAGAACGGCGTCGGCTTGGTCAAGTGCATGGGGCGGCACTCGGGCTTCATCGCCTGTCACGCCGCGCTCGCCTCCACGGACGTGGACTTCGTGCTCATTCCGGAGCTGCCGGTCGCGCTCGAGGGCGAAACGGGCTTGCTGCGCTTGCTGGAGCGACGCCTGGTTCGCGACTCGCATGCGGTAATCGTGGTTGCCGAAGGCGCTGGCCAGGACTTGTGCGAGACCAATGGTCCCGCTTCGACGGACGCCAGCGGCAACGCCAAGCTGAACGACATTGGCGTCGTGCTACGCGACAAGATCAGCGCCTACTGCAAGTCTCGCGGGCTCGACATCACGCTGAAGTATCTGGACCCGAGCTATCACATTCGCAGCGTGCCCGCGTCGCCCGCGGACAGCGTGTATTGCTGGAACATGGCTCGCAACGCGGTACATGCCGCGCTCGCCGGAAATACCGAGATGCTGATTGGGCGCTGGCACGGTCGCTTCGTGCACGTCCCGATGCCGCTCGCCACGCGCTACCGCAAACAAGTAGACACTGCGGGGGACCTGTGGACGAGCGTGATTGAGTCCACTGGTCAACCGGTGGCCTTCAACATGTGAAACCCTGGGCCCGCGTAGCCACACGCCAGCAACAAGGCTTCCCTGTTCGCCTGCCCTGAGCGGAGTAACGCGACGCTGCCCACAAACTCTGGTGCGCGCGAAGCGCCGCACGCTCGCGCCGGGCGCGCGGGAAGCATCACAGCCGCATTCCCGGAACTAAAACGAGCGGGAAGTCTTGGAAGACCAGATCGCGATCTGCGAATGAGGCTAGGCCCACGAGAACTGACCGAACAGGCACGTGCTTTCCCTCAGCTTCAGCGCGGGCGGCCCAGCGCCACCGTCCGAGCGTGCGCCAAACGAGAGTCTCCCGTCGCGCGCCGAAGGCGCCGCGCGTCCTCTCTCATCGCCGTGCGCAGCCAGCACCTCAACCACTAGCGCTGGTCAGCGCTTGTAGCGGTCGGCTGCGTTGCCACCGATCACGAGTTTTTCGACGTGCTTAGGAGTCACGGGGGGAGCTTGACGGATGACGGCGGTTTTCTGCTGCATCACTACCGTGCCGCGGCCCTTTTGGTCCGCTGCGCGCTTGGCCTGGGCTGGCTCAGGAGCGTGACGAAGCGGTGTGATCTTGCGATCGAGGCGGCTCGCGTGAGCAAAGGCTTGTGCCACTTGGTCGACGAGGGGGCGCACGCACGCCAGAGTTCGTTCGACTTGCGCCTTCTTTCGCGCCACTGCGGCTGCGTCCGAGGCGCGCCGAGAAAGGTCTGCCAGATCGTCGAGCGCGACTTCCAACATCTGTACGTAGGCCTGATCCAGCGCGTACAGATTGCAGCGCTTGCGCACGCCCGGTGATCCGCGGTCCAGCAATTCACGCGCGGTGTCTCGCAGATTCGAGAGCGCGCTGGCATAGGCCGCAGCAAGGTCCTCGACGTCGGCCGGGACGCCCTGCTGCGGCACGCCCGACACGGTTTCGACCACCGACCGCGCTTGCTCGGCCAAAGCTTCCGCTCGCTCCAATGCCAGCGCCAGCTGTTCTCCCGCGCCTTTGAGGTTGACCTCGCACTGTCGGTACTCAGAGTAGCTTCGGTCCAGGCGCAGACACTGATCTGCCGTCAAACCGATCAGGTCGAGCGAGCAGCCGCGAAGCAGCGCGCGCTGTTCGGGTGTCGTCTCTCGCCAGCGCGTGTGCGCACCGACACAAACTTCCGCGGCTTCTTCGAGAAACTTGGGAATTGCCGACAAATCGAGGGTCGCGAGCGTCCCGTGCATCGTCTCGCTGGCCGCGTCGAGCAGACCCTGATCGGGCTGACCGAGCTGTCGGACCAACCGTTCGAGCTCCGACAGGGCCGTCGATCGTTGTGGCGGGCGCGCCGAATCGCGGCGATTCACGGCTGAGCCTGGTGATGCATGGTTGTCCCTATTGGCGATGAACGGCCGCCGACCGGGATTCTTTGGTCTTTGAGACCAAATATTTCAGGCGCACGGTCGCAACCACTCACACTTAAGTTCCGCCGCGAAGAACCGTTCAGACCGCGCAGTTCCCGTGTCCAACTCAGTCGCCTCTCCGCCCGGCATCATTCACCATTGCGTCGAATGTGCGGCACTTTCCCCGCGTTCGAACGAAACCGAGGGCTTCCAGAGCGCAACCTGGCGACTCGATCGTCGCCCCACGCGCGACGGACGACAGGTATTGGAATGGCGCTGCCCGCGCTGCTCGGGACGCGACGCTCACGCGCAAAATTCTGCCTGAGACTGGGTACTCGCAGATCGACCGCGCGCCGAAGAGCAAGCGCGGTCAGCGCAGCGCGTCAATGCCGCAACGCGCGGGCATTCGCGCCAGCCAATTGCTCGGCGGTCGGCGCCGCTTCTGGAACTACGGGTTCGAGCCACGCAGGGTTGCCGCGCAAGGGGCGCCGCTCATTACCCAAGCGAAACGCCCTCGCGACAGCCTCGGTCATGGGGCGAAGCGATGACTTCTCGTAACACTTGAGCGTCAACCGCGAGCTGTCCGCGAGGCTAGCTGCGCCGTGCGCGCCGAGTTGATGACTCCAAACGTCGGTCAGGAACACCACGCGCCCTTTGGCGTCGAGCAAGTCAGCGCGCGTCAGCGAAACGGGACTGTGATTGCCGTCGTCAGCGCGCCCGCTCACCACCTCGAAGGTGCCATCGGCGCGCGGTTCGTAGGTAACCTGCGCTCCTTCGATGTCGCCGGCTCCGTACAGCGCATCCTTGATGCCCGGAAAAACATACAAGAAATGGCTATAAACCGCGTCTACGGCGAGGGCCGGCACCACCGTGTACGAGAGCGAATTGTCACCCCACGGTCTCTCTTCGGACCAATACACGAAATAGCCAACGGTGATTCGGTTGCCCTGTCGGCGCGTGCGGAACAGCACGGTCTCACCGAGTGACCCCGCGGACCAAGAGCGAGCGCCTACGCACACCGGTTGTTCGACGACACGCGCGTCGTCACCGGAACGTTGCTCGCTCGACGCCGGCGTCGGCCAAGCCGCCTCGCGTGGCGCGACCGCACAGCCCGACACAGCGAGAAGCAAGACACAACGCGACAGCAATGCAGACCCAGGCAACGTAGAACCTCACAAGCTAGCATCACAGCCACGCTTGTCTGTTCGGTGACTAACGTCTGCGGGTCACGCAAAATTAAAGTGCCACCCTCGTGAGTGTGCGAGCAGTTGCAGGGTGTGCGCCATTGTGAGCTCTCGTGCGCCCTTAGGCCGCGTGGGTGCGAATCGAGTCGACCTCTTGAGTGAGCGCTCCTTTCAGGATCAGGCACGAGTCCCCGAACTCATGCTGCAAATATCCAGCTCGCTCGGCATGGCGAAACGATCGATCGAGCAATGCTCGCGGCGCGTAAGCCTCCAGCAGTGAGAAATGACTGGTGGTCGGTTCATGCAACCCGGTGAGCAACCCGTCGCAGAAGCGCAGCTTCGATCCGGGTCCGAGCCGCAAGTCGGTGTGGCGCGAGCCCGCGCGCAACGTTCCTGATGCGGAAGCGGATTCCAGAGCGCGGGTCACGCTCGTACCGACCGCAACGATGCGTCCACCGTTGTCACGGATGGCGCGCAAGCGCGCGGCGGATTCTTCGCTCACTTCGTAGCGTTCTGCGACCGGCAAACGCGCATCCAGCGCCGGATCGCCAGTCGAGGAGAGTCCGGCGGCATGCGTCACGTGCGCGAGGGCTATCCCCCGCGCCGCGATCCGAAATAGCGTTTCGAAGCGGAGCGGCTTTCCCGCGGAGGGTGGCTCGACCGCCCAGGGGCGGGCCGCGTACGCATTCTGCACGTCCCAGAGCGCGAGCGGCTCACTCAGGTACGCGTACTGGATCGGCGCAGCCGCGCGGTACAGCGCCTGCCAAAGCGGCGCGCCTTGCTGTTGAAATTCGATCTCCAACAGGCGCGGCGAGTCGGGGTCCACGCGACACACGCGCGCACTCAGCCCGTAGCCGAACGATAGCTCGCTGCCCACCACGAGCGACGGCGGAGTACCGCGTTCCTCGGTCGGCATGCGGTGATCACCGCGGCCCAAACACAGCGCGAGCCAGATATTGCCCTCGAGCTGCGACATCAGGCGCACCTCGAGCTCGGGCCCCGCGCGCAGCGACGCCGGCAAGGTAGCAGCGTCGTTGAGCACGAGCGCGTCGCCTTTGGCTAGAAATTGCGGCAGATCGTCGATCGAGTACTCGCCGAAGCCGTCGGCAGTGGGATCGATCACGAGCAGCCGTTCTCGCTCGCCACGCGCGCGCGGTCGTGTTGCGGGCTTCACGACTGAGCTCCTGTCGAGCTCAGCTCGATGCGAGCACCGTTTGCGATCGAGGTCGAACGAATGACATTCGCCAGCCGCGCCGCGATGACGGATGGCTGAGCCAGCGTCGAACGGTCAGCGTCGGGAAGGGCGGCAGCATGCATTGCGGTATCCATCTCCCCTGGATCGACGCTGAAAGAGCGAACTCCGCGTTCGCCCAACTCCACCGCCCAGACTCGTGAAAGGTGATCGAGCGCCGCCTTCGAGACCGAGTACGCGCCCCAGTGCGAGTAGGCATTGACGCTCGCATCCGAGCTCACGTGCACGATCGTCCCGCGCTCGCGCAGGGCCATCGAGCCAGCAATCACTCGGCTCAGGCGAAACGGGCCGAGCAGATTGACCGCGAGCACGCGCTCCAAATCTTCACACTCGGTGTCGAGCAACAAGCGCAAGGGAGTCGGCCCGAGCTCACTCGCATTGTGGATCAGCAGATCGATTGGACCGACCAAAGCCGTAGCCGCTGCGGCAAGCGGATAGATGGCGTCTTTAGAGCCGATATCGGCTTCCAAAGCGTGCGCTTCGCCGCCGGCATCGCGGATCCGATGCACCACCGGCTCGAGGGCAGCACCATGGCGCGAAACCAGCACCAAGCGCGCCCCCTGTCGCCCCAGTTCTAGAGCCAGTGCCTCGCCCAAGCCTCGGCTGGCACCGGTGATCAACGTGGCGGTTCTTGAAATTTCCATGCTTTCCTGCCTTTCGCTGGAGAAGCTTGGTCCGCCCTGCCGCTGTGTTGGCAATGCTGCCGGTATATTGGCAAACTACCACTCCATGAGCGATGACCTCGGAACCCGGCTGGCTCGGAACGTTCGGGAGCTGCGCCTGGCGCGAGGCTTTTCCCAAGAACAAATGGCCAAACTCGCGGGAGTTCCGCGCGCTACCTGGTCCAACCTCGAGTCAGGCAGCGGCAACCCAACGCTCGCGGTCCTGCACGCGGTGTGCAACGCGTTTCAGGTCTCGCTCGAGGAAATCGTGGCCAAGCCGCGCGCCAACGCGCGCCTGTACCCCAAGGGCACGCTCCCCGTCCGCACCCGGGG